>OQVR01000090.1_pt1 | contig 31837 bp, 16 predicted proteins | sample 1691521 | NCBI WGS metagenome assembly OQVR01 (sample SAMN03418256, study PRJEB22391) | human gut metagenome | biome: human-gut; feature: organic feature; material: feces | host: Homo sapiens | place: Tanzania | collected 2013-01
TAGGCACGTTGAATTCTATCTCCATCAGTTTCTGCTTTACATCCACGATGGTATCCACGAACACCGCCTTGCATGCCGCCTCGCTGATAGGCACCCAAGGACCTCCGAAAGGCCAGCCTGTACCAGTTGCCATATCCGTCTCGATGCCCACCTGCTTGTTTTCCTTCTCCACGAACTTGAGCATGTCCATCCATTTAGGCGAGAGATAAGGGATATCATTCTTGTCGTTGCCCTGCACGCCATAGAGCGGCGTGATTTCCACGGCACCGATACCTGCCTTGGCGTATTCGTCAAGGTTCCACTTCAGGTTTTCCTTATCCACGGCAGATCCCATCCACCACCATCTCACGCCTGGCTTAGCCTCTTGGGTAGGGGTTGGCAGCAACTGCGCCTGGCAATTGAGTGATGACATCAATGCCATGGCAAAGGATAATCCTATGAATTTATGTTTTTGTTTATTGTTCATCATATTGATGGCTTTTAAGTTTTCCTTATTGACTATTACTTATTTGTTTATAACTTCGGATGCAAAGATAGTGAAAATAACTCAATTATACCTGTGTTATAGTCCTTAAAAATGTAAAATCGTACAAATATGCTAGGTGTTTTGCCAAAAAGTCAAGGAATGGCATAAAAAAAAGATGACCTCGCAAACGCAAGATCATCTTCATGTCTTTTATTTATCTTTTATTTGATTAATCATCCCAAATAGAATAAGATGATGGTCTTGAAAGCTGTGTGTCACCAATGCCGTATTCATCTTCAGAAATGGTAATCTGGTTCTCGCCTGGTGTTCCGCTGGCAGCCATGATGCTGTTTTCAGCAGCAATTTCTACACACTCGATGCTAGGAGTAATATATTTCTTTTTCATGATGATTTCCTTTCTATTGATATTCAATTCTATTTTTTCTACTTTACTTGATAACGAATTTCTTTCCGTTACGGATGTTGATGCCCTTGGTTGGTGCCTTCTTAGCCACTCCGTTCAGATCGTAGCATACTCCATCCTTGTTGCTTTCTGCCTTGACAGATGCAGAGTTGATGCCTGTGGTACCACCATTAGGGAATGCGATGCTCAGATACTGACCGCTTTCCTGAGAAGCAGGAATTTCCAGCCATGCCTTTCTGGCAGCGCTTTCAGTATCGCTTGCAATCTTCTTGAAACTGATATTGCCCTTTGCGTCTGATGCAAGGAAATAGCGGTTGGTGTTGGCATCGCTATTGATGGTTGTTGCTGCGATAGAGCCTTTCAGCATGTTGGCATCATCGAGTTCTGCTGCATCTCGCTGCACGGAAAGAGTGTAGGTTCCTTCTGCGCCTTTGATGATATAACCCTGGAAGCCTGCCAAAGGCTGGTCTGAAGCTACCTCTACGAGATTGGCAAAACCATTCTTTACCTCTTTAATCAGATATACCTTTATAGTAGATGGTTCGGCGAATTTAACCACGGTGGCAGGGTAAAGAGTTGCGATACCAGTACTTCCAATTTCTACAGATGTTTCATCTGCGATGGAATGGCGTGCAATTTTTTCAATAGTGATGTTGCTGCCATCGCCCAATCCTGTAGCGTACACCCAGCATCCAGTTCCAGCCTTCGCATTGTTTTTAGGGTTGGAAATGCAGATGTGAGTACCAGTCTTTGAGGCTGTATATGTTCCTGAACCATACTTATATGCCAGGTTGGCTGTAGCCTCGTTGCCTTCAATCTTTACAAGAGCGCTTACATATCCGTTACCAGGCATGTTAGGCTGAAGGTTCTCGGTAGCTGTTGAACCATTGGCTGAAATCTTGATACCCTTGTCGTACGATACATTTCCTTCTGTGAAGTTGAATGTAATTTTGGAATTCTTGCCACTTGTGCTACCTGTTGCATCATAGCTGCCGCTTGTGAGAGTAATGCTCTCCCAAATGTTGGCATCGGTGAAATCCCATACAGTCTGAGCTGTACTAGGCTTTACTACAGCTGACAGCATGCACAATGCAATCAGCATCTTTTTGTTACTAGTCATTCTTTTCATGTTACTTGTTTTTAGTTTGACATTTAAATTAATACTCATGTTTTGTCCCTAGACGCTGCAAAGGTAGAAAGAGAAAGGCAGTCAGCCCCCTTATGATTATCCGAAAAATAGGGGAATGTTTCGTTTTTTCCGTTTTTGCTCTTTTGGGTAGAAGTGAAAGTACGATAACCTTGAGAAGAGAACAATAAAACTAGTTATGCCGGTTATTTGTTCTTAATTTTGCGATGTGTTTCCAAGAAGGCGGTTTTCTTGTATAGAAAAACGGTTTATCATCTTGAATACATAGAACTAAAGACTATATTTATATGAAGACAAAAGAAAAGAAATTCTTATCGCAAGTTGCATTGGCGATGTTTGTAACCTTTTCGGGCGTGACGGCTGATGCACGAGAAAAGGTAAGTTTGAATTTGGGCTGGAAGTATCAGGCGGGCATCATCGAGAATGCCCAGTCGGTAGGTTTCAATGACAAGGGTTGGCAAATTGTCAATCTTCCTCATGATGCCCAGGTGATTGGTCCTTTTGTGAAGAAGGGACAGGGAGCGAGCAATCGGAATGGCTATCGTCCGCAGGGACGTGGCTGGTATCGCAAGACTCTCAACTATGATAAGGCTTGGCAGGGAAAGCGAATCGTCCTGGAGTTTGAAGGCGTATATCGTGATGCCAAGGTGTATGTGAACGGACAGCTTTGCGAAGGCAAGAATCCGAACGGTTATCTCGACTTCGAGTTCGATATCACCGACAAGTTGCAGCAGGGGGAGAATGTCATTGCCGTGAGCTATGATAATGCTTACTCTAAGAGCAGCCGATGGTATAATGGCGAGGGTATTAATAGAGATGTATGGTTGCATGTGCTCGAAGATGTGCATGTGGCAAGATACGGCACCTATGTTACTACGCCAAAGATTACTCCAGCAGAGGCGAAGGTGAATATCAAGACCAACATCAAGAATGAGCGCACCGACTCCGTGCTCTGCCGACTCATCACCGAGATTATCTCGCCGGAAGGCAAGACGGTGGCAGCTGCTGAGGCTGTGGCTCCATTTGCAGGTGGCGAAACTTATCAGTTTAACCAGGATATCGCCGTACTTCATCCGCAGCTCTGGAATGTGGGAGATGGAAAGATGTATAAGGCAGTGAGCCATGTGTATGTGGCGAAGGAGAAGTATAATGGCAATGTCCGTCAGCCGATGGAATGGACTTCGCTGGGTGGTGCCGGTAATGCCAGTAATGCCGATATTCCTGCCAATGCCATTGATACCTACGAAACTCCTTTTGGAATCCGCGAGATAGAGATGACGCCTAACCAGGGACTTCTGGTGAATGGCAAGCGTGTGTATATCAATGGTGCTTGCCTGCATACCGATTTGGGTCCTTTGGGAACTGCTTCTTTCGAGGAAGGCTGGAACCAGCGACTCACAGCCATTACCCAAAAACTGGAGTGCAATGGTATCCGTCTTTCTCATAACGCTTATCCTAAATATGTACTCGACTGGGCCGACCGCCACGGAATTCTCGTGGTAGATGAGTTCTTCGACAAATGGGATGACAGTTTCTATGGACAGGGTGCCAAGTTTGGCAGTCTGCATCTGCGTGATGTCCGTGTTCAGATGGAGCGCGACCGCAACCATCCTTCCGTCTTTATCTGGAGCGTGGGCAACGAGGTGTATCAGCAGATACAGGCAGATCAGACCCGCAAGAATGGTATCAGGCAGTTGAAGACCCTCTTGGATCTGGCGCATCAGATAGATCCTACCCGCAAGGCAACCTGCAGTCAGTATCCTAACCGATATGGCAGTATCACCCGAAAGCGTGATGTGAAGCGCTTCGAGGGAGCGGAGCCTCATCAGTTTGAGTTCTACACCGATGTGGTCTGCACCAATTATCTGGAGAAATTCTGGGATGAAGACCACAAGCGATTCCCGCAACTCGTTTTCATGGAAGGCGAGATGGCTGTGGGCGACCTGGGATATGATTACTTCAATTTCGACCATTCTTATCCTGTGGGTCACTTCTATTGGGGTGGTACCGATTATATCGGCGAATCTTTCGGATGGCCATCCAAGGGCTGGATTCGTGGCTTGGCAAGTTTCACCAATCATCTGAAACCGTTGGGCTGGAGTGTGAAGAGTTTCTATGCCAAGGATCCGATGGTGAAGATTATTACCCGTCCTAACAAGGGACAGGGTGGTTTGGTATGGAACGACTTGAAGATGACCTGGATTGCCCTGGATGAACATTGGAACTATGAGGCGGGCGACCAGTTGAAGGTGCAGGTGATGAGCAATTGCGATGAAACAGAGCTATTCCTCAATGGCAAGAGCTTGGGCAAGAAGCAGTTGCCTCCTAAGACCCAGGCACCGGAATTGACTTGGGATGTAGCTTACGAAAAGGGTGAACTGAAGGCCATCGGATACAACAAGGGTGTGAAGGTGAGCGAAGATGTGCTTGCCACAGCCGGTAAGCCTGCCAAGATTGTAGTCAACCTGAGCAAGGAACAGCTGAAGGGTAACGGTATGGACCTGGCTTATCTCGATTACACCGTGCTGGATGCCCAGGGAAACATTTGCCCAGATATTGTGAAACTGAATTTCGAGGTAAAGGGAGATGGCGTAAATGCCGGTGTAGCCAATGATGACATGATGAGCGATGAGCCATGGCAGGCCAATGGCCGCAGCACTTATCGTGGCAAATGCCAGTTGATTGTCCGCGGCAATGCCATTGCAGCAGGCAAGTCGGGCAAGATTGTAGTCAAGGCGAAGGCAAAGGGCTTGAAGACTTTATCTACAGTAATAAACGTGAAATAAAAAAGAAGTGAGAGCCGGTTGGCTTTCACTTCGTTAACTATTTAGAATAGAGATGAAAACAAGTATCAATATTCAATATGTCAAGCAGGCGATGAGTATCATCGCCCTGCTTTTAGTAGGTTGTGTCGCCGGCTTTGCTAAGCTGGCGACAACTCCTATTATTTCTTCTGACATGGTTCTTCAGCGTGAGAAGCCGGTGCATATTTGGGGTACGGCGGATGCTGGAGAGCGGGTAACCGTGAGCTTTGGCAAGCAGAAGGTAAAGACTAAGGCGGATGCCATGGGCAAATGGTTCATTACCCTGCAGCCGATGAAGGCTGATGCCCATCCTCAGAATCTCGTTATCAAGGGTAAGAAAGAGAGCCTTATATATAATAATGTGGTAGTGGGTGAGGTTTGGATTGCCGCCGGACAGTCGAACATGCAGTATTCCATGAAGCGCCACAAGTCTTTTGTGGCACCAGCCAAGGGTAAGGATTGGAGCATCGAAGAGATGAAGAAGCCTCAGAATCCGATGATTCGTGTCTATACTTCTCTCCGTACCCATCAGAAGACTTGGGCAGAGGCGAGTGGCGAGAGTCTGCCGGATGTTTCTACCGTGGGTTATTATTTCATCAGGAATATCCAGGATAGCCTGAAGATTCCTGTGGGCATCATCACCGTGGCTTTGGGTGGAACCCGCATCGAGGCATGGACACCTAAGGAGGCTTATGAGCAGAGTCCTGTCTTCTGCAAGGAATTGAAGGAGACAGGAAAGATTAGCGGTTGGGGAGTAGGTGCCTGGTATAAGAGTCTGATGCTTCCCGTTATCCCTTACACCATCCGTGGCTTTCTCTGGTATCAGGGAGAGAACAATTGTGGCATAGAGGACGGACGGTATGCCCAGAAGTTCAAGGTGATGACCGACTGGTGGAAGTCGCAGTTCAAGGACAAGAGTCTTCCTTTCTATTATGTTCTCCTGGCTCCGCACATCTATTCCGACCGTCTTCACAAGGGAGGTCGCCCGCTTACAGCCGAGGCTCTTCCTCAATTCCGTGAGCAGCAGAAGCAGGCCCGCAAGTTGGTGGAGAATTCCGAGTATATCACGATATTCGACCTGGTGGATAATCTCCGCGATATCCATCCATCCTATAAATGGTTCGTAGGTCAGCGCCTTGCCCGCATCGCCCTTCATCGCAATTACGGATATGATCAGATTCTGTATCAGGGTCCGGAGTTGGAACGTGTAACCAGGAGTGCTGATGGCAAGAAACTGGAATTGCAGTTTGCCCATGCAGGCGAAGGTTTGAGAAGTTGCGATGGTCATCGCCGTCTGGAGTGGTTTGAGGTAGCTGGCAAGGATGGCATCTTCCATCCGGCTCTTGCAGATATCCACGATAAGAACCAGGTTTCGGTATTTTGCCGAGAGGTGAAAGAGCCTGAGTTTGTAAGATTGGGCTGGCACGAAGTGGCAGAACCTAACCTTGTAAACAGCGAAGGACTGACCGTGATTCCTTTCGGAAGTACAAAGGCAGAGTAAATTCGTACAATAACCGCTTGGTTCGTACAATTGTCCACCCTGTAATAGGGGATAAAAAGCTACTTTTGTGCCAGAATAAACAAAAAAAGTAAGAATAAACAAAAAAAAGTATAATATAACAATCTTAGGAGCTTATGATACAATGTAAGTTTATCAAGTCATCTAAGTTGCCGGTTGCGCTTCTTTCTGCAACCTTGGCATTCGGCGTATCACCTATATATAATAAGGTGTATGCCGCAGAGATGGCTACTCAGCAAGCCAATACCATCAAAGGTAAGGTAATCGACTCAACTGGTGAGCCTGTCATTGGTGCCACCATTCTCATCGTGGGTCAGAGTTCGAATAAGGGAACCATCTCGGATATGGATGGTAACTTTACGATTGCAGCCAAACCAGGGCAGAAGATCAAAGTTACTTTCCTGGGATACGAGACAGCTATGGTGAATGCCCGACCGGGTATGACCGTAACCTTGAAAGAGGAAGCTACCGCACTGAAAGGCGTAGAGGTCGTGGCATACGGTGTGCAGAAGAAGGTAACCGTAACGGGTGCCATCACCAGCATCAAGGGTGAGGAGTTGACACGTACTCCAGTCAGCTCTGTTTCCCAGGTCTTGGCAGGACAGATGACGGGTGTCAGTACTGTTCAGTACTCTGGTGAGCCAGGCAATGATGCCGCTACCATTTATGTACGTGGTAAGGCAACATGGGGTGATGCCAATCCTCTGATTCAGGTGGATGGTATCACGGTGGATGCCGGTTATATGAACGACATCGACCCAGAGGAAATCGAGAGTGTCACCGTATTGAAGGATGCATCTGCTACAGCCGTGTTTGGTGTGGAGGGTGCCAATGGTGTTATCTTGATTACCACCAAGCGTGGTTCAGAAGGCAAGACCAAGATTTCAGCTTCTCTCTCAGGTTCTCTTCTTTTCCCAAACCGACCAGTGGAACAGGCGAACTCTGTGGAATATGCCAACTTCCACAATATGATGATGGAGTATGATGGTGGACAGGCAGATTTCTCTGATGCTATCATCGAGAAGTTCGCCAGCCAAAGCGACCCTATCCGATTCCCAAGCATCCGTTGGACAGATTATCTGATGAAGAAGAGTTCTCTGCAAACCAAGGCCAATGTAAATATCCAGGGTGGCAACAAGAAGGTGGCTTATTTCGTTTCTGCCGGTATGTACTCCCAGGGTGGTCTCTTCAAGAATTTTGCTCAAGAGTATGATGCGGACTACAACTACAGCCGTTTCAACTATCGTGCTAATCTCGATATCAACTTGACCAATACCACCAAGCTCTCTGCTAATATTGCCGGTAGTCTGGATAACGTGAGCCGTCCTTTGATTGGTTCTACCGATGCATTGATGAAGCAGATTTATGCAGCTTCTCCTTTCTCGAGTCCGGGTGTCGTGGATGGCAAGTTTATCACTACAGCTACCGACTATTCCGACCTCCAGTTGCCTTTCACAGGCAGTAATCCTATGGGTTCCTGGTATGGTAAGGGATTCTATAAGAATGGTGTCAACCGAATGGCAGTAAACCTGGCTTTGACTCAGAAGCTGGATTTCATTACCCAAGGTTTGAGCTTCTCTATCAAGGGAGCTTACAACAGTAACTTCTCAGTAACCAAGCAGGGTAGTGCCAGTCTTCCAACCTATTCACCTGTGGTAAAATATGGTGAGGATGGAAATATCTTGCTGGGTGAGGATGGTTATCCGGAGTTGGGATATAAGCAGAGTGGAGCCTACAGTCGTGCCAAGGTTACTACCTCTTCTTCACCTAACCGTAACTGGAACTTTGATGCCCGTTTCAACTGGAGCCGCAAGTTTGGCTTGCACAGTCTTTCTGCCTTGTTGCTCTATCAGCAGAGCAAGAGCTACTATCCAAGCGAGTATAAGTTGGTGCCAAAGGGAATGGTGGGTATTGTAGGACGTGTTACCTACGACTGGAACAACCGTTATATGGCAGAGTTCAACATCGGCCACAATGGTTCCGAGAACTTTGCACCAAGCAAGCGATTCGGTACCTTCCCAGCTTTCTCAGCCGGTTGGAATGTGAGCGAGGAGAAATTCTTCGAAGCTTTGAAGCCAACCGTTTCGTTCCTGAAACTGCGTGCATCATGGGGTTTGGTAGGTAACGGCAAGATCAATTCTTCGCGTTTCTATTACACACCAGACTTATATACCATCAACAATGGCGGCTATTACTTTGGTGTCAACCTCAATACCCGTGGCTATTCAGCTTCCGAGAGTGCCAAGCACAACTATGATGTAACTTGGGAGAAGGCTTTCAAGCAAGACTATGGTATTGATGTGCATTTCTTTGACGACCGTTTGAGTACAGCCTTCGATTACTATCTGGAGCGTCGTAAGGATTTGTTCTGTTCAGACAGGACAGCACCTACTCTTCTTGGATTCACTGTTCCGCAAGCCAACTTGGGTGAAACCAAGAGCTGGGGATGGGAAGTGTCAACCAAGTGGCGTGACAAGATAGGAAAGAACTTCAATTATTGGGTAGGCGTGAACCTCTCTTACAACCAGAGTGAGATTGTCGAGGCGAAGGAGGAACCACAGAGCAATGCCTATCGTATGAAGAAGGGACATCGCATCGGAGCGGACAAGACCTCAGGCTACAAGTTCTTTGAGTACTACAGTGAGAATACCGCAGCCAACTATGAGAAGAAATATGGTGTACCATTCCCTACCCAGTTGGTTTCCGATCTTCGTTATGGTGACTGTACTTACGTTGACCTGAATGGTGATGGCAAGATAGACAGCCAGGACAACACCCTGGAGTTGGGCTTTACCGAGGATCCTGAATATACCTTGGGTCTCAACCTCGGTTTCTCCTGGAAGCGTTTCTCTGTAAATACCCAGTGGACGGGTGCCTGGAATGTGAGCCGTGTGCTTGGTGGCGTATTCCGCTATCCTTTCTATACATCAAATACCTACGAGCGTGGTGGATTGTTGAAGTATCAAGTCTATAACTCTTGGACAGAGGAAAATCCAGATCCTAACGCCAAGTATCCACGTGTGTCACTTGACCATGGCAAGGCAAACAACTATGAGAATACCGACCTCTATATGGTAGATGCCAAGTACTTGCGATTGAAGACATTGCAGATTACTTACGATTTCGACTTCCCATTCATGAAGAAAGTAGGTCTTACCAACCTTCAGTTAGGCCTGAGTGGTTACAACCTCCTCACCTTTACTCCTTTCATCTGGGGTGATCCTGAGACCCGTGTTGATGACGGACCTTCTTATCCATTGCAGCGCACCTACACCATGACGCTCAAGGTGGGATTCTAGGAAATGAAGAGTGAAACGTGAAGAATTCATATATTTTATAACGAACAATTATGAAACGAAATATAAATAACAAAATATTAGGTGGGGCCTTAGCTCTTGCAGCCATTGTTTCGCCGATGATGTTCTCTTCTTGTACCGACTCCATCCAGTTTGGTAACTCTTTCCTGGAGAAGGCTCCTGGAGGCGACATCAATGAGGATACGGTATTTTCGAGTCCTGTATATACCAAGCAGTTCCTCAATGCCATTTATCGCAAGCAGTATTATGGTCTGACATTTGGTACTAATGGAGGACATTGCAACAATGGTTGGACAGGTAAGTTTGAGGCTCTCACCGACTGTTTCTGCCTGTATTATGCATCAGCTGTGCCATGGAAGATATATTACAATGGTTCGAAGAATGCAGATAAGGAGAGTATGATGGAGTATAGTGATGATATGGTATGGGAGGCTGTGAGAGCTTGCTACCTACTTTTGGAGCATCTGGATAATGTGCCAGGACTTACTGAGAGCGAGAAAGCAAGCATGAAAGCGCAGGCAAAATGCTTGATAGCTTCCAGATACTTTGATTTATTCCCATTCTATGGAGGTCTCCCATTGGTCTATAATAGCTTTTCAGGAACGGACAGCTCCTACGATTTGCCTCGTGCCACGGCAGAGGAAACAGTGGAGTTCATGGTGAAACTCCTGGATGATGCCATTGCTACTCCTGATGCCGATTTCCCTTGGGCATACGATGAGACTACGCTCCAGACAGAAGCAGGCCGTTGGACCAAAGCGGGTGCTATGGCTCTGAAGGCACGCATCCTTCAGTTTGCTGCCTCCCCTTTGTTTAATGATGACCAAGGTTATTATGGAGGTTCATCGGAGGCAGAGCAGAAACATCTTGTCTGGTACGGTGAGTACAAACCGGAATACTGGACTCGTTTCAAGGATGCTTGTAAGGCATTCCTCAACAGACTTGATGCAGAGGGAGGATATTCTCTGGTGCAGGCTGACGGCAGCCGACCACAAGATTATCGCCTGGCATACCGCACGGGTTACTTCGATGAGGGAAGTTCTGAGATTATCCATTCCGTACATTGGATTAACAAGCCAGGTTCTAGTTACAATTGGTATTCTTGGATTGGCAATACCCGTTCTGCATACGCTGTGACACAGGAATATGTAGAAATGTTCCCTTGGAGTGATGGTACTCCTTTCGACTGGGATAAGGCTGAAAGAGAAGGCAAGCTCAACCAGATGTTCATCACCGGAGACTCTGTAAGTGGCAAGACGCTGTTGCAGAATGTTCGACTCACTCGCGACCCTCGTCTCTATGAGACAGTCATTGTGAATGGTGGTCTTCCTACTCTCGACTGGACTACGGCTGCCATGACAGGTACGCCTTATGAAACCTGGGTAGGCGGAAGTACCGGCGGCACCAACTCTCAGGATGAGATAGGAACCTTTGCCACAGGCTATCGCAACCTGAAATATAGCTTTGATGAATATGGTGGTCATGGCTTGCAGTGGGCAACCATCCGCTTGTCGGATGTTTATCTGATGTATGCCGAGGCATTGATTCAGACCAATACCAGCGGTAATTACCAGGATGCCATCGAATGGATTGACAAGGTAAGAGCTCGTGTCGGTTTGAAGGGATTGGTAGAATGCAATCCAGACAAGGACCTGCTCCACGACAAGGATCTTCTGATGCAGGAACTCTTCCGCGAGCGTGCTTGTGAACTTGGCTTTGAGAATGCCCGTTATATGGATCTGGTAAGATACAAGATGAAGTCTATCTTTGAGAAGCCTCTTCATGGCATGCGTATCTATCGCATGGTGAAGAATCCTACTACCGGCAAGTTCGAACGCTGCAACATGCAGTGGTACAAGGCTGGAAAAGGTCAGACCTTCACCTGTTCCGATGGTACGAAGGTAAAGGTGGCTTACAAGGATGGCATCCAGCAGCCTACTGTGTTTGAATATGAGAAATTCGAACTGACCAAGGGTAAGCGAAAGTGGTGGACCCAGGGCTTCGATCCTAAGTGGTATCTTACACCATTCAAGACTACTGAGATAAACAAGGGATATGGTCTGGTGCAGAACCCTGGATGGTAAGCAATTGATAATTTACAATTTATAATTTATAATTGATAATTGTATGAAACGAAATCATATATGGATGGCGATGGCTCTGGCAAGCGTAGGCTTGCCAGCCATGGCGCAGAATAATATAGAAAATAAGACCATTGACGTAGGTGCCAACAAGACATTCTCTTTGAGCGAATCTACTGCCTCTGTGTCTGTCATCGAAAACAAGGATGTGGATAAGCGTTCGGCTAAGAATATCCGCAACAGTATCGTTGGTGAAGGCTTGGGTCTCATCTCTCAGCTGAGTGGCAGCAACTATGCCGGTCAGGAGGCTTCTATGATAGTGCGTGGCTTGCACAGTCTTTCAGGAAGTGCAGCTCTCGTCTTGGTGGATGGCATCGAGCGAAGCATCAACGATATCAGTGCCGATGAGGTGGAGAGTGTTTCCATCCTCAAGGATGCTGCAGCCGTTGCGCTTTATGGCTACAAGGGTGCCAATGGTGCCATTCTTGTAACCACCAAGCGTGGAGAAAAAGGAGTGAACAAGGTTGAGGTTACTTACGACCACGTGTTTAATAATCTCATCAGTACCCCTAAGTTTGTGGATGCCGGAACATACGCCGATGCCATCAACGAGGCCTACAGCAATGATGGCTTGGAGCCTCGTTATACTGCCGATGAGGTGAAGGCATTCAAGGATGGCTCCATGCCACAGTATTATCCTAATGTCAACTGGCTCAAGGAGGTGTTCCGCAACCATGGTGTTACCAATAAGTATGGGGTGCAGTTTACGGGTGGTACAGGAAAGATGAGATACTACACGGCATTGAATCTTCTCTCTGACAAGGGATTCATCAAGAATCCTGGTGAAAACGAGGGATATAGCACCCAGGATAAGTATGTAAAGGGCAACTTGCGAATCAATCTGGATATGGATATCACCCAGTCAACCTTGCTTAAGGTGAATCTCTTTGGTTCTTTGAGCGAGCAGAGTGCGCCTGGCAGCAATGCCAATCTCTGGAACATGATTTACACTGTTCCTGCTGCGGCTTTCCCTATCAAGGCTAATGGCCTGTGGGGCGGCAGTTCCACCTGGGCGGGTACATCCAACCCTGTGGCTCAGAGCACAGCGGCTGCTTATTACAAGTTCCATACCCGCGACCTGTTCTCAGACATGACTCTTGTTCAGGATTTGAGCAGTATTACTCAGGGCTTGTCGGCTTCACTCCGTTTGGGTTTCGATGCTCAATCTACCCTGATAGAGGATCATAGCAAGACCTATCAGTATAATGTGACAACGATTCCGCAGGATGCCTGGCACGATGGCGTGTTGGATCAGAGCATGATTACTTATGCCACCTATGGCAAGGCTGGTGAGGCTTCTGATGTGAAGACCAGTTCCTTCGGTCGCCGTTTCCACTTCGATGGTGGTTTGAACTACGACCGCTCGTTCGGCAAGCACGATTTATATACTCAGATACGCTGGGACTATGAGTTCGAGGATCTCCTGGGCACCAACACCACCATCTATCGCCAGAATGCTTCCTGGTTTACCCATTATGGTTACGACAAGAAGTATTTCCTCGATTTCTCGCTCGTTGCATCGGGTTCCAACAAGTTGGCTCCTGGTCATAAGTGGGCTGTATCTCCTACGGTTTCTGCAGCATGGGTGCTTTCTAACGAGGGTTTCCTGAAGGATGTAAGCTGGGTTAACTTCCTCAAGCTCCGTGCTTCGGCAGGTATGCTCAACATGGATCTGCTTCCTAACAGCGATACCAACTGGACTTACTATATCCAGGGTTATTCCGATTCAGGTCCATCTTATATCTTCGGCAGAAATTACGAATCCACTGCAGGTCGCAGCATCGGCGCTTTGGCCACAGCCAATCCGAACCACGAGAAGGCCTATATGTATAATGTGGGTGTTGAGGCTCGCCTCTTCGACGGCTTGAACCTAACCATGGAAGGTTTCTACAACCATCGCACCAACATCTGGGTATCAGGTAACGGAGCTTACTCTTCGCTCGTAGCTTTTGGAGCACCTTATATCAATGCAGGTGTGGTGAACCAGAAAGGCTTGGAGGTAGGCTTGGATTACACCAAGACCCTGGGTGGCATCACCTTCAATGTGGGTGGCAACTGGCTCTACAGCGAGAACCAGATTAAGGAGATGGCGGAGGAGCCACGTGCTTACGCCAACCTCGTGCAGACTGGCAACCAGCTTAGTCAGCTCTATGGCTTGAAGGCCATCGGTTTCTTCAAGGATGAGGCAGATATTGCCAACTCTCCTACTCAGACCTTCTCTACCGTGGTTCCTGGTGATGTGAAGTATGAGGATGTGAATGGCGACAACAAGATTGATGAGAACGACGTGATAGCCATCGGTCATTCCACCACTCCTGGCATCTATTACCAGTTCCATCTCGGAGCCGAGTGGAAGGGATTGGGATTCAACATGATGTTCCAGGGCACAGGCAAGTATTCGGGCATGCTCAATACCAAGGGTATGTACTGGCCTTTGATTGGCAACACCAATATCTCGCAGTATGCCTACGACAACCGTTGGACTCCAGAGACCGCCGAGACCGCTCTCTATCCACGACTCAGTTCCCAGAGCAACGATAACAACTATCGCAACTCTACGCTCTGGCTCGTAGATCGTTCTTACTTGAAGCTTCGCAATGTGGAATTGTACTACAAGTTGCCGGCATCAGCCTTCAAGGCTGTGAAGTTTGTGCATGGAGCTACGGTCTATCTGCGCGGCATCGATCTCTTTACCTGGGACAACATGCCTCATGGCAATGCCGAAAGCTATGGCATAGCACAGCCATTGACACGCAGCGTGGTGGCAGGCGTAAAACTCACTTTTTAAGTGAAGAGTGAAGAACAAAGAGTGAAGAATTCAAAAGTTTAAAAACGAACAATTATGAAACGAATAAAGATATTTTCAGCCGTTGCAGTGGGCTTGCTTGCCCTGGCATCTTGTTCTGAACAGATGAACTACAACGAGTATTATGTCTATGACCGTGATTACATGACTCAGGAGTTCGGTCGTGTGGAGGGCTTCCTCACCACCGCCTATAATGAGATGGATTACGACTACGGCGGGTATTACAGCAATGCCCTGATGGCTTCTGCCACTGATGAGAGTGAGTATGCCTACAGCGGCAATAGCATCGAAGACCTCTATAATGGTGCTTTGAGTCCTACCAATGCTCATGCCACTTTCTGGACCAGCAGTTTGAAGGGCATCGCCTACTGCAACCTCTTCCTGGATGAGTTTGCCGACGAGAAGTTTACCAACTATGAGTATAATGACGACTATGCGCAGCAGATGTTCAAGTATAAGAACATGCGCTGGGAGGCCCGCTTCCTGCGTGCTTATTACTACTTCCGCCTGGTTCGCCAGTATAATGGAGCACCGCTCTATTGCCACAACATTCCGGCAGATAATTTGAACCGTCTGCCGATGAGTTCTGCCGACAAGGTGTTTGATTTCATCAAGAATTCCTGCGACAGCATCAAGGATAGCATCGTGGTAGATTATACCAATCTGGGCGATATGGCGATAAGTGGCCAGATAGAGACCGGTCGTGCCAACCAGCTTGCCGTTCTTGCCCTGAAGGCCCGTGCTGCCCTTTATCATGCCAGTCCTCTCTTCAATCAGAACAATGATGCAGAGCTTTGGCATCAGGCAGCCTTGGCAACCAGGGAATTGGTTGATTCTGCCGAAAAGCAGGGCAAGGCTTTGGCTGCAACCTACGATTGTCTGTGGGCATCCAACAACTATACAGACAAGAAAGCTACTCCAGAGATTATCTTCTATCGCTCGGTGGCAGATGCCAACACCTTGGAGAAAGCCAATTTCCCTGTAGGTCTGGAAGGATGCAATGGCGGCAACTGTCCTACCCAGGATCTTGTGGATGCCTACGAGATGCAGAGCACGGGCAAGGGTATCAACGAAGAGGGTAGCGGCTATAATGCCCAGAACCCATACCAGGGCAGAGACCCACGCTTCGAGTTGACCATCTGCCATAACGAGACCAAGCGTTGGCCTAACTGGGCTACCGATCTCATCTACACCTACCAGGGTGGAGCCAATGCGCTTCCGCTGAACGGTGGTACTCCAACGGGTTATTATCTGAAGAAGCTTTTGATTGCTGCTACCGATACCCGTCCTGCCACAGCAAACACGATGAAGCACAGTTGGGTTATCTTCCGCATGGGCGAGGCTTACCTGAATTATGCTGAGGCTGTGTTCCAGTATTTCAAGAGTCAGGGCAGGGCTGATGCAGCAGATGCAACCAGCGCCGAGTTCCCTGTTTCGGCTCGCGAGCTTGCCAGCAAGACCCGCCTCCGTTCTAAGATGAAGGAGATACCAGCCGGAATGAGCAACGATGATTTCTGGGCGAAGTATCAGAATGAGCGCCGTGTGGAGCTTGCCTTCGAGGGTCATCGTTTCTGGGATGTACGCCGCTGGAAGGAAGGCAGCAAGTACTTCTCTAAGATTACGGAGATGCACATCACCAAGAACGAGGATGGTACTTATACCTATACTCCTAAGACGGTGAATCGCCTTTGGGAGGAGAAGTTCAACTTCTTCCCAATTCCTCAGAGCGACATCATGAAAAATCCAAACCTGGATCAGAGCATCACGGGATGGAAATAGTTTCTTCAGCCCAGGGCACATCGCCCTGGGCTTTTTTCGTCCCCCCCCCTCCTGTATCATCCAATCCTCCTGTATCGTCTTATAGAATATCTGACGATGCTGGAGAAAGGATTTGCCTAATCTACTTCACACTACACGGAAACTTTGTAAGTTGTTGCTATTCATTGGTTTATCTGAGTGTAGTACCCTCGTTGACACTACACGCACACTACACCACACTACACTTTTAAAAAACTGAGTGTAGTGTGGTGTAGTGTTTGTGTAGTGTCACAACAGACATTGCACAGTAGGTAAGATTCTGTAATACAGCGTTTTATCTTGCGCTCCGTGTAGTGTGAAGTAGGTGGCGCCATTTATGCTTCTGCAATATTCTTGTGCCGGTTCTGTGATATTCTTGTTCTGCTTCTGTGATATTCAGCAAGTATTCCTTTCTAAAGCAGCCTAGCCACAGTCCGTTTTGTGTCTGGCTATGGCACAAAATTGCCCTGCTTGAGGGCAATTTGTTGCCGTAACCAGGCAATAATCGTTCTGTGGTCTTGTAAAAGCCGAGCAGAGATTCTGTTTTTTGTTCACGAAGGTGTTTTTCGGATGAAAAGCCGATTGTATGGACAAATGTCTATCACGAAAATGCTTGGAGTTCAATAACTTTGCCATCGAAATCAAAAAACTGATGAATAACGGTTTAAAGAACAAGAATTAAAGAAATAACGATTTTATAATAACAATATTAAAAACGCTAACAATTATGAAAAAGAATTTTTTACTTCTCGTAGCTCTCGTAGCTTCAGTGTTCACCACAGCTAATGCTCAGGTAGAGTATGGTAACGTAACTACTCCTTTAACAGGAGCCAAGACATGGGATTTCTCTAACTTCCCAGGTTTGGAGGATGGCAATCTCACAGATGCCTGCACCATCGATAACCTCTATTTCGGAGTTACCGGCGATACACCTATGTATTATGTAGCTGCCAATGCCCGTATGAGTATGCCTTACTCTGCCAACCAGACTTTCATCGACGATGATGCCACCGACTGCGTGATGAGTTTCAAGGTGCCAGCAGGCGAGGGTACGGTAACAGTGTATGGCAAAACTGGTTCCAAAACGCGTCCCGGTATCGTCTTCATCGGCAAGCAGGAACAGAGAGAGGAAGGTGATTCTATCATCTCTACTTTGCAGGATTACAGTTATAAGGTGAATGTTGCTGAGCCAACATCTATCTATATTGTAGCAGAGAATGCAAAGAGTAATGCCAATCCTGCCAAGGGTCAGGGACTGTTCGTCTATAAGCTTACCTGGACTCCTGGTTCTGGCGATGCTACCGGTATCACTTCTGTAGAGACCAAGAAGGCTGATGATGGAGCATACTATAATCTTCAGGGTATGCGTGTTGCCGCTCCAAAGAAGGGCATCTTCATCCGCAATGGCAAGAAGATGGTATTGAAGTAAGATGGATATTTAAAAAACATCAAGTAAGCATTTGTTTTAGTTTAAGTTAAATATTTGTTTTAGGTTTATATGTAAGTTTGTTTTTAAGGTAAAGGTTGTAAGTAAAAACGAAGAGTTTGCGAAGCGATTCGTGAACTCTTCTTTTTAAGAGAGTTGTTTAGCTGCTCTTTTGTAGAAAAAGGATAACTAAAAAAACGGTTTAGATAGTAGAAACGACTAACTGAATAATACAGAAAACAATGAAAAAAAGATTCCTTTATGCTGCTTTGCTGATGGCAGGCCTGATGCCTGTGCAGCAATTGCAAGCCCAGCGCTTGCAGCAGAAGTTGGGACGAGGCGTTGTGGCCGTTCAGCGTTCCAGCGATGTGTTGATCTCCTGGCGAAAACTGGCTCAGGAGGGCGATAGCGTTAAGTATAACATCTATACCCGTGCAGCGGGTTCGGGTGATTATACCAGGCTCACCGATGAGCCTGTATCCAAGACCAATTACCTGATTGCTGCCTCGGCTCTTCCTTATAATACTGAGATTGCCGTGACCACCGTAATTGATGGCAAGGAGAGCGAGAAGAGTATTCCATGGCTCTTCAAGCAGCACAGCAATGCCAACGTGTTCATGGACATCAACTTCGAGACCAAACTGCTCGATCCCAATAATTATAAATGTAAGTATGTATGGCCGGCAGATATGAACGGCGATGGCGAGATTGATACCTACATTGTAGATAGACTCTACTGCGGACAGGGTTCTACGGGCGAAGAAGAGGATGACGAGGATGCTGATACCTCTACGGAACTTTCTGGTACAACCCAGGCCACCAAGCACATGCTCCAGGCCTATGCGGCTGATGGCACTTGCCTCTGGACGGTGGATATGGGGCCTAACGTGAATATCGATGCCGGTCAGAACGATATGGTTACCGTTTATGACATCGATTGTGACGGCAAGTGCGAGGTTCTTATCAAGAGTTCTGATGGCACCCGTTTCTGGGATGCCGAGAAGAACACCTGGGGACTCTATGCCATGCACAGCGACAAGGCTGATGTGGATGGCGACGGCATCGTGGATTATGCTGCCAACGACAACACCACCCGAAATCCGCCATTCTATGTATCCGTGATTGATGGATTGACGGGTGCCGAGAAATACTGCGCCGAACTGAAATACGAGGAGGTGACCGACGGCATGGATACCTATACCCGCGACAACCGTTCGCTCTATATGAACCACAAGGGCTACTATCAGATGGGTGGCCACTTCGCCGTAACCTACGATGACGGAATCCACCCTTCGCTCTTCATGGAGTGTCTCGACCGACAGCAGGATGAGTCGCCTGCTCCAGGCCATCACAACTATGTATTCGCCTTCGGTTTCGACTGGGTGAACGGCAAGCCAACCAATTTCCACCATTATTATACTTGGAGCCGAAACGACAAGAAGCCTTGGCCTGCCGAATTCCACCAGCTCCGTGTAGCTGATGTAGATGGTGACGGCATCGACGAGATGCTGCAGGGTGGCTATGGTGTGAACTCGAAGAAAGATATGGTATTCTCTGCAGGCATCGACCATGGCGACCGTTATTTCGTAACCGATATCGACCCAACCCGTCCGGGCATGGAGACCTTCGCTATCCAGCAGGCCAATCTTATCGGTCAGTTCCTCTACGATTCAGCCACGGGCAAGCACATCAAGGAGTGGTATCTCTCTTCCGTATATGATGTGGGTAGAGGTGATGCCTTCGATATCGACCCCGACCATCTGGGATTGGAACTCTGGAGCTATGCCGGACAGCATCCTTGGACTGCCCAGGGCAAGCTGATGGAGAATGCCACCCGAGGCGACATCACCGATGGTATCTGGTGGGATGGTGACCTGGGCAGAGAGCAGATTTCGCAGAATGGAGGCAGCGGCTATAACAGTAATCTCTACATCGCCAAGACTACGGTTGACGGAAGCAAGCATATCAACGACCTCTTCCGCCATCAGTATAAGCGCAACGATGGTACCACGGGTACCGTGCGTGGCGGAGCAGGAACCCGTCCTGCCTTCTGTGGCGACATCAAGGGCGACTGGCGTGAGGAGATTATCCTGATGAAGCAGGATGCCAACTCTTCTACGGGTATCATCGGATACAGTACCAATATTCCTACCGACCATTCGATGTACACCTTGCTCGAAGACCCTCACTATCGTCTCGACTGCACCACACGCGGTTATTATCAGACACCAAACACCAGTTTCTATCTGGGTTACGACATGTTTGATGCCCCATTGCCACCATTCATGCAAACCGAGTTGCGATATAAGAATGGCAGCGCCCTGGGGCAGGGAGCATCGGGCTTCACCAGTTTCGACCAGACCACGGCGGCAAGCTATCAGGATGGCAAGAGTGTGATGTTCGACCTGAGTGGTGATAATTCCAAGACCATCGATATCAATGGCGAGGTGAAGCCATCTGCCATGTATGTGATGGCACCGAAGAATCACGACTTTATCTTCGGAGGAACAGGCAAGCTGGCTGGCGACATGACGCTCTATAAGTCGATGCAGGGCAAGGCTATCTTTAATAATGACTTCGAATTCAAGGGTAATACCGTGGTAAGCGAGGGCGAACTCGTGGTAAACGGCAAGATAGCCGGCAGGGTGCTGCTCAAGACCAAGGGTACACTGGGCGGAAACGCCGTGCTCAATGGTGGCATCTATTTTGAAGGTTCCCACAACTATGCAGGCTGTAGATTAGCTCCGGGCGCTGGCGTGGGTGCTACGGGTGAAGACCGATTCGGCACCATCACCATCAATCAGGATGTAGTGATACCAGGCAAGGTGTATGTGGAACTGGATGTGGATCTGGAGAACCAGAAGCAGGATAAGCTTATCGTGAACGGCAACCTGACCCTGAAGGGAAAGAATACCTTTACCATCGATGGCGTGGCTGCGAAAACCACCGGCAAACTGGTGCTTGCCGAATGTACCGGCGAACTGGATGCCGATCCTGCACAGATTGACGTGCTGGGACTGGATGGCAAGGACTGGACGGTTACTCTGGAAGGCAAGAAGCTGATGCTGACCATCAACAAGACCCGTGATGCGGCACAGAACGTAATCTGGACCGGTAACGAGGGCGACGGATGGAACTACAAGGAGAAGAACTTCAAGCTGAACGGTACGCCTACAGCCTTTGTCACCGACGATGAGATTCTCTTCGATAATTCGGCAGCTCAGCGTGATGTAACTATCAGCCAGAATATGCAGAGCAAGGGATTGCTCTTCGATTTCAATACAGGCAGTTATACCCTGTCGGGCGAAGGAAGCCTGGGTGGCGAAGCTTACCTTACCAAGAAGGGTAAGGGCGAACTGAACATCGGTATGAATGAGAATTCCTTCACCGGACCTGTGGATTTGCAGGAAGGTCATATCCAGGTGAAGACCGTGGCGAATGGCGGTGTGCCTAGTTCGCTGGGTGCTGCTCCGGCAGATGAGGGCAACCTGAAGCTAGGCAACGTGAAGCTCACCGTGCTGGGTGACAACTGTGCCACCGACCGCGTGATGACCCTTACCGGTGATTCTACCGAGATTGATGTGAGAGGATCTATGGCGATTACAGCCGACATCAAGGGTCCTAACTCGGTATTCGTGAAGAGCGGTCCGGGCCAGCTTAACTTCACCTACAAGGCACCTTACAGCTATAAGGAAACCGTGGTAAAGGAAGGCGTATTGAGCCAGGGCAACTACCTCACTTACTTCGGTGGCAAGGAATCTAAGATGACTCTGGCTGGTGGAAAGGTGAAGTTGATAGAGAACAGAAACTCTAAATCCACTCCAAGCTATACTTATCCTACAGAGGTGGTAGAAGGCACCGAGAGCGGTATCTTAGGTTCCTTCCGCAGCAATATCCTGGGTACTTTCACCGGAAAGGGAACTTTGGTTCTCTATAGTGGCGGCGACCGCTGTGCCGTGCATTCCGACTTCTCTCAGTTTGAAGGAACCTTGAAATTGCAGGCTGGCAACTCGCTTTGGCGCGAAACCGTGAAGGATATGCCTCTTACCGACGTGGTAATTGATGCCAAGATAACATTGGCAAATATCAACAACAGGTATGCCTGGAATAACAATGTGGAAAAGACCTTGGGTTCTCTGGCTTCTCCATACGCTGATGCCAAATTGGGTGCTGGTATCTGGACGGTTGGTGCCAATAACCATGATGCCGTATTCAATGGTCAGCTGGTCAGTGCAAGCACGGTAACCAAGATAGGTACCGGAACCTGGACCTTGAACAGTGGCAAGAACACCTCCAGCATTGCCGTAAACGGCGGTAAGGTGGTTCTCTTCTCGGGCACATCGGGCAGCGTTTCTGTGGCAAAGGGAGCGATGCTTGCCTTTGGTGATGGTGCTACCAAGTGCAGTGCTCCTAAGATAGGTGCCGACCTGGTGGTCAATGGCGGCTGCGTAGATTTCCATGTGGATAATTATCGCAACGACCAGTTGACTTCTGTGAAGAATGTGGTTCTCGACAATGCCGTCCTTCAGGTGAACACCATCAATGGCAAGACGCTTGCCGAGGGCGACGAGATTGTTCTCTTCAAGGATTTCGAGTCTATCTCGGGTACTTACACCATCCAGAGCGAGGGCTATCAGTTTGATGATACCGACTTCCTTACTACTGGCAAGCTCCGCGTAAAGGGCACAGCCACAGGCATCGCCGACATCCGCATGGAAGGTGGTGATGTGGAGGCTCAGTACGATTTGCAGGGTCGTGCCTATGATAAGAATTCGCAATTGCATGGTGTAACGATTGTGAAGCAGCAGAATGGTAATCAGACTGTGATGAGAAAAATCATCAAGAAATAAAGATGAGATGAATCATCAAGAAATAAAGATGAGAAAAAACATCAAAAATAAAATAATGCCATTCATCTGGTAAATTCCTAACCCAAAAGTATGGTTATGTCGGTAAAAATGCGTAATTTTGCAGTGCAACTAATGTTTAATCAAGAACAAGGAAACATGAAATATTTCGTAATTACTGTATTGACCTTACTTTTGGGTTTTTATACATCCTGGGCTCAGCCTTCCAACCAGCTGGTGAGTAGAAACTTATCAGCCAAGGATGGATTGTCGAGCAACCAGGTATATGATATTCTGCAAGACAAGCAAGGATTCCTCTGGTTTGCTTCGTCTAATGGCTTGACGCGTTACGATGGCTATGCCTTCCTCAATTATGGAATGCTCAATAGTCAGAATATGCAGCAGGCACAGGCCACCCTGGGACATATTTATTATGACGGGCAGAACGAACTGATCTGGGTTCGCTCCTCTTTGTCGTATCTGGCTTGCTACAATCTCCGGTTGGCAAATTTCGAAGATTATACGGGGCGCAATGATTACATGCGCCGTTATTCGGGAATGGTGCGTGATGGTGGCAACCTGTGGCTCTATGATGCCAAGGAAGGCATCCGCTTTATCCGGTATGCCAACGGGCAGTTTGTCTGCACCGATTATACCCGGCAGGGAGCGCCTTTCGTCGCAGATATCCAGCAGGTGCTCACAGATGCCGCTCATCATGCCTGGATAGCCAGCAAGATGGGCTTGTATTACCACGATGCTTCGGGCATGCAATGCAAGGCAAAGGGAAATTTCAGAAAAGGACAGCGTGTGGGCGACCTGATGGCTTTCATGAACGATAGGGGAATGCTCTATCTTTTTGATAAACATGGAAAAATGCTCCAGAAAACGAGTCTTTCTGCGCATCCTGGTTTGTTGGAAAAGCCTTCGGCTTCGGTGGGGTGGAACAATCAGTGGATTCTCTTTATGAATGGTGCTACTTATTCCATCGACCTCAAGACAATGGAAGTGACCCGTCCTGCCGATTTCCAGATGGCAAGCAGTCCGCGACTCCTGGAATCCATCCAGGGTGCCGATTTTGTATCTGCCAAGAATGGCGACATGATTATCTTCTCGTCTCAGGGCATCTATCGTCACGTTAACTTATTGGGGGGCGAAAAGGGATTGGACAACAGATTCCGCAAATACAACATCTGTGCGATGAGCGACCATCGGTTTGTTATTTCCACCTATGGCAACGGTGCCTTTATCTATGATATGAAAAAGGGAATATTGGAGCATTATAAGGCGGATGATGGTCGGGGATTACTTACATCCGATTTCCTGACGGGGGTGTTTGTTGACCGCAACGGTTGTCTGTGGCTATCGCAGGACGAGGGCGGAGTGGCTTGCATCTCCAAGTCGTTCAATACCTTTATGAACTACATCTATCCGGTTTCGAATGCCAAGCTGGGCAGCAATGTTAACTCCGTATCTCGCATTCTGCTCAATGCGGCTGGCAAGGTGCAACTGGTGTGCAAGAACAAGACGCGTTACGAAATTCTGGATGGCGATTTGCATTTGGGTGACCGGCAGACGATACCTTATGGCATTTATTCCACCTTCAAAGATAGTAAGGGCCATTTCTGGGAGGGATACCGCTCTGGTGGTCTGTATGTGGATGGCAATTTGTGCAAGGAGGCTGGCAAGAAGGAGGAGATGACCATCAACGATGTGTATAGCATGGCAGAAGACAAGTGGGGGCGCATCTGGATGGCTACTATCCGGTCTTCTACCGATGGCGGTGTAATCATGGCACGATATGAGCCGGGCAAGCCGCTGCAGGTGGAGAGATTCCTGATCAAGGGCGTGTTGGAGAACAGTGCCCACTGTCTTTCGATGGACGAAAAGGGCATTCTCTGGGTGGCTACCAGCGACGGCTTGTACTTCGTGGATACCAGGCAGAAGAATATCACCGGCGAGAAGTTCCAGCGGTTCAATATGGCAAACGGCAAGTTCCCATATAACGACCTGCTTACCGTGAGATGCGCATCCGACGGAACGGTCTGGGCGGGTGGCATCGGTACGGGACTGTTGCGCTGCCGATATGATGAAAAGAAGAAAAAACTCTCGTGGGAAGCATATTCCACCGAAAACGGACTGGGAAGTAACAATGTATATAGCATAATGGAAGACCCATCGGGCAATATCTGGGCGGGTACCGAAAGTGGACTTGCCCGGGTGGATGTGCGCACAGGAAGAATCGACAACAACATCATCAACGATGATATCCAGAGCAATGCCTATCAGGAGAATTCAGCCATCAAGCTTTCTGACGGCCGACTGCTCTTCGGTACCAACAATGGCATGGTGGTGGTGAATCCTTATCAGGCTTCCATCGCCCGTGTGCAGACGGCAGTGAAGCCTACCATCACCGATGTGTGGGTGGATGGCGTATCCATCTTCAAGATGCCACGTTTCGGAAAGGTGCCTAGCAGAATGGAAAGTCTGGAGTTCAGACATGATGAGAATTCCATCACCATTTCCTTCTCCAACTTCGACTATGCCGAGTCGGGTTCGTCGGTTTACCAGTATTATCTGGAGGGCGTGGATAAAGGTTGGAATTCCGTAACCAACAAGAATTCGGTGAGCTACAACGCCTTGCAGCCTGGCGAATATGTGTTCCATCTCCGTTCGATGGGCAGGGGCAACAAGTGGTCGAATGAGCGCACGCTGAAGATTCATATCTCTGAGCCATGGTACAACATGTGGTATGCGTGGATGGCTTATCTGCTGGTGGTAACCATGGTGGGCTACTATGTGGTGCGCAACCGCAAGGAGAAGTTCCAGCTCAACCAGCGGATGAAGATGGAGAAGCAGGTGAACGACTTCCGCATCAACTTCTTCACGCATGTAACCCATGAGTTCCGCACGCCGCTCGCCATCATCCAGAGTGCCGTGAGCAAGATTATGGACGAGAAGACGGGAGCCGTATCGCGGGCTTCGGTGCAGACGGCGGTGAGGGGTACCAAGCGATTGTCTCGCCTCGTTACCCAACTGATGGAGTTCCGTAAGATCAATTCCGACGGCTTGCGCCTTCAGGTGTTGGCAGGCGTGGATATCGTGGGCTTTGTGCGCAACATCTATCAGGATTTCTGGTATGCAGCCAAGCAGAAAGACATCGTGATGAACTATCAGATATTCGAGAAGAAGTACGAGATGGTTTGCGACCGCCACATTGTGGAGACCGTGGTGTATAATCTCCTCTCCAATGCCGTGAAATATACGCCGGCAAGAGGCGAGGTGTCTGTAAGGATGGAGGCTGATGAGGCTAAGGATGTGCTCCGCATCATCGTGTTGGATAGCGGCGCGGGTATCTCGGAAGAGCAGCAGAAGAGTCTGTTCCAGCCTTTCATGCACGGCTATGTGTCGCAGGGCGGTATGGGCATCGGACTCTATGTAGCTAAGATGATGGCTGAAACGCATCATGGTTCGCTTGCCTATCGCAAATCGGAAAAGCTGGGCGGTGCCGAGTTCATCTTCAGCATCCCGCTGAGCGACGATGGCTATACATCAGAAGAATACCTCGATACGATGGCACTTGCCGACAATCAGACTTCAGCCCAGGATGAGCAGAAGTTGGAGGACATCAAGGAGATGCTGCCTGAGGCATTAAACAATGTGACGGTGGCTGTGATAGAAGACGATCCGGACATGCTCGACCAGATACGTTCTGAGCTTGCCGTGTTCTTCAAGGTGGTGACCTACAGCAACGGCAAGCAGGGACTGGAAGGTGTACTGGCAGAAAAGCCAGCCTTGCTCGTGTGCGACGTGATGCTGCCTGATATGAACGGCTACGACATCGTGAAGCAGATTAAGAAGCAGCCTGATGGCTACGCCCTGCCGGTAATCATGCTCACGGCGCTGAACGATGAAAAGCATCAGATTAAAGGCTACAAGGCTGGTGCTGATGATTATATGGTGAAGCCATGCAACTTCAATCTGCTGGTGGCAAGAATAGTGCAGCTGGTTACCTGGTCGCAGAAACTTCCAAAGGTATCGGTATCATCCGAGATAGTTGACGCTGCTTCTACCACCAAGACGCTGGAAGCTCCAAAGGCGAAGATTGTAGAGGGCGTGGTGGATAAGAACGTGTTGAAGAATTTCGAGCTGATAGTAGCTCAGCACCTGTCAGATCCGAACTTCACCATCGATACCCTGGCAGAGATGATGCACATGGGACGCACCAAACTCTATGGCAAGATAAAGGATCTGACGGGCGAGACTCCGAACAAGTATATCATGCGCCAGCGCATGAACAAGGCCGCCGAGCTTTTGCTGACGGGCGATTACACCGTATCGGATGTCTGCTACAAGTTAGGCTTGGAGGATATTTCCTATTTCAACAAGTGCTTCAAGAGTTACTATGGCGTTTCGCCAAGCAAATATGGTAAATGATGCATATCTCTGTATGGGGATGGATAGATAAAAACATTGTTTTTGAACGGAATGAACAAGATTGGAACAAAAAACATTCTTTTTCATTCCGTTTTTTCATTAACTTTGCCGACGAAAACAAATAATAACCAAGAATAGCAATGAAGAAAATTATCATGATGTTCCTGATGATGGTGGGACTGATGGCCCACGCCTCATCAGCAGATTACAATGTGAGAGACTATGGAGCCAAGGGTGATGGCAAGGCACTCGACCACCATGCCATCAATGCAGCCATAGACAGTTGTGTGGCACATGGCGGCGGCAGGGTGGTGGTGCCTGCGGGTACTTATCTCTGCGGCAGCATCCGCATGAAGAGCCATGTGGAGTTGCATCTTTCGGCTGGTGCCAAGATTCTGGCGGCTCCTGCCAAGATGAAGGCATACGATGAGGCTGAGTCGTGGGAAGGTCCGGCTTACCAGGATGGCGGCCATACGTATTTCAAGAACAGTCTTATCTACGCCATCGGGCAGGAACATGTTTCCGTTACCGGTCGTGGAATGATTGATGGTCAGGGTTTGACCAAGAAGGATACCGAGAAGGGTGGTGTGGTGAACGGCGGCAACATCGGTACGGGCGATAAGGCAATAGCATTCAAGCTCTGCCGCAATATTCTGATTCGGGATGTCACCATCTATCGAGGCGGTCATTTCGCCATCATCCTGACGGGATGCGAACTGGGCACCGTGGATAATGTAACCATCGATACCAATCGTGACGGTTTTGACATCGACTGCTGCAAGTATCTCTCCGTATCCAACTGCAAGATTAATACGCCTCGCGATGATGCCTTGGTGCTGAAGAGTTCATACGCCTTGAAGAAGCCGGTGATTACCGAGCATATCGCCATCACCAACTGCGTGATTACGGGTTACAAACTGGGCTCTCTGCTTGATGGCAGTTATATTCCGGAGCCTGTGAGCTGGGTATGTGGCCGATTCAAGCTGGGCACGGAATCGAATGGCGGATATAAGAACATCTCTTTGAGCAACTGTACCTTCATGTATAGCAGCGGTCTGGCCTTCGAGGAGGTGGATCAGGGCATCATGGAGAACATCACCGTGAGCAACATCACGATGAACCATGTGCATCATTATCCTATCTACATTACCACGGGTTGCCGCAATCGTGGTCCTAAGGAACGCACCACGGTATCTACCGGTCGCGACATCATGATTTCCAACATGGTGGCAAACGATGTGGATTCCCTGGCTGGCATCATCGTTACGGGTATGCCTGATGAGCCACTCCGCAACATCACCCTGAGCAATATTCAGTTGCAGTTCCGTGGCGGTGGCAGAGCTGAGCTTGCCAAGCGTGAATACAGAGAGCAGGGCAAGAACTACCCAGAACCAAGGTTTGCCAAGGAGACACCAGCCTATGGTCTCTTTGCCCGCCACGTGGATGGCTTGGAGGTGAACAACGTAACCTTCCGCACCATGAAACCTGAGTATCGCCCTGCAGCGATGCTGGTGGATGTAAAGAATGAGAGCATCACGAATCTGAAGGCCGATTTGCAGAAGGGAGCTAAGCTGATAGTGAAGAAGAAATAGAGAAAATAGTGAATTCAGAGACTGGTTCATAAATCTTAAACAAACATCTGTTTTCACTTTTGTCTTTAAAGCTAAAGTCCTTAAAAAGGCCAACAACGTAAGTTGTTAGCCTTAATGTGTTTTATTGAATTGTTATCTCTTTTGTAAGCTTAAAGCAGAATCTGTCCTAAAGCCAAACCTACAGCACAGGCTGTAATTACACCTACTAAACCTGGGAACATGAAAGAGTGGTTGAAATAGAATTTGCCAATCTTTGTGGTACCAGTAGGATCAAAGTTAACTGTTGCAATATCTGATGGGTAATTTGGAATAAAGAAATATTCATAGGTTGCAGGCATTAAACCAATTAACACAGATGCAGGTAATCCTAAAGCTAGAGCTACAGAAATTAGGATCTTAGCAGTAGCAGTTTGTGAGTTTACAACTACAGATACAGCAAAGAGTGCAAATCCAAATGTCAATGGATAGGTGTTTACCATGTCTGTAATTGCAGCTTTAAACTCAGGCATTGCATGCTGGAAATAAGTATTAGACATCCAGGCAATACCAAAGATTGCAATACAAGCTACCATTCCTGATTTGAAAACTACACCATTAGGTACTTTAGCTACAGGCACTTTGCAGAAGATTAACATCAAAGCACCGAAAGCTAGCATTACCATCTGAATGACAATACCCATGCTGATAGGCTTGGTGCCGTCACCTACGGTTCTAATCTCTGGGAACACAGCTAAGAAGACAATAAATACCAATGATGATAAGAAGATTGCGACCGAGAGCTTTGCTGAAAATGGTAACTTCTCCTCTAAAGTAGTCTTAGTGCTGTTTTCAATCATCTCTCTAAAATGAGGATCCTGCATTCTCTTTTGAAACTCAGGATCGTCTTCTAACTCTTTACCTCTAAAGGTAGAGAATACAGACATAGCAAGCACACCCATGAGTACAGCAGGGAAGGTTACACATAGGGAGGGGCATTGAAAAGATATTTACTGCCTGTAAAAAGTTGGGAGCAGAACCTCCTGTTTATAGAATAGTAGGAAATGATATTAGTTTAACTTTTAGGGCATTGGAGAGTGCTGTAATAGAAGAGCCTTCTGAAACTTCTACAAAGAGTGCCTCTTTGGAAGTAGATGAAAGTAATTCTCTAGATAATTTATTGGAACAAAGAAATATTTCTGAAATAAAAGTAGAGCCTTCAATTTCACAAACAAGATTGGCCGAAATTACAGGAACATCAGTTCGTACAATTAAGCGAGAAATTAAAAAGCTTGTTGACTCTGGGCACATTGAACGAACTGAAGGCAAACGCTACGGTAAATGGATTGTATTAAAGTAATTCTCTATCTCTAGCAGAAAAAATCAGATTTTTTTGCTCTTGTTTATTTTGTTCTTTTCAAAAGAATTCAATTGTAGAGAAATAAGTGGCACTTTGGCTGGCACTTTGGTGGTACTTTGAAAGGCTTTTCGGTGGATAAGTTAGAAAGAAGATCTTTTATTCCTAAATCGAATAGGCCTCAGAGCTTTTGATAGAGGCCTTATGTTGGATTTAGATTCTCTTTTTAGAACTGAGTTTTCTTATAAGACTCAGTTGATAAGAACTCACCTAGAGCATGAGATACTGCTTTTCTTGCCTTGTCTGCAACTGTTCTTGGAAAAGCATCTTTGATAATAGAGATGTAATCCTGTTCATTTTTACTTAAGGTATGAACATAAGCTAAAGAACCATCTTTATACAGTTCATAACTTTCAAATGCAAAAAGATTGGTATTTTTGTCACGAAGAGCAAACTGACAAACTGATGAATCTTTACCTGTATAAATGGTAGCTTTGCTTAAAACTTTCTGTGAATGATTTGTTTTTGCTTGCTTATATAAAGTTTTGCAGAAAGTCTTCTGATTCTTATCATTGATCTCTTTTGTAAAATCAATGTAAGCAGTTACCATCTTTTCAGAGCTTGATACCAAGATCTTTTGAGCTTTACTGTCGTTATTAGAGAATAAAACGGCATTGTATCCGTTAGGAACCCACTGATTTAGAGCATCAGAATCAACCATCTCACCTTCAAAGTAAACATTTACTTTGTACTTATGACCAGTCTTATCTGAATAGTACTGCTCCATCTCATTGCGCTTGTTTTCTAAAGCTTTTTTACGCTCTAATCTAGCAGCTTTAGCTTTTTCAAGCATGATCATAGCTTTGCTCTTGCCTTCATCAGAAACAGCCTGTGATGGAACGGTAACAAATACACCTGTAGCAATACATGCACCAAGTATGGTGATATATGTCAATTTTTTCTTAGTCATTTTTATAATCTTTCTAATAATATGTGATCCGAACGACAATCAATGTATACATATTAAGTATTTTATGTGATATATGTCAAACTTTTTTTGATTGAATTTTTTCAGAGCAAATTTCGGCTGGAGTAATAAAAACTGAGCATATCCAGTTATCATGGAAATGCTCAAGATGTCATGAGGTTAGTGGTATATGTGTTTTATAAAAGCTTCATTGTGAAGATAAGCTTTAGTGTTTTTATTCGTAAAAGCCTTTTACCTCACTGTCAGTTACAACTTCAAAGCTCAAAGGTGCAACTGTAACTGTGTAAGAGCCATCAGCATTCTTTACAGCAGGAGTACTGCTAATCAAAGCCTTTAAGCTCTTGTCTTTTGCAAACAGCTCGCTGCTAATGGTTATCTTAGCTACATTGCTTTTATCAAGATTCATTAGATAGAAGAAGGTGTCATCACCTTTAAAGGTCTTTCTACATGAGAAGAGGGATCCTCTAATCTTTAAAAGTTCCATCTTTCCATTAGAGATAGCACCATGCTGAGCGCGCAGCTTCATTAAATAGGTAAAGAGGAGTTGATGCTGTGACTCTTTGTCGGTGAAGTTGCTGATCTTGCCATTATCGCGAGCTACATGATCGTCATAGTAGCCCATCTCATTTCTCTTTTTATCAAAGTTAGGGACATCCTGACCTATTTCTTCACCATAGTAGTTGGTGATAGGTCCTGAGTGAGCTATTGCAAGATATGACAGTGCAAGATCAACTCTCTTGTCATAGCTCTCCTGTAGGCCTGCTCTTTGGATAAGATCTCCAAAGCGCACCAGATC
>OQVR01000091.1_pt1 | contig 31794 bp, 33 predicted proteins | sample 1691521 | NCBI WGS metagenome assembly OQVR01 (sample SAMN03418256, study PRJEB22391) | human gut metagenome | biome: human-gut; feature: organic feature; material: feces | host: Homo sapiens | place: Tanzania | collected 2013-01
AGGGTTTTGTCATGTTATGTTTTTACTTGCAATAGTTTTCAATATAATTATCAATGGCTTCGGATATAATCTTAATTGCAACGCTGCGTTCGCTTACTTCATTTACCGCAGTTTCTTTATTTTCAAGTGTTTTATAAACCGAGAAGAAATGACGCATCTCATCAAAAATATGCTTTGGGAGCTGGTCAATGTTGGTATAAATATTGTAATTCGGGTCATTAAAAGGAATTGCAATTATTTTTTCGTCGTTGTGTCCGTTATCAATCATAGAAATTACGCCTATCGGATAAGCACGGCAAAGAGTAAGAGGCTCAAGCGGCTCGGAACAGAGCAGGAGCACATCCAGCGGGTCGCCGTCATCACCGAGCGATCTTGGAATAAAGCCATAGTTAGCCGGATAGTGAGTCGAGGTATAAAGAATTCGATCAAGAATAATCAAGCCCGTTTCTTTATCAAGCTCATATTTTTTCTTGCTGCCTTTCGGAATTTCCACCACGCAGACAAAATCCTCCGGTGAAATTCTTTTCGGCGAAATATCATGCCATATGTTCATAAGTTAACACTCCTTTGGTTTTATAGTAACTTATTTCAAAATAAATGTCAAGCAACTGGATTGTTCAAAACAAATTCATTTTTCCCGACGGTGAGCGGCATTTTTTTATTGAATGCAACGAGCGAAGCGTTGATTCCGTCACACAGATCAATACAAATTTCAATTTCGTTATCGCATCGCTTCCATGAAACCGCAACCTCACCGTGCGGCGTCGTAATTTTTCCCTTTGCAAATCCGAGGCATTCGGGAAAGGCGGGAGCTATTGTAATTTGGTCATATCTTACGGTTTCTTTCCCCTGCTTTATACCGAGAATTTCTTCAAACAGGAACTCGGTACTTGCTCCGAACATCGGGTGAGAATGAGAAGCCTCGCCGTTCCAGTTTTCCCATAGCGTTGTTGCGCCTGCACGTCGCATAAAATCAAAAGAGACCTCGCCCTTGTTGGCAAGCAGTCTGGTTGCAAGCTCGCCGTTACCTGTATTATAAAGCACGTTGAGAAGTATTTCCGTGCCGAATATCCCCGTGTCAAATTCTGTTTTTTCGCTATATTTTTTCACTATATTCTCTATCGTTCTCTCATCGCCGAGACCGCAATCGACAGCAAAAGCATTTGCACCCTGAATATTATTAAAAAAGTCTCCCGTCGTCTCATCAAAATATTTCTCCGTCACCGCTCGTGAATATTTTGTGATTAAACTCTCGTATTTGTCATACGGTCTGCCGAGCACCTTGGCGCAGAAAATTAATCGTTTAAGCTGCGAAATAAACATAGTTGTGTTGACAAGCTCTTCGGGAATTTCTATCTTCGTCGGCGTACACCAATCGCCGAGACACCATCCGTCTTTTTCTTCCCGGACAATCATTCCGTTTTCTGTTCGGCTTTCCATGTATTCAACAAATTTTTCCATAGAGGAAAACATAGCTTCAAGCTCATTTCTGTGGCCGTAATGCCGATAGAATTGATACGGTACGTTGATTATCGCCCCTCCCCAGCCGGCCGGGCCGCCACCACCGCCTGCAAACGGTGCAGTATGCTGAACATGGCCTGTCGTCTTGTCCTGGCAGTCCCATATATCCGCTATCCATTTTCTGTAAAAGCTTTCTGCGTCAAACTCAGTCATTACGGCGTTACACGTCAGCTGACCATCCCCCGTATATCCGAGCCTTTCACGATGGGGACAGTCCGACGGAACGCCCGAATGCATATTGGAAAGCTGAGTGTTTACAAAAGTCCTGTAATACCAGTTAAGCGTTTCATCGCTGCACTCAAAAGCCGATGTCACATCAATATCCGAATGAATCACTCGAATTTCGACAGGTCTTGCATTGTTTGTCAAGGTAAAAAATCTGAACCCAAACCAGCAGAAAAACGGCTGATATATTTTTTCTTCATCTGTTATAAATGTTTCCATCTGCCGCTGTTCATTAAAGCCTACAGACATATTGTTGAGTGTTAAATCGTCGTTCAGATTTTCTGCACATTCCATTACGACCGTTTCGCCTGCAAGCTCACACATAACAACGGGATATCCGGAGACATTGCGCTCAATTTTATAAACCGAATACTCGCCGAAATCCTTAACAAACTCGGGCACAAGCGTCTCAGCCACCCTGTCGGGAGGACAATCCTGAACAAAAAAATCACTCTTCGGAGGAACAACTTCGAGCGGCTCTTCGCCGTCGGCCAATGTTCCGTCAACCGTGTTCCATTTGCGGTCAAATCCGGAAAAATCCAATGTTTCACCAAAATACAGATTTGACTTTTTAAAGAATCCCGGGGAACAAGTTACATCTTTTCTGTTGGAATAGAAAACCTCACCGTCAGCATCGATCTTATAACACAGCTTAATCTCGCCATAGTTCATATTGCCCTCGGCCTTGCGAACCGTCTGATGATAATATCCCCCGCCGACAGCAATTCCTACAACGTTTTTGCCGCTATGTAAATATTTCGCACCATCATATTTCATAACATAAATCCGATGCGACCACTCGTCGTTGAGCGGATAGTACAGACTCAAATCCGACCGCTCGTGATAATCCGAATAAGCCGGAACAAACTCATCAACGCCAACACGCTTTCCGTTTATGTAAAGAATAAACCAGCCGAGACCGCAAATCGTTATCTCAGCCTTTTTAATTTGCTTTTTTATTTCTATCTCAGAGCGAAACAGTGCTGCATCTAACGAGGAACGTGGACTGAGCCAATGTGCCTCACCGAAAATTTCTCTGTGCTTCATATAATTAATTCCTCAATTAAAAATACCGCCGTATTAAAGCTTATTCGCCTTAATACGACGGTCAATATTTTAGTTTATTTTACCGTCGCAGTATATCTGCTTACATAGCCCATGTACTGCTTATTGGCCTTAGAACCGTTAAATGCCTGCTCGTTGCTCTTTGTCCAACCTGCAATAGCTATAGAACCGTCCCCGAGCACTGCAACGTCCATCACGCCGTCGTCCTGTTCTCCGTTGAGACGAATTGTTGAGGTTGTTTTACCCTCTTCGTTAAGATAAAGGATATATCCGTCCTCTCCGCCGCCTACCTTATAGCCTTGGAAATCCTCAGTTGCCGACTTGGACTGTCCGACCACGGCATAGCCGCCTTCGATACAAACAATTCCCATTACGGAATCGTTATCCGCGCCGCCGATGAGCCTTGACCAGCAAACCTGACCCTTGGAATTATATCTGAGAACATAGCCGTCACGCTTGCCGTAATTCATGGTGTAAATTCCGTCGGCTCTCTTGTAAATCGTGAAGGTTCCGCCAACGACACATCCTCCGTCATCCGTTGCGGCGAGTGCGTTATATTCGCTCAGACCCGAACCTTGAAGATACTCGGCCCAGTCAAGGTTGCCCTTTTTGTTGAGCTTAAGAAGCACAGTATTTGCAGCCTGAATCTTATTGAATCTGATTCCCGAAAAATCTTCGTCCGAGGACATAGTTACGCATGTTGCATAAATATCTCCGTCCGAGGTGACTGCCAAAGCGGAAATGTTGTTTGACTTTGAACCCTGAAGAACCTTACGCCATTTGATATTTCCGTTTTTGTCAAACTTGAAAATGAATGCCTTTGTGCCGCCCTTTTGCGTTCCCGTGAAAAAGCCCGACTCGGAAATAGCCTTACCTCCGGCAACGAAGCCGCCGTCCGGGGTTGCAGCCAAAGAGCTGATATATTCGCCCGTTGAAGAAGAATCGGACGGGAAAACGTATTTCCACATAAATGTTCCGTCAGCCTTAAGACGAATAACAAAAGCCGAGTTTATAGATGCCTTTTTTACAACATCACCGCTTGTAGCCGAGGTATATCCGGCAGCAACGATTGTGCCATCCTTCAGCTCTATAACATCATTAATATTAATCGAATCGTCGCCGCCGATTATGTATTTCCACTGAACTTTGCCGTCTGCGGAATACTTTACAAGAGAAGTATGCTGTCCGTCCCATTCGCCGGAAACGCCCTTATAATCGCCGTCCTTTGATGCCGATATACCTGCGGCAATAAATCCGCCGTCCTTACAGCCGATAATGTCTCTGAAAGCGTCAAGACCTGTACCGCCGAAATATTTGGTGTATTCGCATTTGACGTCCTCAATCTTTTTCTTTGACGGTTTGTCAACGCCTACGGTTGTCGATGTCGTTATCTTAGCGGAAGAAACCTTGGTTGTCGGGGTTTTATTAGATGAATAATCCGGAGTTTCGTTGGTTTGCTCAAGCTCCAGCTTTCCGTCCTTAATCTTGCCGGTATAATAAATCATATCGCCAAAGGTATCAACCTCATTCTTTGTGTAAAGAATATTGCCCTTGGAATCTTTTTTGCCGGTAGTATAAATCGTCTTAGAGTAGCTGTCCTTAAGACCTGTTGAGTAGATTCTGTGGCCCGCCTTGTCGATGATTCCCGTTGAGTCGGTAACCTTACCGTTTATATCGGTAGCCCCCGTTATAGCAGTAACCTCTTCGGCACCTTTTTTAAGCTCGTCATCAACAATGTCCAAATCATCCGGAGTTTCCGAGATAAGCTTATCGTTCTTTTCGCCGGGAGTTGCAGAATTGCCGCACGCAGCCAAAGAGCACACAGACAAGGCCAATATAAGCAATAATGCAATTATTTTATACTTATTCATGTTAATTCCTCCTTTAGAGTTTATATTTATGATATCATACTTTATAACTTTTTTCAATGCCCTATCATAACTGTTTACATTCGTTTTAAAAAAATACATTTATTTTATCTTTAAAGCTTTATTTTAGATTGATTCCATAGTATAATATTCATTTAAGTGAGGTGTATGCTTATGACAAAAAAACAAAGAGCTTTACTTTGCGTTGAGGCTTTAAAAAAAGAGTACCCCGATGCAATTTGCTCTCTTGAAGCGAAAAACGATTTTCAGCTTCTTGTTGCGACAAGGCTTTCCGCCCAATGCACCGATGCTCGGGTAAACATCGTCACTCCTGCACTTTTTGAAAAATATCCTACCGTCGAAGCGTTTGCAGACGCAAAGGTTTCCGACGTTGAAGAGCTCATTCGCTCATGCGGATTTTATCGCACCAAAGCAAAGGATATTGTCGCCATGGCACAGAAAATCCTTTCAGATTTTAACGGTAAAGTTCCGGATAATATTGAGGATTTAACCTCCCTGCCCGGCGTAGGCAGAAAAACCGCAAATCTGATTTGCGGCGATATTTACGGCAAACCTGCGGTTGTTGCCGACACTCACCTTATTCGCATAAGCAATCTCCTCGGTCTTGTCGAAACAAAAGACCCCTACAAGGTTGAGCTTGCCTTGCGTGAACTGCTCCCTCCCGAGGAGAGCAATGATTTTTGCCACAGATGCGTTCTGCATGGCAGAGCCGTATGTATTGCAAGACGTCCGGCCTGTGAAAAATGCTGCATGGCGGATTTCTGCAAATCGGTCAAAAAATAAAGCAACACCCCAAAATAGGCATTGCTCTTTAATCCGATTTTTTCAGAATATAAAACGACTGACAATCAGTGCAACGGTAGCTCCGGCAATGGCAGACCCCACAAGCTTTGCGGCAAGAATCAATCTGCTTCGCTTCACCTTTGTCGGCGGCGGTGCGCCGGTTTCACCTGCTATTTTTCCCGCTCGTTCTCTGAGCGTTCCCTCGCTGACTTGAGAAAATTCGGGCTTCACAAAGAAGATAACACGCTCAAAATATTCACAGGTCGGCTTTGTAACCTCAACGACCTGATGATTTACTCCTTTAATCAAACTATCCCTGCTTTCGCTTGTTTTTCCCTTTTATTGTTGTCATTCGGATTGATTTTTATACAAGACAAAGTGAATAAAACACGACCGAAAACGACAGCTTGTAACATTTTCCACGTTTTCTGTGGAAGTGTGGAAAACTTTGATTTTTTCACAAAATCGGTGGAAAACTATGTGGAAAGTGTGGATAACTCCTTTCAAGAACGTTGATTTTACGCATTTTTCCACATTTTTGCCCGTTGAAAACCTGCTTTTTGTTAAATTATTAACAATCGCCGTTGTTCTTTGTCAAGTATTTTTTTGTTATAAAAAGCGGGAAAAATTACTCAAAATTTAATAAATCTTTGTGCAAAACAGAGTTTAAAAAAAGCTTGACAAGAAATATGTGACAAAAGGTTACAAAATGAATATTTTTACAAGAGCTTACCATTTCATCGTATGAATCGAAGGAGATTTGGCATGAAAAGCTATATTAAGGACAACAGTATAATTTTTGACGAGGCGGACAACCTCAATCTTGCCCTGACGCTTGACTGCGGACAGGCCTTTCGCTGGATTCAAAAGCCGAACGGGGCTTGGCATGCAGTCGTATCCGGTCGAGCTGTCGATATAACGCAGGACGGCGAGAGAATTACTGTTATCGGCGACACCGATGAGCGCTTTTGGCGAACTTATCTTGACCTTGACCGCGACTACGGGGCAATTTGCGAAAAGCTGAAAACCGACCGTTGGCTCAACAGAGCAATAAAAGAATACAGCGGAATCAGAATTCTCAGACAGGATACATGGGAAGCGCTTTGTTCCTTTATTATATCGCAAAACAATAACATTCCGAGGATAAAGGGAATTATCGAGCGGCTTTGCACAGCCTTCGGCGACGACCTGGGAAACGGCGATTTCGGTTTTCCGTCTGCCGAAAGACTTGCAAAATGCAGCGTTGACGACCTTGCTCCTCTACGCTCGGGATTCAGAGCGAAATACATAATTGATGCGGCACAAAAGGTTGCCGGCGGTGCGATTGATCTTGATATTCTTACCACGGAGAATATGGACGTCTGCCGAGCCGAGCTGATAAAAATCAAGGGAGTCGGTGCAAAGGTTGCCGAGTGCACCCTGCTTTACGGCTGCGGAAGAATTGAGGCTTTCCCTGTTGACGTATGGGTTAAACGCATCATGGCGGAGCTTTATCCCGAGGGTTTGCCCGAATGCACTTTTGGCATTGAGGGAATCGCTCAACAATTTCTCTTCCACTGGAGGAGAAACACGGAAACAATATAAACTGACATATAACGGGAGGCAATATGAAAAAGCTACTAAAGTATTTGCGGCACTATATTAAGGAAAGTATCCTTGCACCGCTGTTCAAGATGCTTGAAGCGAGTTTTGAACTGTTTGTTCCGCTGGTAATGGCAGCGATAATTGACACAGGTATCAAAAACTCGGACAAGCCTTACATTTTTAAAATGGCAATGGTACTTGTCGGGCTGGCGATAGTCGGCTTTATCAGTGCGCTGACAGCTCAATATTTCGCCGCAAAGGCATCGGTCGGCTTCGGCAAGGAACTTAGAGGCGACCTTTACCGCCACATCAACACTCTGTCATATTCCGAAATTGACAAAATCGGTACATCGACGTTGATTACACGCTTGACGGCCGATGTTAATCAAATGCAAACAGCTGTCAACCTTTTTCTCCGTCTTTTCCTGCGTTCGCCGTTTATTGTTATCGGTGCGGTTGTCATGGCATTTACGGTTGACCCGAAAACAGCAATAATTTTTGCAGTTTCGATTCCCCTGCTTGCGGCCGTTGTTTTCGGCATCATGTTCTATTCCGTGCCGATTTACAAAAAGGTGCAAAACAGGCTCGACTCCGTAATGAGAATAACGAGAGAAAATCTTTCCGGCGTTCGTGTTATCCGTGCTTTTAATCACGAGCAGAAGGAAATTGAGGATTTCGACAAATGCTCTGAGGAATTAAAAGATATGCAGCTTTACGGCGGCAAAATATCGGCATATCTCAACCCTATAACATATGTTATAGTCAATCTTTCAATCGTTCTCATTATTTATGTCGGCGGAATTCGAGTAAACACCGGCAGACTGACACAGGGCGAAGTAATTTCGCTCATCAACTATATGTCACAGGTTCTCGTTGAGCTTATCAAGCTCTCAAACCTCATAATTAACCTTACAAAATCCGTCGCATGCGGCAACAGAATTTATGATGTCTTTAAGATAAAGCCGTCAATCAACGACGGTAGCGGAATAAAAACCAACGGTGAGGCGGCCGTTGAATTTGACCACGTAAGTGCCACCTATGCCGGCTCAAAGGAAAAATCCCTTGACTCTCTTACGCTCAGCATACCGAGAGGTTCTACGGTCGGCATAATCGGTGCAACAGGCTCCGGCAAAACAACGCTCATTAGCCTTATTCCGAGATTTTATGACGTCAGCGAAGGCTCACTCAAGGTCAACGGAACCGACGTTCGCAATTATAATGTTGACGAGCTTCGCAAGCTTATCGGCGTTGTTCCGCAGAAAGCGGCACTTGTCAGCGGTACGGTTCGTGACAATGTAAAATGGGGCAAGCCGGACGCAACAGACGAGGAAATCATTGAGGCCCTTAAAACCGCTCAGGCTCTCGATTTTGTCAGCGAAAAGGACGGGCTTGACAGCAAGATTCTTCAGGGCGGCAAGAACCTTTCCGGCGGTCAGATTCAGCGTTTGACGATTGCAAGGGCACTTGTCAGGAAGCCCGAAATTCTTATTCTTGACGACAGCTCATCCGCCCTTGACTTTGCTACGGATGCCGCACTCAGACGGGCAATCAAGGCCGACACGGATAACATGACCGTATTCATTGTTTCTCAGCGTTTTTCGACAATTAAAAACGCCGATATGATAATTGTACTTGACGATGGCAGCGTTTGCGGAATCGGCAAGCATGACGAGCTTTTTGAAAACTGTGAGGAATACCGTGATATTTGCGAATCCCAGCTTTCAAGCAAGGAGGCGGTATAAATGAAAAAAAATAACAAAGGAACATTTCGCCGCCTGTTGAAGCTCATTGAAAAATACAAGTTTCTCGTGCTTCTTTCCATGCTTTTGGCTGTTGCAGTCGTTGCAACTCAGCTCTATGCGCCGATACTTTTCGGCAATGCAGTTGACCTTGCTCTCGGCAAAGGCCAGGTTAACATTGAAGGAATTATCGCTATTCTGATTAAAACCGCCATTGTAATCGGCATAACGGCTCTGGCACAGTGGATAATGAATATCATAAACAACCGCATAACCTACCGTGTAGTTAAGGATTTGCGTGTTCAGGCGTTCAGACACCTGCAAAACCTTGATATTGCTTATATCGACTCTCACGAACACGGTGATATCGTCAGCCGAATCATTACCGATATAGATCAGCTCTCGGACGGTCTGCTGATGGGCTTTACCCAGTTTTTTACGGGTGTTATAACAATTCTCGGCACATTGATTTTCATGTTCTCCGTTAATGTAAAAATCGCCCTTATCGTTGTTCTTCTCACACCCCTTTCGCTTTTTGTCGCTTCGTTCATTGCCAAGAGAACCTATTCAATGTTTCAAAAGCAATCCGAAACAAGGGGAGAAATAACAACACACATCAACGAAATGGTCGGCAATCAGAAGCTCGTTAAGGCATTCAGCCGTGAGCAGGCTTCCGAGGAAAAATTTGACGAGATAAACGACAGGCTCACAAGATACAGCCTCAAGGCTTCATTCTTCTCCTCTATGGTCAATCCGTCAACAAGACTTATCAATGCCATAGTTTACGCCGGCGTAGGCGCATTTGGTGCTCTCTCCGCCATTACAGGCAGACTTACGGTCGGTCAGTTAAGCTGCTTCCTCAGCTACGCAACGCAGTACACAAAGCCTTTCAACGAGATTTCCGGCGTCGTTACAGAGCTTCAGAACGCTCTCGCCTCGGCAGCAAGAGTATTTGAACTCATCGACGAAAAGGAACAGATTCCCGACTGCTACAATGCGAAGGAGCTTGAAAAGGCAAACGGCGAGGTTAAATTCGAAAATGTTTCTTTCTCATATGACAAGAGCAAGGAGCTTATTAAAGACCTTAGCATCAGTGCAAAACCCGGTCAGCGTGTTGCAATCGTAGGTCCGACAGGCTGCGGCAAGAGCACGCTCATAAACCTGCTCATGCGCTTCTACGACCCCGACAGCGGTATGATTAAGGTTGACGGCGAAAATTCAATGGATTTCACAAGAAAATCCTTGCGTAAAAACTTCGGCATGGTGCTCCAGGAAACATGGCTTAAATCGGGCACGGTCAGGGAGAATATTGCATATTCAAATCCGGACGCAACCGATGATGAAATTATTGCCGCCGCAAAGCTTACGCACGCTCACAGCTTTATAAAACGTTTGCCCGACGGCTATGACACGGTTCTCGGCGAAAACGGCGGTTCGCTCTCTCAGGGACAGAAGCAGCTGCTTTGCATAACAAGAGTTTTGCTCAATCTGCCGCCGATGCTCATTCTTGACGAAGCGACATCGTCAATCGACAGCCACACCGAGATTAGAATTCAGAAAACCTTTGCCCGAATGATGAAGGGCAGAACATGCTTTGTTGTTGCTCACCGACTTTCAACGATTCGAGAATCGGACATCATACTTGTTATGAACAAGGGTCAGATTATCGAGCAGGGCACGCACGAACAGCTGCTTGAAAAGCACGGCTTCTACTACGACCTTTACAATAGTCAGTTCGCCGTGACAGAATAACAAAAACAAAAATTTAACCGTTCTTTCGGCAGAAAGGGCGGTTTTAGTTTGCTGCTTGCCTCTCAGACAAAGAGAATTTAATTGACCAATGAAACTTGCCTTCACACAGAATTTTTTCTTGTCTCAATTGTAGGCATTATACAATTAGATCAAAATCTTGAAATATATTTAACTCTCTAACTTTTATAAAAAATTACTCAGATAATTGTATTATGACACCTCATTTGATATAATATATACACTCTAATGCAAAGCGAGGAAGTAAAATGTTAAAGGAAAGCAAAAAAACAAACACAGAAGACGAATTATCTGTTCTTGAGGGAATCAGAGATGAATTAAAAGGCCTCAAGCGAAAAGGAGCAAAGCAAACAGCACAGTTGTTCTTTTCGGTCTTATTGGCAGTTCTCGTCGGATTAGGCGGAGGCATATACTGCGGACAGCACTGGGACGATGTTATGCAAAAGCTTTTTCCGAATTCTTATTCTGCTTCAACAACAACAATTTTGGAGGAGAAATTAGATAAACAGTCAAAGTTAAACACAGGTATTTACAAGCAAGTTTCCTCATACGATTCCGGAAAGATCTATAATAACAGTTTCTCAAAGAAATTGAAGATAAACAGTAAGTCTATGACCTTCAAATACACCGGATACGTTGAAGCCGGCATTAAAGATTTGACTAGCGTAACGATCAATATCAATTCACAGACAAATGTCGTCACCCTTGATAACATCAAAATAGAAATTACAAACGTTTATATTGATCCATCCTCAATAACAGATGCAAAACAAAGCAAAAATGCCTTTAACCAGCTTACAATTGAGGACTTCACCTCTGCACAGAAAGCACTGGAAAACAAATTGATATCGGATGCTCAAAAAAGCGGTATTATATCCGAAGCGCAAAAAAGTGCGGAAGCAACATTGCTTGCTTTGTTCGGAGATTATATCAACGGTTACACGGTTAATTTTAATTGGTCCTGATAAAAACACCGGCTTACTTTTCTATGCTTTTGGTTTAGAACTGTAACTTTGTGTGGTAGCAATCAAGCCGTGTGTTTTTTGTGCGTGGCTTCGGCTGCGCACTTTTTATTTTCGGGGGATAATAAAATGCTTGATCTCTATGACTATGTCTTTAACTCCGAGGAAGATATTCCGGAAAAGGTTGTTGATGAGACGGGAGCAGTGCTTACTCCGTGTCATTCGGAAACCTGAGAAGGAAACGGAAATTACCCCGGCCATGATATTTGCTGTGACGAATGTAATTGGTTTCTCGGCTGTTTTCCTGAATTCTGCGACCCGAATTACTGTCCGCCTGAAAATTCAAACTAAAAAAGTTGGCACACATTGTTAAATCCAAATGATTTTCAAAACCCTCTTGACAGCGGCCATTATCGGTATTATACTTATGTTAGTTAGCAATGGCTAACCACAGGAGGCTTGATTATGAAAAAAAGTTTGTTCAGAAGTATTCTCGCCGTTGCTTTGGCGGCAATGGTTGTGCTTTTCACCGTCGGTGTCGGTGCCGCCGCACCCCACTATAAAAGAGGAACCTATGAGGGCAGCGGCCACGGAAAATTCAGCGACGTTGTTCTCTCGGTCAAAATCAGGCATGGCAAAATCACAGCTATTGACGTTATATCACAGAACGAAACACCGAATTACTGGAAACGGGCAGTCGCAGTGATTGACAGAATTATCGAATCAAACAACACTGCCGTGGACGGCGTTACCGGCGCAACCAAAAGCAGTAACGCAATTAAAACCGCCGTTGACAATGCACTGAAGCAGGCAACAGACTATGGCGATATCTCGTTTTTGACACCTGAATTTTTAAATAACATAATAGACATCTTCATCCGGGAACTATTGTTTATAACAGCCATTTGTTCATAATAAAAAACTGTCGCAATGTTAATTCACTGCGACAGTAATTTTTTTATGCGTCGAGCTTAGCTCGTTTTTTGTGTTCTACCAAAGGTGCTGCGTTGTTTTCCACGCAATCCTCGGTCACCTGCACGCTGACGATTGATTTATCGCTCGGCACGGCGTACATAATCGGCATGAGAAGATTCTCCATTATGGATCGCAATCCTCTTGCGCCGGTTTTCTTTTCAAGGGTTTTTCTCGCTATCGCCGTGAGCGCCTCAGAAGTAAAGTCAAGCTCAACTCCATCCATCGAAAGCAGAGATTTATACTGCTTAACAATAGCGTTCTTCGGCTCGGTCAAAATCTTCACAAGAGCGGTCTCGTCAAGCTCCTTGAGCGTTGCGATAACGGGAAGTCGGCCTACAAGCTCGGGAATTATGCCAAACTTTGTAATATCCTGCTGAACGACCTTTGACATGGCATTCTCAATCGTGAACGCTTCTTTATCCTTGATGTCTGCTTCAAATCCGAGAGCCGAACCGCCGATTCTCTTTTCGACAATCTTTTCTATTCCGTCAAATGCGCCGCCGCAGATGAAAAGAATATTCGAGGTGTCTACCTGTATGCACTCCTGCTGAGGATGCTTCCTGCCGCCCTGCGGAGGTACATTTGCAACGGTTCCTTCAACGATTTTCAACAATGCCTGCTGAACTCCCTCGCCGCTGACATCACGGGTAATTGACGGATTCTCGGATTTTCTTGCAATCTTGTCGATTTCATCAACGTAGATTATTCCTCGCTCCGCCTTTTCAATATCAAAATCGGCAGCCTGAATGAGCCTGAGAAGAATGTTTTCAACATCCTCGCCGACATAGCCTGCCTCGGTGAGCGTTGTTGCGTCCGCAATCGCAAACGGAACGTCGATTATCTTGGCAAGCGTCTGAGCAAGCATGGTTTTGCCGACACCGGTCGGACCGAGAAGAAGAATATTGCTCTTCTGAATCTCAACATCGGAGTCTTCCTGCTTGAAAACACGCTTATAGTGGTTATAAACGGCGACGCTGAGCGTAACCTTGGCCTCATCCTGACCGATAACGTACTCGTCAAGACCTTTTTTGATCTCCATCGGAGTCGGCAGTTTGAAATCCTTGGCCTTTTTCTTTCTTGCTCTGCCTGCCGCCGCCTGCTCCTCTGCCATAATTGCACTGCACAGGTCAATGCACTCGTTGCAGATATAAACTCCCGGGCCGGCTATTATTTTTTCAACCTGTCCGTCGGTCTTGCCGCAAAAGGAACAGCGCACACTTTTTTCACGTCTTTCATCATCTCTTGGCATCGTTACACCCCTGAATTATCTTTTGTAAAGAACCTTATCAACAAGGCCGTAATCCATGGCTTCCTGTGCTGTAAGGTAATTGTCACGCTCGGTGTCAATAGCAATCTGCTCAATGGGCTTGCCTGTGTTCTCGGCAAGAATCTGATTGAGCTTTTCTCTTGTCTTGAGTATCTGGTCGGCAACAATCTTAATCTCCGTTGCCTGACCCTGTGCACCGCCGAGCGGCTGATGAATCATAATGGTACTGTTCGGGAGAGCAATTCTCTTGCCCTTTGCGCCCGAAGAAAGCAAAAATGCACCCATTGAAGCAGCCATACCCATGCAAATCGTTGAAACGTCGCACTTGATATACTGCATTGTGTCATAAATTGCAAAGCCTGCGGTAACTGATCCGCCGGGGCTGTTGATATAAAGGCTGATATCCTTATCGGGATCCTGTCCCTCAAGGAAAAGCATCTGAGCAACAACAAGACTTGCGGTTGCGTCGTTTACCTCATCTGACAGAACAATGATTCTGTCGCTGAGGAGACGAGAAAAAATATCGTATGAACGCTCGCCTCTGTTTGTCTGCTCAATAACATAAGGTACCAGTGCCATATTTATTCCTCCATTCGAGTTATTTCTGAGTTTTTTTCGGCGTCATAATAATGCAAATGAATGGCAAAGAGCCATCCATCCGCATTAATTATAATCATTTGAAAGCAAAATTATTCAGCGTCTGCCGGCTTTTCTTCCTCTTTCTTTGCAGCAGCCTTCTTTGTTGTCTTCTTCGGCTTCTCTGCTACGATAGCCTTAGCGTTTGCAACAAGGAAATCAACTGTCTTCTTGCCGACAACGTCCTTCTTAACGTCCTCAATATTAACCCACTTCTTGATCTGCTCAACGTCGAGCTGATACATGTCTGCCATTTCCTTGAGCTGAGCCTCGGCCTCCTCATCGGTTGCCTCAATCTTCTCAAGCTCGGCAATCTTCTCAACTGCAAGCTGGAGCTTAACCTGCTTAACAGCGTTGTCCCTCATGCTCTCCTTGAACTTGTCTCTGTCCATACCCATGTACTGGAGATAAGTATCAAGAGGAATACCCTGCTGTGAAAGTCTGTTCTCATAGTCCTTAACGTCGTCCTCAAGCTTATTGTCATACATAACCTCGGGAATCTCGCCCTCAACGAGATCAACGACTTTTTCAAGAACTGCGCTCTCGAAGTCCTTCTCGACATCTTCTTTCTTCTTATCGGAAAGCTCTGCCTTGATCTTCTTCTTAAGCTCGGCGAGTGTATCAACCTCATCGTCAACGTCCTTTGCGAAATCGTCGTCGAGAGTCGGAAGCTCCTTCATCTTGATCTCATGAAGAACTACCTTAAATACAGCTTCCTTGCCTGCAAGCTCGGGAGTATACTCGGTCGGGAAAGTAACATTTACGTCGAACTCATCGCCGGTCTTGTGGCCGATAATCTGATCCTCAAAGCCCGGGATAAACTGGCCTGAGCCGAGTGTAAGCTCATAGTTCTCGCCCTTGCCGCCGTCGAATGCTACGCCGTCAACGAAGCCCTCAAAGTCGATAACTGCGATGTCGTTCTTCTTAGCCTTTCTGTCGTCAACCGTAACAACACGAGCGTTTCTCTCCTGCATGGATGCAAGCTCTTTCTTAACGTCATCTGCGCAAACGGAAGCGTCACCCTTGTCGGCCTCGATGCCCTTATAGTTTGCAATCGAAATTTCCGGCTTAACGGTAACTTTCATCGTCATTTCAACGCCGTCCTTGCCGATCTTTGTTACATCAAGATCATGGGGAGCCGCAACAGGCTCAATGCCTGCCTCTTTGATAGCGTCGCTGACAACGCCGGGATATACGATATCAAGCGCATCTTCATAGAATACGCCCTCACCGTAGAACTTTTCAATCATTTTAAGCGGAGCTTTACCCTTACGGAAACCGGGAAGCTGAATCTTGTTCTTCTGCTTGTTATAAGCCTGAAGAATTGCCTTGTTGAAGTCCTCGCCGCTTACGCTGACTTCAAGAGTGTAGATGTTTGTTTCTGTTTTGTTAGCTGATTTTAACATTAAAAACTTCCTCCTGTGTGGTATTTCGGAGCGTACATACTCCCACAAATACCTATTAACTTTTGTATTATAGCAGATGTTTTCACCTTTTTCCATACCTTTTTAAAAAATTTTTATTATTTGGGGAATTATTTTCTGTTTTTTTGCATTACAATTCATTTAAAAGGTCAAAAAAGGTCGATTGTAAAGGCGTATGGCTTTACACGCTTTGATTTACTTTTCCTGTCATCAGAGAATTTAAGGGCGAAAATAAAACCGCCGCCAAACGGCAACGGTCAAAATTTTCTGATTAATTTCGGGCAAAAATTAAGGTAGTCGGCAGAAATGAGGTCAAATTTTATGCCGTCACTTTCGCCTCGAAAAGCCCAATTTACCGAATTGCCGTGCAGGTGTCCGTAATAGCAGGTCTTAATCTGCTCATCGACCAGGGTGTCATAAATCTCATGGCACGTCTCGGTCAGGCTTATCGGCGGATAGTGAAGAAATGCAATAACCTCGCCGCCAAGCTTTTTTGCTTCGGCAATGCTTGTTTTCAATCTGCCAACCTCACGGGCAAGCACCTTTTGATCCTCATTTTTAGAGCAGTCAAAGAACCAGCCTCTTGTGCCGCAGATTGCAGCGTCACCAACTTTATACGCATTGTTAAAAAGAATTTTTATACTTTCGATTCCGTTTTTTTTGAAAAATTTTTCCGTTTTGCTTTTAGTTGACCACCAATAATCATGATTGCCTTTCATAATTATTTTTGTACCGTTAAGCTTATCAAGGAAACAAAAATCTTCCAACGTATCCTCCATTTTCATTCCCCATGAAATATCGCCGGCAATAACAACTGTGTCGTTCTCTGTTACAACAGAATTCCAATTTTTTTCAAGCCTTTTTTCATAATCCTGCCAACCGCTGAAAACATCCATAGGTTTGTCGCTGCCAAAAGACAGATGCGTATCTCCGATAGCAAATAATGACATCTCTTCACCTCCTCAAAAAAGAATAATAATCAAAAAGAAACAGATAATATAAACGTGAACCGTTTCACAAATCTAAAAAAGGGGTAATTTACAATGAAGCACGAAATCAAAGATATCAAGTGCCACGCTTGCAACTGCATCTATAATGAAGAAGGCTGCAAGTGCGTTGCAGGCGAAATCGAAGTAGGTCCGTCAAGTGCCTGCACATGTGCAGAAACAATCTGTGCAACCTTTGAGCCGAGCAGCGACGTAAGCAAGTAAAGCTTCTTTAAAAGGGACTGTCACATCAAGGCTGTATATCACAGGCTTAATGTGACAGTTTTCTTTTACTTAATCCGAATTATCAAAAAGCAATCGCAATTACTGAACGTAAATTGAATTAACCTCATCACTGCACGGACCGCCAAGCTTCGGCTTGCCTGCGTTGTTATTGCCAAGCATACCGTGATTTGCGAAGAACTCTGTTTCGACAACGTTCACCTTATTCAAATTCTTGAGCTGAGTTGCTCTTGTTCCGGTAACGTTTCCGATTCCTCTGACATACATAAACGAACAGTTGCCGCCATTGGTTACAACAGCATTCTTTGCACCGTATTTCATGAGAAGATCTGCGATTGAATTCAACGGCATAAATTCGGCAACGGCAAGGATATACTTTGTTGCACTGATCTGAGCAAGAATTGTACGGTTATGGTAATAAGACTCGTTATTGGTAATCTTTTTGCCATTATTAATAAGAACATAATGGAATCTGACCGTATTATAAACGCCGTCCTTAATGAGCTGATTCTGATTCTGCTTGTTAAGCGGACCGTAATCACATTTTCCGTTCTTATAAAGACGCATAACTTCTCTGCCCTCACCGTTCGGCTGGAAAATTTTACCGTTTCTTATTGCCATTGCCCCTGCTGCACTTGTTGGCTCACCGTTAACAGCCATCAATGCGCCAACCTTTTTGGAGATATCCTCCTGCTTGCCCCTCGTCGTTCCGAGAACCTGCGAGGTAACGGCATACTTAAGCGTTGTCGGTGCACAGGTTATAATAGCGATATTGCAAATCGGCTGATATGTTACGCTCTTTTGATAATCAATTGCACTATCCTGCTTCTTTACAAAATTCTGTGTAATTTTTGAACCGTAAGCGACCTTGTGAATTTCAACACTGGTCGTTTTGGAAGAAATTTTCCATGCACGCTGTATTGTTCCCGCATACTTTGTCACCGACGACGGAGAAACCTCCTTGACAGCGGCCGGAGTAAACTGAATCGGCTTAGTTGTTGTGGTTGTCGGTTTAGTTGTGGTTGTGTAATCCTTGGGATTGGCAAGACCGACGCTTATTCTAAGAATAATAAGGGCATCGTTTGAATTGATTTTGCCGTTATGGTCTATGTCGCCGGACTTCATATCTTTGATTCCCGTCGAAAGTCCGACGGAATATCTGAGGACGGCCAAAGCGTCGCTCGAATTAACCTTGCCGTCGCCGTTAACGTCGCCGACCGGGTTTGAAGCCTGAGTGACAAATACGTTGCAAAAAACAACAGAGAATATCACAACAAACGAAATAATTGCTAATACATGTTTTTTCATAAACACACCCTCTTTAAATGTTCTATTATTATAACATGTTTTGCCTGCTTAATAACCAAAGCCGCTTTATTTATTTCAACAAATCAAATACAACCTGCTCCATATCCTCTTTCTTGCAGCAGCCGGTAAATCTCGGGGTCTTGCCCTTAAGATTTGCAAGCTGCGGCGGGCACACCTCACCCGTCTCGTCATGGAGAGCATGAACCATTTCAAACTCGTCAAGGTTCTCGGTCATGCCGGGATGAACGGCGTCAAGAACCGCCTTGCTGAACTTGAACGGGTTAGCCGTTGATGCGATAACAGTCGGTGTTGTGTCACCCGTTCTCTCGGCATAATCCTCATAAACGGAAACCGCTACAGCCGTATGAGTATCGCAAAGATATTTATGCTCTTTAAACTCCTTGGCAATGCATGCCTTTGTTCCGTTATCATCGCAGCTGCCTGCGTCAAACAGCTCGGTAAGCTTTGCAAAAACATCATCGCTTACCTTGTATGAGCCTTTTGAAGACAGCTCGCCCATCCAATCTCTAACAATGGCGTCATCCATGCCCGAGAGAAGGAAAAGAAGTCTTTCGAGGTTTGAAGAAATAAGAATATCCATCGACGGCGAAACGGTCGTGTAAAAATCTCTTATACGGTTGTATGTTCCGGTCTTGAGGAAATCCGTCAAAACATTATTTGCGTTTGATGCACAAACAAGCTTCTTAATCGGCACACCCATTTCCTTTGCATAGTAAGCGGCAAGAATATTGCCGAAGTTGCCGGTCGGAACAACAACGTTTATTCCATCGCCGGGCTTAATCTCGCCCTTATTGAGCATCTCACAATAAGCGGATACATAATAAACAATCTGCGGAACAAGACGGCCCCAGTTGATTGAGTTTGCCGACGAGAACATCATGCCCTGTTCGGCAAGCTTTGCGGCAACCGCTTTGTCCGTGAAAATCTTTTTGACTCCCGTCTGTGCGTCATCAAAATTGCCCTCAATAGCACAAACGCCGACATTCGAGCCTTCCTGCGTTGTCATCTGGAGCTTCTGCATCGGAGAAACACCGTCATTAGGATAGAAAACAAGAATCTTCGTGTTGTTAACATCCTTAAAGCCCTCAAGTGCCGCCTTGCCGGTGTCGCCTGAGGTCGCAACAAGAATAACAATCTGCTTGCCCGGTTCGCTCTTTGCCGAGGCAACGGTAAGAAGATGCGGGAGAAGCTGGAGTGCCATATCCTTGAATGCGCAGGTAGGACCTTTCCACAGCTCAAGAATCTCAACGCCCTTTGTCAAAGTGTGCAGCGGAGCAATTTTGTCGCTTGAAAATTTTCCTTCGCCGTAAGCGCCCTTAACACAGGAATCAATCTCCTCTGCCGTGAAATCCGTCAAATAAAGAGAAAGAATCTCCTTTGCTCTTTCTATATAATCGCAGTCCGCAAGACGAACGATATCATCCATTGTTATATGAGGAATCTCCTCGGGAACAAACAATCCTCCCTCAGCGGAAATACCGTGAGAAATTGCCTGTGAGGAAGTAACCTTTATACTTTTATCTCTTGTGCTGGTGTAAAACATATTACCTCTCCTTTTGGTAAGTTCTGATTTTATTGTATCATAATCACAATAACAATTCAATGAAAATCTATAAAAAAACAGATTATTTATACGCTTTCCGTGAACGCATTTTCAATATAATTTATTTTCTTCAATTTGAATTTATCATCAAGGAAAACCTCGCAGACATCGAAGCGTGGCTGCTTTCCGCCGGGATACGCTTTCATAAAAAGCTTCGATGTTGCAATCAGCTTTTCCTGCTTTGAAAAATCAACGGCCTCTTTCGGCTCATACCATCTTTCTTCGCCCCTCGTTTTGACCTCGACGAAGCATATGTATTTTCCCTTTTGTGCAATGAGGTCAATTTCGCCCAGGCGAGAACGAAAATTGCCCGTGATTATTTTGTAACCGCTATCCCTGAGATATCTTGCGGCAAAAATTTCGCCCCATGCGCCGGATTTATTTATTTTCATAATATTTCCTCAAAAAAGTCATTCTGTGAATTTCCGATGCCCCGTATTTATCCAACATTTCATAGTGAAGCTTTGTTCCGTAGCCCTTGTGCTTTGCGAACTGATATTGAGGATATTTTTTATCCATTTCAAGCATAAAGCGATCCCTTGTCACCTTGGCGAGAATGGATGCGGCAGCTATAGACATCGAATTTGCATCGCCCTTTACAATCATCCGTGTCGGGATTCCGAGACCCGGGTCACGGTTTCCGTCAACAAGTGCCATGTCAGGCTTTAGATTCAATCCTTGAAAGGCACGATTCATCGCAAGGTATGTCGCCTGAAGTATATTTATTTCGTCAATTTCTTTTTCGTCGGCGGTCGCAATCGAATAAGCAACAGCCGTCTCTTTTATAACATCAAAAAGCTGTTCACGCTTTTTTTCGGTAAGCTTTTTTGAATCGTTAACGCCCTCTATTATACAGCCGTCGGGGAGAATAACCGCCGCAGCACAAACCGGACCCGCAAGAGGTCCTCTGCCGGCTTCATCAATTCCGCAAACGATATTGTAACCGTCAGCCTTTGCTTCGTTTTCATATTTGAGCCAGTCAATTTTTACTTCCGTTTTCATTGCGGTCATTCCTTTGAAATAGATTTTTGTTTAGATCCGGTAAAATTTCGTATCACAAAAAATATACATCTGTTTCTTGACGAAAAAATTCGTGTCACGGAAAAAGATATATCTTTTCATTGACGAGAGATTTTTTAGTTAGACGGATTTTGTTCTTCGTTGGCAATATCCTTATATGCCGAAAATGATAGAATTCGTATCACGGAAAAAGACATATCTTTTCATTGACGAGAGATTTTTTCGTTAGACGGATTTTATTCTTCGAAGGCTATATTCTTATATGCCGAGAAGGATAAAATTCGTATCACGGAAAAAGATCCGTCAAGACGGAGGGAATTCCATGGAAATTCGGCCTAACTTTCCTCCCCTGTACTCGTCCAAAAGCATAACGGAAGCACGTTCGGTGTTGACCTCGCCGCCGCTTATGAGCATCCCTCTTTTTCTGCCGATTGCTTCAAGGATTTCCCATGACTGCATATCCGTAATATCATCCAACTTATATCTTTCGGCAAGGCGTTCGGGATAGCCCTCACGGAGAACGTCGATCAATCTGACAGCCATTGTTTCAACATCGATAACAGCATCCTTAACCGAACCGATAAACGCTAAGCGATCGCCAACTATTTGGTCATCAAATTTCGGCCAAAGTACACCGGGAGTGTCAAGAAGCTCAATGCCGTTACCTATGAAAAACCACTGATTACTTGTAGTGACGCCCGGTCTGTCGGCAACCTTGGCACGCACCCTGCCGGCCATTTTATTGATAAACGAGGATTTACCTGTATTCGGGATTCCAACCACCATAACCCTCAGAGCTTTACCGACCATGCCACGGTCATTATTCTGCTGAATTTTATCGGCAAGAACCTTGCGAACGAGCTGAGTATAACCGTTGAGACCTCTGCCCGAGCGGCAATCAACCGCCATAGCTTCCGCTCCTGTTGAGCGAAAATATTTTATCCACTGTGCGGTCACCTTTTCGTCCGCCATGTCGCATTTGTTGAGAAGAATTATTCTCGGCTTGCCTGCCGTTATCTCTCCGATTTCGGGATTTCTGCTTGAAAGAGGGATTCTCGCATCAAGTATTTCGGTTACGCAGTCCACTCTGGAAAGACTTTCTTTGATAAGCCTCCTTGTTTTCGCCATATGTCCGGGGAACCATTGAACCGTTTGTTTCTGAAAATCGCCCATTAAAAACCCTCCTTTGAAAAAAGGCCGAACCATCTGATTCGGCCAAACGTTTTATTTGAAAATTGTAAAATTCGGCATAAGTCTGCACTTTACAACTCCGAGAATGTATCGTTCGTCAACGCAGCCGACCATCGGCGAACGGCTGTCTGTCGAATCGTTTCTGTTGTCGCCCATAAGGAAAAGCTTACCCTCGGGAACAACCATCGGGAAAGTGTTGCCCTCCATCGCATGGGTCGGTGCGGCAATATAAGGCTCATCAAGTTCAACTCCGTCAACATAAACCTTGCCGGCAGTGAAGTCTATATCCACCGTCTGTCCGCCTTTGGCAATTACTCTTTTCACGATAGGCTCGTCAAAAGCATTCGGCTGAGTGCTTATAACAATGTCGCCCTGTTCAATATCATGGTTTATTGCAGAAACAATAAGCCAGTCGTTATTATCAAGAGTGGGAACCATCGACTCACCATCAACTCCGACAAAGCGAAAAAGGAAAGTAAACATGACCGCAATTATAACAAGTGCCGTCACGAAAACCGACACGGTTTCATAAAGAAACGAGCCTTTTGATTTATTCTCCGCAACCGCTTCTTCCGTTACGTTTTCGTTTACGTTGTTTTCGTTCATGCTTTATCCCTCACCCTGTTTAAAGTTATCATATATATTCATATCACCGAAAGGAAGAATACGAACAGTCGCTCTTCCGAGTATGTATCGAGTGTCGATGAATCCGATATCGGTGCTTCGGCTATCGGTTGAATGCATTCTGTTGTCGCCCATAACAAAAACCTTACCCTTGGGAACAACCAGCGGAAAAGTAACATCGCCCGAACGCCTTGTCAGCTCATTAATATATGGTTCTTTTATTTCCTGATTATCAATAAAGACCTGGCCGGAAACAAAGTTTATGTCAACGGTTTGTCCCTCGGTCGCAATAATTCTTTTAACAATAGGCTCATTAAAAGCATTCGGCTGCGTTATAATAACAATATCGCCGTAATTATATTCGCTTTTCGGAATTGTCAGCAGCCAGTCTCCGTCCTGAAGCGTCGGAACCATTGAAGATCCAACAACGCTTGTCGGGCGACAAACAAAAGTAAATATGATAAACACCAATACAAGTGCCGTTGTTACAGAGCTCAAAAGATCGTAAATTTTTATCCATCTTGAACGTTCTTTTTTTGCCTGCTCCGGCGTCTTGCCTTTTTCGAGGTATTCGTTCCAGCCTTCCTTAACATTGCGTCTGCTTAATAACATTGAAGTACCTCCTTATATGATGAACGGTAAAACCGTAAAAATCTCTCTAAAAAACAAAAGGGCATGGAACCACCGCCATACCCCTCAGCTCGTTTTTGTAATCTAAGATTACATTAGCCGATACTCTGCTTAACCTTAGCAGCCTTACCGACTCTGTCACGCAGATAGTAGAGCTTGCTTCTGCGTACTTTACCTGTTCTGATAAGCTCGATCTTATCAACATTGGGTGAATGAACCGGGAAAACCCTCTCAACACCAACGCCGTAAGAAACTCGACGAACGGTAAATGTCTGGGAAACGCCGCTGCCCTTAATGGCAATTACGGTACCCTCTACAACCTGGTGCTCTGTTACCTTGTTAAGAGTTTCGTCATAGGCCTTCTCGAGGTCTGTTTTGCTGACGTTTGCGCTTGTGCCATTCTCAAACTCATCCCAATTGAAGTCGTCCAATGGCTTTACGTTCTTTAAATCTGACATAAATAATAATTAAAAAATTAAAATTAATAAAGTTTGACTTTATGTGAATTGTATAAATCGGGCGCAAAATTACTCATTTTCTTTGAGTTACAGGCATTTACTCTTGATTTTCTTCTTTTTGTTAGTAATATTTAACTAAAATTGCTGTTTTTGGTGGGTTCCTTCGGGGAAATACATAATATATATACGCATAACCCTTTAAATATTCTGATAACTTCCTCCTCGATATTTCTTCCTGTGATTTTCTTCTCTGTTATCCGTGTTTTCATCTGATTCTATGATGAAAATGAAGAGGGAAGAAAAGTAATGGCGAAAGATAAAACCGGGCGAAATTTTCATTTGTATGAAAAATGAGTTAAATTCATTAAAAAAAGACATCGAAATGTTGGCGATTACAAAATAATTGTTACCTTTGCGCTCAAAATGTAATGAATATAATAAAATAATGATATGACACTAGTCATCCTTGCCATACTGATACTGGCATATATTCTCATTGCAACTGAGAATATTACCAAGGTGAACCGTGCTGCCGTAGCCATCTTTGCTGGAACGGTAGGATGGGTTCTCTATATCTGTTTCGGTATGGACTTCGTGACCAGTGAACACTCTTCTGATTATTCACGCTATCTGAATCTCGGAATGTGGAACGAGATAGAATCCACCAGTACAACGGTGAAGTATTTTATTGCCCGTAACATCTTCCTTCCTTATGTGGGTAGAGCAGCAGAAATCGTACTCTTCCTGCTAGCCACTATGACGATAGTTGAAATTCTCAATAACAACGGATGCTTCGATTTCATACGCCAGTTGTTACGTACCCGAAGCGCCAAGAAAATGCTATGGATTCTCGCTGCCGTAACCTTTGTTATCTCGGCAAATCTCGATAATCTTACTACAACAGTGATGATGCTTACGATGATGCATGGAGTAATTCCAAACCGTCGTCAGCGCATGGTGTATGGAGGTGCCATTCTTCTTTCTGCCAACTGTGGCGGAGCTCTTACCGTTATCGGAAATCCGGAAGGACTGGTGATGTGGAATATGGGTGCTGTAACGGCTACTCATTATTTCCTGTCGCTTCTGCTGCCATGTCTTGCAGCCTGGCTCATTCCGTTGTTGATGATGCAGCGCATGCAGCCTGAAAGAGTAGAGACAGAATGGATTACGATGCCATACCGCGGGGATGATACCCGTCTCAATGTATGGCAGCGCTTGCTGATGCTCTTTGTGGGCATCGGTGGATTGTGGTTTATCCCTACCTTCCATAATATTACGAAATTAAGTCCTTTCCTCGGTGCGCTCTGCGTATTGGGTGTACTCTGGATTGTGAACGAGATATTCAACCGTAAACTCATGAATATGGATGCGATGGCTGACCGTCGTACTCCTAGAGTGTTCCAATACGGAGTCGTCCAGATGATTCTCTTCGTGATGGGTATCATGCTTGCCATCGGAGTGGTGAAGGAGACCGGTGCTTTTGACGATTTTGCCGCTCTTCTCAACTCTGTCGGTATGGATGATAAGCATCCTGGTGTGTTACTGCATGGTGTCTTGGCAGGTATAGTCAGTACTGTACTTGACAACTTTGCTACAGCCATGAATTTTTTCTCCCTTCATGATCTGGCAAGTGTGAATGATCCTTCATTCAGCATGCTTACTGATTATCATACCAATGGTATCTACTGGCAGATGATTGCATATTGCGTAATGGCTGGTGGTAACGTTCTTGGTATCGGTACAATCAGCGGTCTTGCCCTGATGAAGATGGAACGTATGCACATGGGATGGTATTTCCGCAATATTGGCTGGAAAGCTTTGATGGGTGGCGTCATCGGACTTGCTATCCTTTGGCTCTCCCATATCCTGGTGGCTGGTGCCGCAAACCTAATTATTTAAATCGATAAGCCCAAACAAAGCAAGGGGTATACCCTTGGATACCTACTGTATATGTAGGGGTAATGGATGAAAAACATCATCCTGAGAGGATAATAAACTAACATTAAAAAAATATATATAATATAATAAGGTATAGTTATGGCAAAGATTAAGACTATTGGAATTTTAACATCTGGAGGAGATGCTCCAGGTATGAATGCTGCTATCCGTGCGGTTACCCGTTCGGCTATCTACAACGGTTTCACTGTGAAAGGTATCTATCGTGGTTACGATGGTCTCATCAATGATGAAATTAAAACCTTTTCTACAGAGAATGTAAGCGGTATCATCGGCACAGGTGGTACGATGCTGAAGACAGCCCGTTCTAAGGAATTCATGACCGAGGAAGGTCGCCAGAAGGCATTTGAAACGATTCAGAAAGAGGAAATAGATGCGCTTGTCGTGATTGGCGGTAACGGTTCGCTGACAGGTGCGATGAATTTCGCACGTGAGTTTGATGTATGCTGCATCGGATTGCCAGGAACAATTGATAATGACCTTTATGGTACAGACAATACAATCGGTTATGATACTACGATGAATACCATCGTAGAATGTGTAGACCGCATCCGTGATACTGCGCAGAGCCACGAGCGTATCTTCTTTATCGAGGTGATGGGCCGTGATGCCGGTTTCCTGGCGCAGAATTCAGCTATCGCCAGTGGAGCAGAGGCAGCTATCATTCCAGAGGATTCTACCGATGTAGACCAGTTGGCTCAATTCATGGAGCGTGGTATCCGTAAGTCTAAGAAGAGTTGTATCGTCATCGTGTCAGAGAGTCCTAAGTGTGGTGCTCTTTATTATGCTGACCGTGTGCGCAAGGAGTTCCCTGAGTTTGATGTACGTGTATCTATCCTGGGTCACTTGCAGCGTGGTGGTCGTCCATCAGCCCGTGACCGTATTCTTGCGAGCCGTACCGGTTGTGGTGCCATCGAGGCTATCATGCAGGGACAGCGCAATGTGATGATTGGTGTACGCAACAACGAGGTGGTATACGTTCCGCTTTCTGAAGCCATCCGCTCAGATAAGCCATTCGACCGTAAACTCATCAAGGTTTTGGACGAGTTGAGTATCTAATTTATAGAGATTGGAGTAAGAAGAAGGGAGTTTGGACTCCTGACTTCTTGCTTTTGCATAGGAAAATGGTTTAAAGGGAACTAAAAATGGTTTAATAAGGTATAAAAGCCGAATAAAACTTCAAATTAATTTGTGGTTTCCATAAATTGTTGTTACTTTTGCAGCCAAGAATAATATAAATATATATAACATTTAAACTAATAAGCTTATGTCACAAATTAATGGACGTATCTCTCAGATTATCGGTCCTGTTATCGACGTTTACTTCGATACAAAGGGCGAGAATCCAGAGAAGGTGCTTCCTAAAATTTATGAAGCTCTGAAGGTAAAACGTCCAGACGGACGCGAACTTGTCATCGAGGTGCAGCAGCATATCGGTGAGGATACAGTTCGCTGTGTCGCTATGGATAATACTGACGGTTTGCAGCGCGGCTTGGAGGTTATCCCTACAGGTAACCCAATCCAGATGCCAGCCGGAGAGCAGATCAAGGGCCGTATGATGAATGTCATCGGACAGCCTATTGATGGTATGAATGAATTGGACATGAAGGGTGCTTATCCTATCCACCGTGAGGCTCCGAAGTTTGATGAGCTCTCTACGCACAAGGAGATGCTTGCCACCGGTATCAAGGTGATCGACCTGCTCGAGCCTTACATGAAGGGTGGTAAGATTGGTCTCTTCGGTGGTGCCGGTGTAGGTAAGACGGTGCTCATCATGGAGTTGATCAACAACATTGCCAAGGGACACAACGGTTATTCCGTATTCGCTGGTGTAGGTGAGCGTACCCGTGAGGGTAACGACTTGATTCGAGACATGCTCGAGTCTGGCGTTATCAAGTATGGCGAGAAGTTCCGTAAAGCTATGGAAGAAGGTAAGTGGGACCTCTCACTCGTTGATCCTGAGGAGCTTGCCAAGAGTCAGGCTACCTTGGTGTATGGTCAGATGAATGAGCCACCTGGGGCACGTGCTTCAGTAGCGCTTTCAGGTTTGACTGTTGCCGAGGAGTTCCGTGACCACGGAGGCAAGAACGGTGAGGCTGCCGACATTATGTTCTTCATCGATAACATCTTCCGTTTCACCCAGGCTGGTTCTGAGGTATCTGCACTGTTGGGTCGTATGCCATCAGCCGTAGGTTATCAGCCAACGCTGGCTTCTGAGATGGGTGCCATGCAGGAGCGAATCACTTCTACCAAGAATGGTTCCATCACCTCAGTACAGGCCGTTTATGTGCCTGCCGACGACTTGACCGACCCTGCTCCAGCCACCACCTTTACTCACCTGGATGCCACCACAGAGCTTTCTCGTAAGATTGCATCTCTGGGTATCTATCCTGCCGTAGATCCGCTGGGTTCTACCTCTCGTATCCTCGACCCACTGATCGTGGGCAAGGCTCACTACGACTGTGCACAGCGAGTAAAGCAGTTGCTGCAGCGTTACAACGAGTTGCAGGATATCATCGCCATCCTCGGTATGGATGAGCTTTCGGATGAGGATAAGTTGACCGTGAACCGTGCACGCCGTGTACAGCGTTTCCTGAGTCAGCCATTCACCGTAGCAGAGCAGTTCACCGGTCTGAAGGGTGTGATGGTACCTATTGAAGAGACTATCAAGGGCTTCAACGCCATCCTCGACGGCGAGGTGGATGACCTGCCAGAGCAGGCATTCCTCAACGTAGGTACTATCGAGGATGCGAAGGAGAAGGCTAAGCAGTTGCTCGCAGCAGCACAGGCGTAATCTTTAAATCCACGGCTTATGTTACAGCTAAAGATAGTATCTCCTGAGAAAGTAGTCTTCCAGGGTGAGGTAGAGAGCGTACTGGTTCCGGGAACCCTCGGCTCGTTCGAGATTCTCAAGGATCACGCGCCAATCATCTCTTCGCTCGAAGTGGGCAAGGTGGAATACACCACCAAGGAAGGCAAGCAGGCAATGAACATCAAGGGCGGATTCGTGGAATGTAAGAAAAACGAAGTAAGCCTTTGCGTAGAAGTTTAGATAAGTGATTAATTTTTAGTGATTAATTATTAGATAATGGAAAAAGATGAAAAGTTGCGCTTGCAGACTATCAGGCAGGCGAGCATCAAGTATAAGCAGATATCTCTGTGGCTCACAGCTCTCATGGCTTTGGCCATCCTCTTTGCCTGTAGGGTTTCTGCCTTATGCGATGATATTCTGCCACGGGTTGTTAACCCGCTGATAGTGAGTGCGATATTCTCGCTCGTTGCAAGTACTGCTTATGGCGAAGCCTGGAAGGCTGTGGCTAAATCATCTCCTGCCAATCTCGCCAAGTTCTACCTGGCGGCACTGGTCTTGAAGCTGATGGCTGGTACGCTGGTGTTCCTCATCTACGTGCTGGTATGCGACAGGCAGAACATCCTGGGATTCACCGTCATCTTCGCCCTGTTCTATGTCATGCTTCTCGTGTTCGACTGCATCTACTTCGCTCGGGTAGAGAAAAAGAGCCGCCTCTCTTAATGCGGTTCGAGACAAATAATTAATAAACAAAGTAAGAATTAAAGAATATGAAACATCTCAAGCAATTCCTCTTGATGGCGATGCTGCTCTTCACGCTGGCACCTCTGCAGGTATCGGCCAAGGAAAACATCGACGTGAAAGAGATATTGTGGGGTCATATCAAGGATTCTTATGAATGGCATATCACAAAGGTGGGAGACCATCCCGTAGTGATTCATCTGCCAATCATCGTTAACACCACTTCGGGCTGGCACGTGTTCTGCAGCAGCGAATTCTCGGAAGAGAAGGATGCCAATGGAGACCGTCCCGGACCTTTCAACCTGGTGATCAAGAACGCTGATGCGCAGGCGAATCCCAACAAGATAGTAGAGAAGGTGGGAGGCCAGGAGGTTCGTCCTCTCGACATCTCCATCACGAAGACCGTTTGCGTGCTCTTCATCGATGCTATCATCCTGTTGCTCTGTGTCCTGATACCAGCCCGCTGGTGCAGGAAGCACAAGGTGGATGACCCTGCACCAAAGGGATTTGTGGGACTGATGCACATGTTCATCATGTCGGTATATACCGATGTGATTGAGGCCACCCTGGGTAAGGAAGCCCCAAAGTACGCACCATGGTTGCTTACTTGCTTCTTCTTTATCTTCGTGGCGAACATCATGGGTATCGTACCATTCCCTCCAGGTGGTGGTAACCTGACGGGTAATATCGCCTGCACCGTATTCTTCGGTGTAACGACATTCCTGATCACCAACTTCACCGGTACCAAGGAATACTGGAAGGAAATCTTCTGGCCGGAGGTACCAACGTGGTTGAAGGTGCCAGTGCCACTGATGCCATTCATCGAGCTTTTCGGAATCTTCACGAAACCGCTGGCTCTGATTATCCGACTCTTCGCCAACATGATGGCGGGTCACGCCATCGCACTTTCGTTTGCGGCTATCATTTTCATCATGTTCAACATCAGTGAGAATGCTATCGCCAACTATGTGGCAGGTACGGGTATGACAATAGTAAGTGTTGCGATGAGCGCCTTTATGATGCTCCTCGAAGTATTGGTAAGCTACATTCAGGCATTGGTATTCACCATGCTGAGTGCAGTATTCATCTCGCTGGCTCATGTAAAGTCTCATGAGGCTGAGCCAGAAATTGTAAAATAGAATTATAAACATAGAAAATATTAACAACTTAAATTATTAAGATTATGTTATCACTTTTATTAGCAGCAGAGATTGCAAAGTTGGGTGCCGCAGTAGGTGCAGGTTTGGCCGCTATTGGCGCAGGTATTGGTATCGGTCGCATTGGTGGCCAGGCTATGGACGCCATGGCTCGTCAGCCAGAGAAGATGGGCGATCTCCGTTCTTCTATGATTATCGCAGCTGCGTTGGTTGAGGGTGTTGCGTTCTTCGCTGTCATCATCGCCATCCTGGCAATCGTTATGTAATCATCTCATCTGTCACTATCATCTGCCCCAAAGGAAGCCTCAGGCATCAGCCTGATGTCTTTCCGGGGCATGATAGAGATGATTCTAGAGTTAGTTAAAATAAAACGTTTAAGTAAAACTTTAACCAGTATATATGGATTTATTGATTCCTGATAGCGGTTTGCTTTTTTGGATGACACTGGTCTTCATCATCGTCTTCATTATCCTCTGGAAGGCTGGATTTCCAGCCATCATCAAGATGGTGACCGACCGTAAGGCCTACATCGACGAGAGCTTGCGTAAAGCTCACGAAGCCAACGAGAAGCTTGCCAATATCCAAAAAGAAGGTGAATCCATCTTGCAGGAAGCTCGCGAGAAGCAGGCTGCCATCCTCAAGGAGGCTGCTGATACCCGCGATGCCATCGTAGAGAAAGCACAGGACAAGGCTCGCGAAGAGGGCGCTCGTCTGCTCTCTGATGCCAAGGCACAGATTGAGACAGAAAAGCAGAACGCCATCCGCGAAATCCGTGGACAGGTTGCCGAGCTCTCTGTTCAGATTGCAGAGAAGGTGCTCAAGGCTAAGCTCTCTGACGACAAGGCACAGATGGATATGATAAATCGACTGCTGGACGAGGTTTCTTCTGACAACAAACAGTAAAGCTTATGGATATAGGTGTAATATCGGTGCGTTATGCCCGTGCCCTCATCAAGGCTGCACTCGGCATGAAGCTCGAAGATCAGGTGTACCAGGAGATGCAGACGCTCTACAAGAGCTACATCGACGTGCCTGAACTGAGATTTACGATAGACAACCCTATGCTTTCCAAAGACAAGAAAGAGGCACTTCTCACCACAGCCCTGGGCAAGAAGCCTACGGAACTGAGCAAGAAGTTTATCGCTCTCGTCTTGAAAGAGGATAGGGAGAGCACCCTGCAATTCATGGCTGCTTCGTATATCACTCT
>OQVR01000092.1_pt1 | contig 31761 bp, 25 predicted proteins | sample 1691521 | NCBI WGS metagenome assembly OQVR01 (sample SAMN03418256, study PRJEB22391) | human gut metagenome | biome: human-gut; feature: organic feature; material: feces | host: Homo sapiens | place: Tanzania | collected 2013-01
TTAACCCCTTTTAGGGGTGGAGCAAACCGCCGGTTGAACCGGCGGTTTTGATTCTTTATTAGATTACTGATTGATGATGTTTATTCGGGCGGAACGCCTGATGACGGAGATTATATGCTGCTCTCTCAGGCCATGGCGGAAGGTCTATTTCATCCTCGCTGCCGTCACGGTCTCGGAACGTATTACCCTGAGCTTGAGGATATCGTCCACTATGAAACGGAAGATAACAAGCTGAACGAGTACGGCACGGAAGAGCTAAATCGGGCGCATGTTGAGAACATGATCCAAAAATACAAGCGGCTGACTGTTGGAAGCATTGATCCTGATAACATTGCGAAATATCAAGCGAGGCTTAATGAGTGGAAAGCTCGAAAGGCTGAAATTGATAGTTCTCCCGAGAAAATGGCGGATATTATGTCAAATGATTGGAGCGAAACTCAGCCACAAGTAATCGGTAAAGAAATCAAAAAAGAAATAATTGAATATGCTAAAGCAAGAAATGAAAATATTGTTGATTTGAGCGAATTTGACGGAGACCCAGAACTGTTAAAGGAAGCGATTGACGTTCTATCAAAGTGGGAACGTAATCTACCTATTAAGCGAAAAATAACGTTAAAGCCATCTGCTTTGGATTCAGAAGATTTTGGAGCGGTAAAGAATAGAACAGTTTATGTTCAAAGAGCGGCTTTAAGAAACCGAGAAATAACACGCAAAAATATTAACAGCAATAAGAAATATTTTGCTTCATCGGATTTCAGCGATATTACCGCACATGAGTACGGGCACATTTTTTCTAAAGAAAAAGGAATAAATGCTATTGAAATTTCCAAAGAAGCGTATTATAATATATACGGAAAGGTTCTGACGACAGAAGAATTATTCGATTTCTTTAAAGAAAATATATCCGAATATTCATCTTTGTTTGGTAAGCAAGAGCTTATATCGGAAATTTTAGCAAAGCATAATTCGAATCCTACAAGATTTACAGAAGAAATGATAAAATTATTGAGAAAGAGGTGTGATATATGACTATTATTGAATCATATTGGGCTTCAAATAAAGAATGGTATGGAATTGATGATAACGGAAATCCATTCTTGACAGATAAAGCAACACCTGAGGCTATTGAGAGCTTTAAAAAGTATAAGCAACAGCTTATTGATAAAAAAGATTCTATATAAAATAACTAAGCACCCTGAGAAATCGAGGTGCTTTTTTCATGCCTATAATTTCAGCGTTGCCGTAATGGTGACGCTGTTTTTATATCAAAAATACAGTTTGCCCGTATCTGAAACAACGGGGTGCGGATGTCCTTATCCGGAAAAAAGGAGAGTATATGGCTGAAGAAGTCAACAACACAGAGAATACAGAAAACGGCAATGTACAGCAGGACACAAAGACAGGTGCAACGAATACAGAGCCGGAGAAGAAGTATTCCGAGGAGGAGATGAACGGTATCTCCAAGAAAAACAGCGAAAAGGCTGTTGCCAAGGTTCTCAAAGAGCTTGGCATAACAGACAGGGGCAGAGCTATTCCGATATTGCGAAGAATATCGCTGTCGGTATGGTCGGCAATTATGCAAAAATGAACGGCGGTGCATTGTATAACGCAATGAGAATAACGAGAACCGAAGCGCACCGAATCAGTCAGCAGGCGGCGTATGACGCACTGGAAAAGGCAAAGGATATTTATATGGAAAATCTTGAAATCCTGAAAGGCATCGTATCCGATGAGACCTATGCGGCACTTGAAGCCGAAACGAAGGACTCGAAAATCAGGCTTGGTGACTTGTCTACCGACAAATATGTCAGCGCCGACAAGTACAAGGACCTTGAAAAGCAGTTGGGTAAGGTCAACAGCGCATTGACCGAGAAAACAACCGAATACGATACCCTCAAGGAAAAAGCGGGCGACAACGATATTTTAATTTACGTTCCGAATTGAGCAGACAATGTATGACAAAAGGCATACAATAGGCACACAAAAGGCACATATTACTCTCTTCATCGTAGTGAGAAAAATGGATGTAGCACAATTAAAGATAATCTTTTAGGACGTCTTTCTAATTCATATGATTATATAAAAAGCATAACAATTAGTAACTAATTTAATAATTTCTGAAGGTGTAACCAGTATCGATAATTTTCAAGATTGTATTAGCATAACAAGTGTAGTAATACATAGTAGCGTTACAGAAATACGGGACGCTTTTGAAAATTGTATTAATCTTGCTGATGTATATTATTCAGGCAGTGAAGATGAATGGAAAGCAATTACAATATACAGAGGTAATGATCATTTAAAAAATGCAACCATTCATTATAACTACAAAAAATCAACAACGATTACGCCGAGCATCACTGCTGATGACGGCGCAAAGTACACGGTGAAGTATTCTTCATCGAATACAAAGGTTGCGACGGTTGATGAAAACGGCAAGGTCTATGCCGCAAAGAAGGGTAGTGCAACAATCGCTTGCACTGTAACGGATTCCAACGGCAACACCGTTCAGGATACCTGCAAGGTAACGGTCAAATACTCCTTCGGCCAGTGGTTGATTAAAATCCTCCTTTTCGGCTGGATTTGGTATTAAATACAAAACTAAAATCAAACCCGCCCGGTTCATGACCGGACGGGTTTGGTGTTGACAGAGTTCATTTTGAATGTGTGTTGTCTTTTATGTTATTTTTTATAATTTCTGAGAATCTTGAGCGTGGTCGTTTTCGGGAATTCGGTATCTCTCGTCTTGACCCTTGCGACCTGCTTGTATGTCGGCATCTTTCTGTTAATTTCGTTAACGTCTGCCTTAATTCGGTCCTTAGCGTCGGGAGTTTCAGTTGTATCGAGGAATAATTCAGCCGTGATATAGCCGTTTTCTTCGTAGACAACAACTTCCTTGACGTATTCAATCGTCGAAAGTTTGTCCTCAATCTCCTCCGGAGATACGTTTTTACCGTTTGAAAGAATGATAAGGTTCTTCTTTCTGCCCTTGAAGAAGAGGAAACCGTCCTCATCGATATAGCCGTAGTCGCCTGTCAGGAACCAGTCGCCGTCAAATACTGCCGCCGTTGCTTCCGGCTCGTTATAGTAACCCATCATAACGTTCTTGCCTCGAACGCAGATTTCGCCGACTCCGTCCTCATCGGGATCTTTAATCTTAATCTCGTTGCACGGGAGAGGAATTCCGACGCTGCCGACCTTGTATGCGTCAAGTCGGTTGCACGTAACGGCAGGGGAGCACTCCGTGATTCCGTAGCCGTTGATAATTTTTATACCAAAAGCTTCCATGCCTTTTTCATACTGCTCATCAAGATATGCACCGCCGCAGACAATCATTTCAAGGTTGCCGCCGAGGTTGTTGATAATCTCGGAGAAAATTTTTCTTCTCTTGTCAATTCCGAGCTTCAAAAGGAAATTGCTGATTTTGAGACCTTTTTTGAGAATTTCCTCTCTGCCGGATTTCTTCGCCGTGAACCAAATCTTTTTGTAAATCGTCTCGATTGCAAGAGGAACCGCCGAGAAATTCTGCGGATGATATGTATTCAAATCCTTCTGAATATCCTTAAGACTGCGGCAGATGAAGCCCCATTCCGTCAGCAGGTTGCCCGAGAAAAGAGCACCGACCCATGAGAAAGCGTGGTGAAGCGGAAGGAAGCCGATTGCCGGGCCGCCGGTCATAACACGGCATGAAGCTACGCTGTCTGCGGCAACGTTTTCCTGAGAGAGCATAACGCCCTTGCTCTTGCCTGTTGTGCCGGAGGTGTAAACGAGGAACGCCAAATCGCTCGGGAGAACCTCATCTTCAAGGTAGCTCTTAACGCCGTTTTTGACCTCGTTGTGACCTTCTTCGACCATTGAATAGAAATCTTCGATTTTGATATATTGCTCAATTACAACACCGTCGGCTTTTTTCATTTTTTCGACAGTGTCCTTGAAATCCTCGCTGTAGTAGACTGCATTGCAGCCGCTGCGAACCATGATATCGATTATATCGTCATCGGGAAGCTTCGGATCCATCGGGACAGCGGTGATCTTGCCTGTGATAATCGAAAAATAGCAAGCGATCCAATAGTAGCTGTTCTCGCTGAGTATAGCTACCTTCTTGCCACGGAGACCAAGCTTGTAGAGATACTGGCCAAGACCGGTGAGATCATAATTAACCTGAGCAAATGTCTTGCTCTCAACCTCGCCTTCAAAATTGTAAAAAGTATACTGGGGCTTGTCTGCACCCTTTTTACCGCCGAAAATAACGATGTCCTTAACCGTATTCATATCCGGAAAATCGGCATACTTTATTTTTTTCTTCAATATGTTCAACTCCTCACAGCGTAATACTTGTTTATTTTATCATACTTGGCTCATAAAATCAACATGGTTTTTTCTTATAATTAATATTGATTGTTTAAATTTAACATTCAATTGACATGATATTTCATGTATGGTACTATATAGTAAAATATGGAGGGATATAAATGATATTTTTTCTTTTTCTTCTGCTGATACTTTCATGTGCATCAATGAAGATTGCCGGAGAAGGTCAGTTTCACGATGATTATCTTTCAAAGAGTAACACCACTGCCATAAACGGAATATTTGTAGTATTGGTTCTACTGTGCCATTTTACGCAATATGCTCAATTTGAAATGGGAATGATAGATCAATCGTTTGTTTATTTCAAGTCACATCTCGGTCAGCTTGTCGTTACGACATTTCTCTTCTTCTCGGGTTACGGCATTATTTGCTCAATTTCCAAGAAGGGCATGCCATATATCAAAAGTATACCGAAGAAACGTTTTTTGAGCGTACTTATTCATTTCGATATCGCTGTAGCGTTGTTTATGATTTTAAATCTTTGCCTCGGCAGAAGTTTTCCGCTGAAAACGAATCTGCTTGCCCTCACCGGATGGGAGAGTATTGGAAACAGCAATTGGTATATTTTAGCGATTCTTTGCCTTTATCTGATTGTTTTCTTCTCGTTCATCATTTGTAGAGGAAATAAATATATCGGCACAATTCTGACCACTGTGTTGACCGTCGGTTATGTTTATCTGCTGATTCGTGCCAAGAAGCCTACGTATTTTTATAACACTCTTATTTGTTATCCGTTCGGCATGATATACGGACTTCTTAAGGATAAAATCGACAAAATAGTCATGAAAAATGATTTTATCTATACGTTATTTGTTGCTGTCGCTTTCGCCGGCTTTGTATATTTCTACAAGATCAGAGGAAAGGGTGTTGAACAGTTCTCCGCTTGCAGTGTATTATTTATCGCTGTAATCGTTCTTGTTTCGATGAAAATTCAGCTCAACAATGAATTTCTTCAGCTCACAGGAAAGCATGTGTTTGCGATTTACATCTTGCAGAGAATCCCGATGATGATATTCTCAAAAATCGGTCTTGCAAACCACAGATACTTATTCCTGATTGCAACATTTATAGTGACCCTCGGTATGACATTTGTTTTTGACAAATGTATGAATGTTATTGATAAGAGGTTGCTTAAAAAATAACAGAAAAAAAGATTCGGAACCGTTTGATTCCGAATCTTTTTTTTAGTTCAATATTCCGAGGCTGACGGACAGTGCTCTGTTGACCCTCGTCATGTCTTTTTCGTCAAGGTTGCCCATGCGCTCCTTAAGTCTTTGTTTGTCAAGCGTTCTCACCTGTTCGAGCAGAACTATCGAATCCTTAGAGAGCCCACAGTCCTGGGCATCCACCTGAATATGGGTAGGCAACTGAGTCTTGAAGCGTTGGCTTGTTATTGCAGCGGCGATGACCGTCGGGCTGTATTTGTTCCCAACATCGTTTTGAACTATCAGTACGGGGCGCATCCCGCCCTGTTCAGAGCCGACGACCGGGCTGAGATCTGCGTAATAAATATCTCCCCGTTTTATTGTCATTGTTATCACTCTCCGAGATTTTGATTGTCATAATTATATTTGCCAATCATTTACCGGATTAATCATTTTTTCGGGGATCAAAAATAATAATCCGACATTACTATTATATTCCCGAAAGGTAAACAGGTGAAAGTGCAGCTTATGTTATATCGCCGATTTAATGCTTTTGAATTCAATCAGCCTTTGAAAAGGAGCTTTGACTGATGCCTTGTATTCATTATCGTTGATTGTAACCTTTGCACAGCTTTGTCGAATTATGATTCGTCCTCGTCGGGATTCCCAACTGCCTCCCTTATTGCTTATCCTGTTGTCGCAAATTCTGAGATTGGACACGTTTGACGCATCAATAAGCCTGCCGTAGAAGTTTTCAAAGCTGTTGTTTTCGATGGTTATATTGCAAAAAAGAATTGAATCAGCGGAATTTCCGTCAATATTTGTCGAGATGTTTATCTGTGCGCCCCATTCAACAACGTTACATTCGATGAAGCTGTTATTCCTGATAACAAGTCCGTTAACTCCTGTACCCTCAAGCCACAGACCGGACGAAATGTCCATGATAACCTTGATGGGATTAGCCATAGTCTTGTAGAATCTGTTGTTTTCGCAAAGGCCGTTGTTACTTTGAAGAAGCAGGCCCCTTGCACGGTTTTCATGGAAATTGTTATCACTAATAACGTAATTTCCGCTGTCAATGCTGCCGTTTGAAACGATGCAATCCTTGGCAATATAATCGGGCAGCTCTTTGTCAAATGTGAGCTTGCTGCCGTCAACGGACATGACGGTTGCAGAAAAGTTGAGGTCATCAAAGCCCTTGCTGCTGAAAATCGCAGTATCTCCGGCTGCAAAATTGTTTGCGTTGGTGTAAATTTCCACCGCTTTGTCGTTGAGCCTGTTCGTAACCTTTGCAACGTTGTCGTGTACGTTAACGTCGTCATCACCCATGAAGCTGAAATCGCAGCCGCTGATTTTGAATTTGCCGTTTGTGTTTGCAATATGCACACCGTCGGCGGTTGCCGAAACCCTGTTATCGTCACGTTCGGGATCAAGGTCGATAACGCAGTTGAGAAGAAGGAAACGCTCCGTGCGGCTCTCAATCAGCCAACCCATGCCTGCAATCGCATAAAGCTTAATGTTCGAAAAAGTGATGTTCGACGTGTTGTATACATTGAATGCATTGCCGCCGTAAACATGGTGACGCAGAAGATAAACCTCTCCGTCCGTATAATTATCAAGTGAGCCGTTGTGTGTGATTTTCAGCACGTTGCGCTCGGTTTTTTCAACGGTTTTAATGCTGCCGGGGAATTGATAGACATAGTTTTCTTTGAAATCTTTCCTTGTTCCGGGAGTGAGCGTTTCCGGGTCATATTTTGTGAACGCCATTATCGGAATGTCCTCCGAAACCTCGTCAAGCTCGGTAAATTCGATTTCAAAGCTGTGAGATTCTTTGCTCGCATTTCTTATCTTCACAAGCGAGGCGAGTCTTGAAACGTCAAAGTTCCATGTTATACCGAGACCTCGAATTTCAATACAGTCGCAATTTACGATATGAAAATAATTCGGGTTCTCGAAAATGAACTGTGCGCCGTCGGCATCAATGAGAATGTTTTTGAGACCGTCAAGCATAATTGCCTTGTCGGTTCTGAAATAGTATTTGCCGCCGTCAACCTTGAGTGTAGTGTTCGGGTTGGCCTTGCAATATTCAATCGCCCTGCAAAATGCGGTATAGTTGTCGTTTGCCTCTGTGTTTACGCCGAAATCCGAAGCGTTGACGGTCTTATAGTTTTTCTCGTTCGGTCTTGCAATGTAGAAAACGGAATCATTTACACCGTCAACACGGTCGTAGATGCGTGCTTCGTCGGCTGCCGGTTCGTTTTCAAGGGCGAGATTTTCGGGCGGCTCGACGGGTGTCGGCTCAATCTTAAAAATCGGGGCAATGAGCATCAGAAATGACGTTACGATACATAATAATGTCTGTGTCATTCAGTCACCTCATTTTGCACTGATGTGGAACCCGGTCGTGCTTATGACGGCGATTTCAACACCGAGATCGTCGGTTATCGTTATTTCATAAAAGCAGAGCTTTCTGCCCTCTTTTACTTTCTTGCACTCGGCGAAAAGCTTCTTGCCTTTTGATGAGGTTAGGTAGCTGATATGGCTGTCCGCTGTGGCGGTAAAGCCCTCGGGAGTGTTGGTCGCAACGGCGAAAGCAAAGTCGGCAAGGGTGAACATAACGCCGCCCATGACCTGACAGTGTGCACCGTAGTGCCTCTCGTCAAGCTCAAGGCTGCACTTTGAATAGCAGTCGTCAATCTCGTCGATTTTTACGCCCGTGACCTCAACAGCGTATCTGTCACCATCAAAAAAGCGGCGAACATCTTCAATGTTTCTCATATAATCAGTCCTTTGGATTCGTTGGTTATTTAATCAAAATAAACCGGTTTGCCTGTTTTAGCGGATTCATAGATAGCTTCAAGAATCTGCGTTACAACGAGTGCCTGACAGGCTTTTGTGCGAGGCTCATGGTCGTTGACAACAGCGTCAAGCCATGCTCTCGCTTCAAGAACAGACGGATCCTCGTCGCCGTCGCCGTCATAGAATGCGACTCCGCCGGCTGTAAGGTCGGGCTTGAGAATGCACTGTCTGCCGTTTTTGATAAAGTTAATATTGAGACCGTCGAACATATCTGCACCGCCCTCGGTGCCGCAAATCATTGTGATGGCCTCTTTCGGATTTCTGATGTTCAAAGCCCAGCTCGATTCAAGCATGATTGTTGCACCGTTCTCCATAACGATGAAGCCGAATGCTGCGTCCTCAACCGTGAATTTCTTGGGATCCCAGTCGCCCCAAGCATTGCCGCAATCCTTCTGATTTTTGAGCTTTTCAAAGGTCGTGCCGACCACCATTTTCGGTTTGTAGTTATCCATCATCCAAAGGGTGAGGTCGAGTGCATGAGTACCGATGTCGATGAGCGGACCGCCGCCCTGTTCATATTCATTGAGAAAAACACCCCATGTAGGGACTGCACGGCGGCGAAGTGCAATAGCCTTGCCGTAGTATATCTCGCCAAGCTCGCCGTCCTCACACATCTTTTTAAGATAGAGCGAATCCGCCCTCCAACGTGACTGGTAGCCGATAGTGAGCTTCATGCCCGTTCTCTCGGAGGCGTCAAGCATCTCCTTAGCCTCTTTGTATGTTTTTGCCATCGGCTTTTCGCACATTACATGCTTGCCGGCCTCCATTGCGTCGATCGAAATGAAAGCGTGCGAACGGTTCGGCGTGCAGACATGAACAACCTCGATGTCCCTATCTTTGAGAAGCTCCTTATAGTCTGTGTAGACCTTTGCACCTTCAACGCCGTATTCCTCGGCCGCTTTGACGGCTCTTTCTTCGATAATGTCGCAGAAAGCAACCATCTGCACATTTTTTATTTTCTTGAGCGAGGGCATATGCTTTCCGTTGGCGATGCCGCCGCATCCGATTATACCTATTTTTACGATTCTGTCCATTTTAAAACTCCTTTATCCGGTTTATTTTATGATATCATATTGAATAAAAAAGTCAAGATAATCCGTTCGCAAAATAGAAATACACCCTTGCAAAAACGGCACTTTATTTTTTGCGAATCTTATGATACAATAAAGCAAATTAAAGGCGGTGAAGCTATGATTAAAACTGTGATTTTTGACCTTGACGGTCTGCTGGTCAACAGCGAATTGATGACGTATGAATTTTATAAAAGGATACTTGCCGAAAAAGGAACAGACTTCCCTCTGAAAACATATACCGATATTTATTGCGGACGTACCGCCGTGCGAAATCTGACAGAATTGATTGAGACTTATAACCTGCCGTTTGATGCGGAAAAGGGTATGGTGCTTACCCATGAGGCGGAAAAGGAATACCTGAGGACCAAAGGCGTTCCGCTCAAAAAGGGAGCAAGGGAGCTTCTTGATTTTCTCAAAACCAACGGCTACGGTATTTATCTTGCTTCGTCGAGCGGAAAAGAGCGAGCACACACGATTCTTGCCGGCAACGGCATAGACGGATATTTTGACGGCGGAGTTTTCGGCGATGAAATAGAGCACAGCAAGCCTGCCCCGGATGTTTTCATCAAAGCAAAAGAAAAGGCCGGAGCGAGGGCAGAGGAGTGTCTTATATTGGAGGACAGCGACGCAGGAATCCATGCAGCCTATTCCGCAGGTATCCCCGTTATCTGTATCCCGGACCTGAAGCAGCCGTCAGATGAGTCAAGGCGAATGGCAAAATTCGTGCTTCCGTCATTGCTTGACGTTAAAGAAATGCTCGAAAATAAGGAAATATAAAACAACAGTCTCTCTTGATTCGATTTGAAGAAGAGAGACTGTTTTATAATTTAGATAAGTCTGAAGGTCTTAACCTCGTGCGGCTTCATGTTGAACTCGAATTCACCGTTAGTGCAAGGAATTTCGTGCTCGTCACACTCCATAAGGTTACATTCGATAACCTTTGAATATCCGAGGTCGAACCACGCTTTCGCCGTGCAGTGACGTGTCTCGGATTCATACATTCTGACGATTACTCCGTTGCCGTCCTGAGCGGGCTTGACTGCGTCGAGAATAACGCTGTCGCCGTCAATTTTTGCAAACGTATGACCGATATTACTGCCGCCGTTCGCCTTGATGAACTCGCCGTCAAGTCTGATGTTTTCCTCAAAGCCGAGCCTTACGGTATCGGCGTCACGCCATGTTCCGGTGTGCGGATAGAAAGAATATCTGAACGAGTGCATTCCGATATCGCCGACAGGATCGGGAAGAATCGGTCCTCTGAGAAGCGTTATCTTCATCACGTTGTCATGCACGTTGTAGCCGTACTTGCAGTCATTGATGATGCTTGCACCGTAGCCGCCCTCGGAGAGATCGGCCCACTTGTGAGCACAGAACTCAAACTTTGCCTGATCGTAGCTTGTGTTGTAATGCGTCGGATATTCCGCAGCACCGTGAGCAATTTCGCAGCTTGCGTTGCGGCTTCTGACATCAACCGGGAACTCTGCCTTGAGCACCTTTTCACGCTCGTGCCAGTCAACTGTCGTATCAAAATCAACCGTCGATTTATCCTTTTCGAGAATGATATCCTGAGTTATTGTTGACTCGTGGAACTTTCTGACAATACGGATAACTCCCCTGAGCGGTGATGCCTCAACGACCTCAATGCTCTCGGCCTCGTCGAGGGCCCAAAACTTCATCTGATAGTCGAATTCCATGTTCCATGCGCTCTCGTGAATGGGCTTGTCGTGAGAAATTGTGAGCAGGTTGCCCTTGCCCGTGAGAATCTGTCTGCCTGTTTTCTTGTCGATTACCTCGTCGAGCAGTCCGTTATCGTCAAGAGTAATCTTGAGATATTTATTTTCAAGTGAATTTTTCGTTGCCTTGACTGTGTCAAACTCCGCCGTTTCATCGCAGAGAGTGAAAACTCCGTAGCCGAATGCAGGAACGGGATCGGCGTAAAACTCGATATAATGCTTGCCGTCCTCGTCGTAAACCTTGCTTGCAAGGAACTTGCCGTCGGAATTTTTGATGCCCTTTGCCGCATACGGAATCTCTGCCTTGACAAGGCCTTTTGTCTGCCAGGTGAGCATATTCCAAACAAGAACCGAATCGTCCTTAACACTCACATTGTTGAGGATTTTATTCTTGCCGTCACGGACAAGTCTGCCGCCAAGCTCACGAAGCTCGGCGTATTCTTCTCTTGTGTTCTCCATTGCCTCATGAATCGAGGTGCCGGGGAGAATATCGTGGAACTGATTGATAAGCAGGATCTTCCATGCCTTTTCCATATCCTCGGCAGGATAATCTCCGCCGAAAACGTTGAGAATTTCGGCATTTCTCATCATAAATTCGCCACGGCGGTTGTTCTTCTTGATGAAAGCCTGACTGGTGAAAGTACCGCGGTGGTTTTCGTAGTAAAGCTCGCCGTCGTAAACAGGGAGCTTGTCAAAATCGCCGTCAATAGCGTGGAAGAACTCCGAAACCTTACCGTTTCTTGTCTTAGGCATACCGGGGAGCTTTTCAAGACGCTTGCCTCGTTCAACCTGATTAAAGGTGCATCCGCCGCCTCCGTCACCGTAGCCGAACATACCGCAGGACAAATCAACAATGCTGTTTTGACGGTTATTTTTGCGGAGCGTAGTTATGTACTCGGCATCGTATTCGCTTTGATACGGCTTCTTGCAAAGGTAAGCGAGAATTTCATCGCCGCTGTGAGCTCTCCAGCGGAAAACGCTGTACGGGAACTCGTTTGTGTCGTTATAGAAGAGCTTCGAGGTCATGAAATACTTCATGCCCGAACGCTTTATAATCTGCGGCAGTGCCCATGTGAAGCCGAAACAGTCGGGCAGCCAATAAATATCGGACGAAACGCCGAATTCCTTCATAAAGAACTCTCTGCCGTAAAGAAGCTGACGGATGAGAGCTTCGCCGCTTGCAATATTTGTATCGGCCTCAACCCAAGCATTTCCGACAATTTCCCACTGACCGTTCTTGACCTTTTCCTTAACCCGCTCGTAGATATCGGGATAGTGCTTTTTCATAAAATCATAGAGAACCGCCTGACTCTGAGTAAACTTGAAGTCGGGATAGTTGTCCATGAGTGCAAGATTGTTAGAGAATGTTCTTGCCGTCTTTCTTGTAATCTCCCTGACCGTCCAAAGCCATGCAACATCAAGGTGGCTGTGACCTGCCATAATGATTTCACCGGGGGAGGAATAGTTGATTTTTTCAATCTCGCCCCAGAGAACATTGACTGCTTTCGGCACGGAAGCGATAAAAGCCTCGCCGCCGAGGTCATAATCAAGCTGATGAACCGAATTGTCCATAGCGTTGAAAAGACGGGATTTAACGTATTCGTCCTCGCAGTGCTCGTATGCGTCCCAGGCGGTCGAGATATCGAACCAGTAGCTCTCCGTCAGCCTGTCAACAGCGATAAGCTCCGCCTTGTTGAGCGTGTATTCCATATATTTTGCGCCTGCAATCGCACGGTCGCAGAAGCCTGCACAGTTGACCGCACCCTCAACCTGAATGTTGAGCTTTTCTCCGGCTTTAACGCCGTCTTTGAAAAGAATTTCGGTGCGATGAACCCAGCCGAAGTTTTCCTCCGAGCTGACTGCTCCGACGATTTGACCGTTGATTCTGACAATGGCTTCGCCGCCGAAATCAATCGAAAGATAAACCTTTTTGCCCTCAAAGTCGGCAGGAACGGTGATCTCTGATTCAAAATATCTCGTCTCGTCGTAGCCGACCTTCCATCTGTCGCCGAGATACATCTGAATGGGCGGATTCTCATCAAGAACAATGTTGTTCGGGCTGACGTGCATACCCGTGTAGCTTTTCCACGAGTCGATTTCAAGGCGATTTGTCACGCAGTACGGCTCAATCTGCCTTATCTGATTTTTGAGTACGTTCGGGTTGAGTGTGTGCATTTTTTTGACCATTCCTTTCTTTGGAGAAAGTTAAAATTATATAATTCTGAAATTATGTGTTATATTAAAAAATGTTTGCTTATATCGTGTTCAGCAGAAATCTTACCTGTAACACTCAACAATCCCTGCATTGCCGCTGAGCTTGAATCTGCCCTCGGCGGCAATGGGCATCAGGAAGTAATCTCCCTTTTTGATTGCCTTTTCGTATCCGTCGCCCGTGATTTTTCCATCGCCTTCGGTAACGACATAGATTCTTGCACCGTTGTCAAGGCTGAATTCGCCGCCCGAAAGCTCGATTTTTCTGACTGTGAAGCTCGTCGTCATTCTCTCGTCAATGAACGAAAGGTACCTCACACCGTCCTTGTCGCTGATAACGACAGGCTCAAGCGGAGCGGGATATTTTTTCGCAATGTCAAAGCATTCCATGGCCGTATCCTTGTCGAGGCCGAGGTACATCTCGTTGTCGCTGAGCTTGTAATCACCGCACCAGCGCTCGGGCTGAACCGTGAAATCCGACGGCTCCTGAACCTCGAGAAGCAGACAGCCTGCGCCGATTGCATGAACCATTTTGGCAGGGATATATATAACGTCGCCGGGCTTGACCTTGAATGAATTGAGCAGATCCTCCATAACGGTTTTGCTGTTTTCGCTCTCGTCGATTGCTTTTTTAAACTGCTCCATCGTCACGCCGTCCTTGAAACCGTAGAAAATTCTTCCGCCGGGACGTGTGGCAAGAATGTACCAGCTCTCCTCCTTGCCGTATGAGGAATTGAAATACTTTCTCGAAAAAGCTTTATCGGGGTGCGCCTGTACCGGAAGCCGAATCGCACTGTCAAGAATTTTTGTCAACACGCCGAGGTCGTCACGCTCACCGATAATTTCCTTTTTATATTTTTCAAGAGCGTCATTGAGATAAAGCTCCTCGCCCTTTATTTTAGAGATACCTTCATATTCGTCCGTGCTTCCCTCATTGAGAGCATGAACGCTTGAAACGACCCATTCCTCGGGATAGTTGCCGTCCTCGGAATCGTCCGAGAAGAAGTCGGAGAAGAGTTTTCCTCCCTTGTAGACACGGAAAACTCTGTTCTGCTCGAAGAAGATCGGATAATTGTAAAACATGTTTTAACCTCCTCTGTTATTCGTACCTGATAAGCTGTCTTGCCTCGTCAAGGCTCGGGTAAACTCCGCTGCCTGCCATTGCCGAAAGTGCCGCACCGTAAGCGGCCTCTTCCTTATAGAGCGGAATATTGATTTTCTTGCCGAACATCTCGGCGGTCACAAGTCTGAGTGCGGGATTTTTCCTGATTCCGTTGCCCGAGCAGACGATTTTTTCGCAGTTCTTGCCGATGAGCTTATACATATCGTAAAGTTCTTGTGACATTCCGATAATTGTTGATAGCAGAATATCCTCGGGTGTGAAATTGTTCTCGTCAATGCCCGAATATGAGCCTTTGAGCGTCGGATCAAGTCTTGTGCCGCAAAATCTTGTGTCGGCAATGATTGAAGTTGTGTCCTTGCTTTCGAGAGCCTTATCAATTTTCTTGTATATATTTTCACACTTTTTGCCTGTCGCAAGCTCCGCACATTTTGCAATGAAGCTTGTCGCAGCCGCAAAGGCTCTGCCGCCGCAGAGAGCACAGCCGGCATAGAGATATTTGCCCTCGGTAAACGGACGTGCTTCTATACCGCCGGGTGCGTCTGCACTGTTGCCGATGACCGAAATCTGCGAGCCTGTGCCGAAATTGAGCAATGCACTTTCGTCGTCGCTGACCGAGCCGATAAAGCTCGCCTGATTGTCGCCGAGGGCGACCGTGACCGGGATTCCGTTATATACACCGACCGTTTCAAGCCTGTCCGTTACTCTCGGCAGACAGCTCAAATCAGTCTTGAATTTTTTTCCTTTAATGTCGAACAGACCGAGCGAAGCGGCATTTGTGACGTGCATAATCGGCTCGGGCTTTTGACAGAGCTTTATTGCAATGTAGTCGCCGATCGTCATTATGTATTTTGTGTTTTCGGGCACAAGTCCGTTTTCACGGTTATAAAAATCGGATACCAATCCGTAGCCCGCAAATGAGCCGAGGTGTTCCGCGTAGCTCTTGCCGTTCTTGTATTCGAGATTGCCCCTTGCGTCCTGCCAGGTGTATAGCGGAGAAATCGCCTTGCCACTCTCGTCGGCGTAGAGAATACCGTGCATCTGATTGGAAATGCCGATTGCCTTTGTGTCGGTATTGCAGAGCTTTTTGACGATATTTTCAACAATTTCCGTTATACGTTCGGGTGATTGGATTCGCTCATAGTCCTTGTCGGTCTTTATGAATGAATCGTTGTTTATGTTGACGGAATCGAGAATTTCGCCGCTTTTGCAGTCGACGATAATTCCGCATATTCCCGTTGTTCCTATGTCAATTCCGAGTGAGTTCATTTGGGTGGGCTCCTTATGAATAATTAATGCCTTTTACCAAGGCTTCCCCTTGAGGGGAAGGCTAATAAAATTTCAGCAAAATTTATAAATCCATGACAAAGACTACCGAGGCAACAAATGCTTCTGTATATCCAAACACACGCCTTCAAAGTTAGTGTTTACGTCAAATTTGGAATATCTCAAAACAGTTAATCCGAGATTGTTCAAAAATTCATCTCTCTGTTTGTCGGATTCTAATCCGCTGTCTTCAAAATGCTGTGCGCCATCAACCTCTATAACAAGTTTGGCTTTAGCACAATAGAAATCAACAATATAATTTCCGATAACCTTTTGACGGTTGAATGTGTATGAAAGATTTTTTAAAAAATCATACCACAAGCGGCGTTCTTCTTTAGTCATATCACGCCGCAATTTTTGTGCGTGCCCGTAAGCCTTTTATTGCTTGTATTGTTCACCTTTTTTACTCCAAATTCGCCGATTTTGGGTCAAGACGGCGAATAATATCCTGCTGGATAGCGGGGGAGAGGTCGAGAAAGTTTACAAATGTGCCGTGGATTCTCATAATATATACTCCGCTCGGGGCATATTTCTCGGGCTCTGCAAGAACCTTTCTGAGAATTTCTGCTGTTGTAACGTTAACATAGAGGTAGAACGGTGAAACGCCCTCTTTAAGCGGATTGAAAAACAGCGGATTTACAATTTTATCCCTGAATTCAATGCCCTTGTCCTCATATGTTTCCGCCTTGAAATACTTCGGGTCAACTCCGAGGTGGGAAGCGTAGCCGCCGTTGAATTTGTCGAACGGCATCTTCATATTTGAAAGCACACGGAAGCCGAGTCCGTTTTCGGCACTGCCGTAGAGCGGGTCAACGCCGTAGTTAAGCATGTCACGGCTCTTTCTGCCGTCGGGTGTTGCGCCGACCCAGTAGCCGTAGAGAAGATGTGTTGACGGGGTGCTGAAATCGGGTCTGAACGGATTGCCGAGATAGTTTTTCTCGTTCGCGACCACATCGGCAACCTTTGATGCGATTTCGCCGGCTTCATTGTCAACCCTTTCAATGTTGTTTCCGTATTTATCTGCACCGAGCAGGAAGTCACGCAAATCCTCGTAGCCCACAAAATCGGCTTTGAGTGCCGGAATGAGCTTATCTTCGTCCTGCGGTCTTTCTTTAAGCAGCTTGTCGATTGCGGCAAAGCAGTCGGCAACAACGGTTGTGCCGTGGATAAGACAGCCGCTTCCGTTATACTTCGTGCCCTGCTTGTGAATGTCTCTTGCATCGATTCCGTTGCGCTGACCGCCCATAAAGCAGGAGAGGAACGGAACACGCTGAGTTGAAATAGCCTCCGATGCACCGTTGGCGGATTTAGCCATTTCGTGTGCAAAGAACTTAACGTTTTTATAGAATTCCTCACGGATATTTTCGAGCGGAGCTTTCTCAACATTGCAGAGCTTTTCTCCCGTGATGAGCGAATAGCCACCCGTAAGTGTCATTTCAAGAATTTTCGGCAGGTTGAACCAGCTGTTGGTCGTGTTGGCATTGTCCTCGCCCATAATCAGCGGTTCCTGACAGCCTGCGATTGCGATATCGGGGAGATCCTCCTTGTCAATTCCGTGTGAGCCGAGCGTTTCGAAGAGTGCGTCGTCGTTGAACATCGACGGAGTGAGAATGCCGGGGGAGAAGAAGAATTTTCCAAGCTCGCGGTAGAGCTTTTCGGGGGTGTTCTTATGGAGCTTGACCGAGAGTATCGGCTGCGGCAGGTTCATATCGTAGTAAGCGTCAAGCAACGCATATGTAGTCGGGTTTGTCAGATCCTCGCCGCAAACGCTGCGTCCGCTGACGATGATGTTCTGCGAGATTGCCCAGCTTCTGTCCGCAACGTTGAAAAAAACAAGGAAATGCTTGAACAAAGCTGCCGTCTCGTCACGGTTAAGACCGTTTCTGTACGGTTCAAAAATTCTGTCGGCGTTTCCGACGGAGAAAGCAAACGGATTCGGAGCCTGCTCGAGGCACATCATCTGCCACAATATGATGAACGACTGAATCGCTTCATAGAGATTTTCCGCTCCGTTGAGGGGAACCTTTTTGAGCGTATCGGCCATAAGAATGAACTGTGATTTCTGCGGCTCGGAAAGAGCCTCTGCTTTTTCCCTTGCGAGCTTTTCATACCTTGCGGCAAGGTCGCACGCCGCCTCAAGAGCGATAACGAATGCCTTATAGCCGTTGCCCTCTTTGCCCTTCATCTCGTCGATGAGAGCCTTAAGTCCGTGCTTCAAAGCAAAGCGGAAATCGGGGATAAGGTGTCCCGTAACCTGCTCGAAGAAATAGATAACTTCCTTTGTATAGCTCTCGCTCTCTGAATATACCTTTTCAAGCTTCTTTGCATATTCCGTTTTGAGAAATTCGTCCTTGGCCTTTTTAATTCTCTCCTCGGTGAATTCCTCATTCGGTACGATATCGCCGAAAACTGCGGCAGGGTCGCAGTAGCCTGCAAATTCCTCAACCTTGAACGACGGATTGATGAGTGCATAGCTTCGTGCAAAGGAATCATCCTGAGTGCCTGCAAAAATCTGATTTTCGTCAAGATCAAGAGGGATGTCCTTCACAATTTCCTTGATTATGAGAGCCTTTTTGACCTCCTCGTCGTATTCGGCAAGCGAGCCGTAAATCTGAAGCTCCTTTTCCTTGACGATGAACCAGCCGTCAAGTCTGTCCTTGGCTCTCTCATGCTTGAAAAGCACCTTTGCCTTTTCGGTCACTTTTTCAGGTGTATAAATGCTAAATATCATACCGTTACCTCCGTTCAGGCCTGTTATAATTATGTTGTTATAAAATGTATGCCGTCCCTTTCAAGACGGGTTTTGAATGCTTTTATTTGTTCGTCGGTCACGAAACCGTCAGTTATTTGATATTTCTCTGTCCATTTGCACTTGCCGAATTCATGATAGGCGAGGATTTCAACAACTGTGTTTGTCATGTCCGTTTTTTTAAAAAGTTCGGCGAACGGCTCGGGGTCTGTGTTAACGTGATTTATCAGCGGAATTCTGACATGAAGCTGATTTCTCTTTTTTGAAAGCTTAATGAGGTTTTCAATCGTCATTTTGTTGCTGTGCGCAACATATTTTTTATGTATGGTGTCATCCGGCTGTTTTATGTCAACTATCATATAATCGACATAATCGGAAATTTCGCAAAGACGCGGACTTGAACCGTTATTTTCAATAGCTGTGTTTATTCCGAGCGCCTGCGATTTTTTCAACACATATATAAGATCGTCCGGCTGTAAGGTTGGTTCGCCGCCCGTAAAGGTTACTCCGCCGCCGTCGAAGAACATCATTCGACTTCGTTCGATTTCCTTAACCACATCGTCGTTCGGAATGTCATCGGCATTGTCGGAAAAAAGCGGCATACTCTCGGGATTGGAGCACCATTTACACTTAAAATTGCACCCTTGCAGATGGTAAACAAGCCGATTACCCGGCCCGTCCTGTGAATAATTAAACCCTTTTTGTAAAATCCTCATAATATGCCTCCGTTTACTCAATTCATCGTATCATACTTTAAAAAATTTTTCAACAGTTTTACATTTTTTTCAACAACCTTTAAATTTTTCGGCAAATAGACAAAATCGGATAGCAATAAAATGGTCAAAAATCCCAATAATGCAGTTTATTGTGATTGTTATATTGACAATGTTGACTTTTGAATTAAAAACCAATATAATTTTAAACGGTGATTGATATGCTTTTAACAATAGATATCGGCAATACCAATATAACTATGGGAATTTATGAAGATGACGAATTGCTTTTTGTTTCTCGCTTGGCAACTGACAGGAAGAGGACGAGCGATCAGTATTCCGTTGAGCTTCTTAATATTTTTAAGCTTCATAATGTGAGCTGTTCGGGCTTTTCCGGTGCAATAATAAGCAGCGTTGTTCCTGAGGTCGTCAATGCTGTCGGCAAGGCTGTTGAGACCGTTACGGGTATTACCCCGCAGGTTCTGACGTCGGATATAGGAACGGGATTGAAAATTGTTACCGGCACAGAAGGCTTTCTCGGTGCCGATTTGGCGGTTGCTTCCGTTGCGGCGATTGACAAGTACGAATTGCCGTGCTTCATCGTTGACCTTGGCACGGCGACTAAAATCATACTTATTGATGAGGACGGAACGTTTCTCGGATGTACGATTTCGGCCGGCGTTGGAATTTCGCTTGAAGCACTCGCCAAAAAGACGTCGCAGCTTCCTGCAGTCCGGCTGATTGCACCGCCTACGTCAATCGGAACAAACACCGTGGACTGTATGCAGTCCGGTACGGTCTTCGGTACAGCGGCGATGCTTGACGGTCTGACAGCAAGAATGGAAAGGGAATTCGGAAAGAAGGTTAAAACGACCGTTGCCACAGGCGGTCTGGCAGAAGAAATCGTTAAAAACTGCGATCGGGAAACGGTTTATGACGGTAATCTTATTCTTGAGGGTTTGAAAAATATCTATAAACGGAAGGGATTTTAATTAATGAAAACAACTTTGAAGGGAAACAGAAAGGAAAAAACGATAATTACGGCGGTTTTGACCGTGCTTATCATTATAATGAGTTTTACACCGCTCGGATACTTTAAAATGGACAGAGCTTCAATAACGTTTTTACCGATTTTGGTTGTTGTCGGAGCAGTTCAGTACGGACCGCTCTGCGGCCTCTATCTCGGAACGGTTTTCGGAGTTTCAAGCTTTGTGCACTGCTTCGCCCCGAGCTATGCTTTCGGGCAGACATTTCTCAATATCAGCCCATTTCTTTTGCTGCTTGTCTGCATTATTCCGAGGGCATTGATGGGTCTGAGCTGCGGACTGATACATAAGCTCTTCAGCAGGAACACATCGCCGATATTTGCAAACATTATCTCGTCATTCAGCGGCGGATTTTTAAACACGGTTTTCTTTGTTGCGGCACTTCTGATTGCATTTTACAATAGCGATTATATCCAAAACCTCGGTTCAAATGCGACACAAATCATCAGAACACTAATAACATATAACGCATATATCGAGTGGATTGTTTGCACAATAGTCGGAACGCTTGTGCCGTGCATAAAAGCAAGAATAACAAAGAAAAATAATGCCGATACAGTCGAAACTGATATTATTTGATTATTTTATTCGGCCGTTTAGGCGATTATGCAAAGAATAATAGGACGACCGATTGGTTGTCCTTTTTGCTTTTTGGCATTATTCCGGAAAGAATCGGTGCCCGTTCTTCAACCCTTGACTTTTTTTCAATTTGGTGTTATTATTCTTACAACGGCTGTGATAAAGAGGGTCGGAGTAAGGCTTTTCAGAGAGTCGGCGGCTGGTGAAAGCCGACAGCTGAGTTCCAAGCACCTATGGCTTTTGAGCCGAAGCCCTGAAACAACAGTAGGGTCTTCCGTGTTTCTGCGTTAAAGAATCGAGTGGTATTCCGATAAGGATTACAAGTTGAGTGGTACCGCGGGTTTTCTCGTCTCAAAGTATATGATACTTTGGGACGTTTTTTATTTGTTCTCGTTGGCTATTTTTCCGCCGGAAACGCCAAAAACCACTGGCAATACTTTTGTATTGGCGAGCATTTTTGGCGTCCCCGACAAACATTATCTAAACGATAACGTTATAGCTAAATTTATTTAAACATTTTAATTATGACAATAATAAACAGAGGAGGATATATGATGAGCAAAGGAAAATTTTACATTACTACCGCTATTGCTTACACCTCGCGCAAGCCGCATATCGGCAACAGCTACGAGATTGTAATGACCGATGCAATAGCAAGATACAAGAGACTGCAGGGCTACGATGTTTTCTTCCAGACCGGTACGGATGAGCACGGCCAAAAGATTGAGGAGATCGCCGCTGCCGAGGGCATCACGCCGAAGCAACACGTTGACCGTGTTGCAGGCGAGATTAAGGCAATCTGCGACCTTTTGAACACTACCTATGATAAGTTCATCAGAACGACCGACCCCGACCATGAGAGAGTTATTCAGAAGATTTTTAAAAAGCTCTACGATCAGGGTGATATCTATAAGGGTCACTATGAGGGAATGTACTGCACGCCTTGCGAATCATTCTGGACGGAATCGCAGCTTGTTGACGGTAAGTGCCCGGACTGCGGCCGTGAGGTTAAGCCTGCCCGTGAGGAGGCGTATTTCCTCAAGCTTTCAAAGTATCAGAAACAGCTTGAAGAATACATTGAGACTAACGAGAACTTTATCTATCCCGAAAGCCGAAAGAAAGAGATGCTCAATAACTTCATCAAGCCGGGTTTACAGGATCTTTGTGTTTCAAGAACCTCTTTTAAGTGGGGTATCCCCGTTGATTTTGACCCGAAGCATGTTGTCTACGTTTGGCTCGACGCTCTCGCAAACTATATTACGGGTATCGGCTACGATCCCGACGGTTCAAGCGAGCAGTATAAGAAATACTGGCCTGCCGACGTTCATATAATCGGTAAGGATATCGTCCGTTTCCACACAATATATTGGCCGATTATGCTTATGGCTCTCGGCGAGCCGCTCCCGAAGCAGGTTTTCGGTCATCCATGGCTTCTTTTCGGCACGGACAAGATGTCAAAATCGAGGGGCAACGTTATCTATGCAGACGACCTTGTTGAGCTTTTCGGTGTTGACGCAGTAAGATATTATCTGCTTGCCGAAATGCCCTATGCTTCAGACGGTTCAATCACATATGAGAACATGATAGAGCGTTACAACTCCGACCTTGCAAATACACTCGGCAACCTCGTTAACAGAACGATTGCCATGACGAACAAGTATTTTGACGGCGTTGTTCAGCCGGGCGACGTAACGGAGGAGCTTGACGACGAGCTGAAAACCCTTGCGGTTGAGACTGTCGGAAAGGTTGATAAGCTCCTGTCCGAATACAGAGTCAGTGACACGCTTGATGCAATCTTCACGCTTGCAAAGCGTTGCAACAAATATATTGACGAGACAGCTCCGTGGACCCTTGCAAAGGACGAGAGCAAGAAAGCTCGTCTCGGCACCGTGCTTTACAATCTGCTTGAAAGCATTCGCTTTGTAGCGGTTCTTCTCTCTCCGTTCCTGCCCGAAACATCTGAAAAAATTCTTTCTCAGATGAACACGGATATCAAGGATTATGATTCGCTTTCCGCTTTCGGCGCACTCAAGGCCGGTACTGTTGTAGGTAAGGCCGAGCCGCTTTTTGCAAGAATTGACGCAAAGGAAATGTTTGAGAAGATTGAAGCGAGAGCCAAAGCTGCTCAGGAGGCAGCCAAGGAGGAAAACGCCGAGGTTGAGGAGGCCGAGGGCCTTGCAAAGATCGGTATTGAAGACTTCTCCAAGGTTGAGCTTAAGGTTGCTGAAATCAAGGACTGTGAGCCGATCAAAAAAGCTAAGAAGCTTTTGAAGCTTACGCTTGACGACGGCAGCAAAACGCCGAGAACCGTTGCGAGCGGAATCGCAAAATGGTACAAGCCCGAGGAACTTATCGGTCACAAGGTAATTGTTGTTTCCAATCTTAAGCCTGCCGTACTCTGCGGCGTTGAGAGCAACGGAATGATTCTTGCCGCCGACGCAGGCGACGAGGTAAAGGTCGTATTTGTTGACGGTATGCCGAACGGAGCGAAGATAAGATAATGTACCGTTCAATTTTTGACACACACGCCCATTATGACGATGAAAAATTCGATGAGGACAGAGACGGGCTTTTGGTATCCCTGCCCTCGAAGGGCGTTGTGAATATAATCAACTGCGGCTGTGATCTTGAGTCGAGCCTTAAAAGCGTTGAATTCTCCGAGAAATACGATTATTTTTATTCTGCTGTCGGAATTCATCCGAGCAATATCACGGACGCTTCTTACGGAGAGCTTGAAAAAATCAGGGAGCTTTATTCGCACCCGAAGTGCATTGCCGTCGGCGAAATAGGACTGGAATATCACTACGATTTTGTTCCGAAGGATAAACAGCTTGACATTTTTGAAAAGCAAATCGTGCTTGCAAACGAGCTTGATTTGCCTGTTATCGTTCACGACCGTGAAGCACATGAGGACACAATGAACCTCTTGAAAAAGTATAAGCCCAAGGGAGTTGTGCATTGCTTCTCCGGAAGTGCCGAGATGGCAAAAGAGGTGTTGAAGCTCGGCATGTATATCGGTTTCGGCGGTGCAGTTACGTTCAATAACGCACGCAAACCGCTTGAGGTTGCCGAAATTGTTCCCGATGACAGACTATTGCTTGAAACAGACTGCCCGTACATGACGCCCGTGCCGTTCAGAGGTCAGCGCAACTCGTCGGATTTGATTGAATATTCCGCCGAAAAGCTTGCCGAGGTCAGACATACCGACACGCAAAAGCTTATCGACACGGCCAACGAAAACGCACGCAGACTTTTTAGAATTTAATAAAATTAAAGGCTATGACGAGATGAAAAATCTTGCCATAGCTTTTTTATTAGCTTGTAAATAGAGTTTTCTACAGGGGATTTATTGTTAATAATATTTTTTAATAAATATTATTTGTTCTCTTGTAATCTCTTATGAACTATATAATCAATCTTATTGCAAACTGCGTCAAAATAATTATTTATATCGTAATTTGAAAATCTTAAAACTTCCAAACCAATTGAATTCAATTTTTCGGTTCTTTTGCTGTCGAGAGAAATATTATGGCCATAATAATGCTGTGAACCGTCAATTTCTATAATCAACTTGGCTTTATAACAATAAAAATCAACTATAAAACAATCTATTGCTTTTTGGCGTTGAAATCTTATCGGATAAGTCCGCAAAAATTCATACCAAAGCTTGTTCTCTTGTGGAGTGGCATTGCGCCGTAGCCGACTGAGGGAGTAAGGATCCATCAGATTTACACTTCCTCTATTACTTATTGATGCAAAGATTCAACAATCACTTAACCCGTTTATACAAATCCAGTGTGGCGGCGCAGCGTGCATTGTCGTCCTTGCAGCCTGTTACAATAATTATATATGTCTTGCCGTTCTTCTCAAAAACAGATATCAGGCAATAACCTGCGCTGTCGGTCGTGCCGGTTTTTCCGCCGATGTAGTCCTTGCAATAGTAGGGACTTTTCGGGTCAATGAGCTTGATGTGGTTTTTCCACGTTATGCTGCCGCCTGCGGCGAAAGTGACCTTCGTCTCTGTGACGGAAATAATTTTTTTGATGCTCTGATTCTTTATTGCACATTTTGTTAAGGTCAGAAGATCGGCTGTAGTGGTGTACTGTTTCTCGTTGTCCCAGCCGTCGGGCGTTTCAAAATGACTGTCCGCCATGCCGATTTCAGCGGCGGTTTTGTTCATCAGCTCGCAGAAATATGCGACCGCCTGCTTGTCGCTGAGCTTATCCTTCGGACGAAGCTGACGTGCTGTGCCGACGGCTATGGTGTAAGCCGCATCGTTGCCGGACATGATTAAAAGTCCCGTCAGCAGGTCATAAAGAGTGAGCACATTGCCCTTTTGAATCATGCAAAGGCTCGATTCGGGCTGAACCATATCAAGTTCCGAGCCTACCTTTAGTTTTGTCTCTGGTTTGACGTATTTTAGAGCAGTATAAGCAGTCAAGAATTTCGTCATGCTCGCAGGGTAAATACGTTTGTCAATATTTTTTTGCTGGCTGAATCTATCAGTGTCAACGCAGTAGGTGAGTGCGGTTTTGTATTGATCAACGGGTGTCTGCAATGCAGTTGCGGAGCTTGAGGTTATTTGCTCGGTTGTTTGAGTTATATTGGCCACAGGCATCATGCTCGATAGCTCGGGGAGGGTAGCGGCATCGTCCGGGAATGCCCTCTTTGCCTGACATGATGTAAGGATTATTATTGCCGCCGCAAGCAAAATCGCCGATAGCCTTTTAAACGCTTTCATTGAATCTTTCCTTTTTATTATAGATTATTGAATATTATAATATTGTTTTGCTTTGTAGTCAATCCAAAAACAGATTTATTCACTTATAGTACCCTGTGACGAAAGCTGAAAAATTTTCAATCGCGGATAATGTTTAGCAATAAATGATTGAACAATCGCCGAGTTCATGATAAAATAATATAAAATTCCGCCAAGTAAACCGAAATTAACATGAGGTGAATGCAAATGTATGAAAAATTTGATCCGATAAACAGTGCAAGACTTGTTCATCATTACATAACGAATATGTGCGACGAGGCTTACGATAATCTGCCTTATTGGCTGCTGCTTCCGAACAAAAAGCCGGCAGAAGCGGCTCACTGCCGTGTTGATGACGCCGAGCTTGTCGGCTCATGGTATGAGGGCTTAACAAGTGCAATGCTTATGCTTAATACAAACGAAGGCGATGACGTAAAGCAATCGCTGCGCCGTCACCTTATGAAATCGTGGGGTGAGCACGGACTGCGTTTTTGCGAAAAATATCCGTGGACGCATACGGTCCATGCGTCTTTTCATGAAATGGGATATATTCTGCCTGCGCTTAACATGATTACCGAGGAATATCCCGAGGATGAGGAGGCGGAAAAACGTGCATCGGAGCTTGTCCGTGGTATGCGTTCGCTTGTGATTGAGCGAAAGGTATGTACATTCTGGTCCGGTGATTATGATGAGGATGAACCTCTTTATGAGTTCCCGAACGATGTTTATCTGAAAGAGGGCGGCTTTGACCTGACACGTCATACGGGCAGGGGAGAGCAGGTGATTCGTAATGCCGTTTCGTTACAGGCACTTGTTCGCCGATATGAACTTAAGGGTGATGAGGTTGCGCTTGACCTTGCGAGAGGTCTTGCAAACTATGTTCTTGATTCCTCAAAGTATTTTAACTACAAAAAGGAGTTTTTCGGACATGTTCATTCGGCAATGTGGTTTGCGTGCGGAATCGTGAAGCTCGGCAGGCTCACGGACGAGGAAAGATATATTAAAGACGGTAAAGCGATTTATGATTATGTTCGCTCACTTTCTTCGGACTTCGGTTGGGTGCCAGAGTATGCGCAGTGGCATCCGGTTGAGGAGGAGCACTGCGAGACCTGTTGTATCAGGGATATGATAGTCTGTGCCGATGAGCTTATCAAATGCGGTTATGAAGAGTATTGGAACGATATGAACCTTTTTGCACGCAATCAGCTTATGGAAAATCAGGTTAAATACACGGGCTATGTTGAGTGTGATAATTCAAGACCCGATGCGGACGGAGTGACATATCATGACATTGATAAGCGCATGATCGGCGGATTTACCGGCGGAAGTGAGCCTAATTCGATTTCGCTTTCACGTTTTCGTTCAATCGCCGGATGTTGTGTCGGTACAGCTCCTGTTGCACTGAAAACAGTGTGGGATAATGTGATAACGGAAAAAGACGGAATCCTTACGGTTAACATTCCGTGCGACAAAGAAACCGAGGAGATAAAATTGGAATCATTTATTCCAAACGAGGGCGTAATTCGCTTGACGGCGAAAAAAGATTGCAAAGCAGGCTTCCGTGTGTACGGCTGGATGCGTGATTTGTCAGTTACTCTCAACGGTAAAAAAATTGACGGCACGGCCTCGGAAATGAAGTCGGGAGATGTTCTACAGCTCAATTTTAATGTCGATACAGTTGAGAAAAAAGAAAATGTGCGCGGAATCGAATTCACCGTTTGTTGGCGTGGCTGTGATGTTGTTGACCTTAAGCCGAGAGGGGAACATGTAAGGCTTTATCAGAGGGATCTCACTGTGCCGAAATATTATCCGACCCACGAGGACGTTGTGTATACAGGAGCGGCAAATTACGGCCCGACCCAGCAGAAAAAGTAAATAAATTCAAGGAAAAACCATTTCTTTTCGAACCTCCTCTTTCTGCAAGGGGAGGTCTTTTTCGAGAGATAATATAAAACGGGCGACCGTTGGCCGCCCTGTAATATCTGTTCAATTCTGCCAAAGAATGCTGCTGTCCGTGAGCATGGGATAACGAATCAGCTCGTTGCTCCAGAGATCCTCACGGTGCATATCGACCGCCGTAATCCGGCGGTTATCATACGTTGTGTAGTAATAAATTCCCTTGCTTGCATTGCAGCAGGAGGTGTAAATCGTGATTTCGTATTTGCCGTCGGCAACCTCGCAGCAGCCCCTTTGCTGTTCGACCGAGCCGAGAATGTGGAAGAACTGACTGACGCTTTCTTTTTCCGAATCGCCCGAGACGGAATTCATCTTAGTGAAAGCGACCCTAATAAATCGGGACGCCGAGGAGAGATCGCCCGGCAGACCTATAGCACCCATTCCTCTGCTGTACATATCAAAGGAAAGCTTGTCCGAGAAATTGTTCTCGGGCTGTTTCGGGGAGAGGTACGAGAAATCATTGAGCCGCTGCATTTGCGTTTCAAACGGCGGATTGTTCGTCAGTACGCCGATCGGATTGTCATAGATTTTCAGCCCGTCGGCGACGGATTCGACTGTGATTGACTTGTCCTTGTCTGCGATTATCCAGTGAAGCTGTGCCGTCGGAAGCTTGTCGCTGAACGGCGTGCCGACAAGGTTCGTCTTGCTCAAAAGCGTGCGTGCCTCATCAACCGTAGCGCATTGAGTGAGAACCCACGGAATCAGCTCAAATTGAGCGATGTTTATCTTATCATCAACCGGCTGAGCATAGACGGCATTGCCGACAAAATTAAGCCCCGCAATGCCGAGACCCTTCTCGTTGACTGCATCGTAATAGAGAGGATAGCCGTTTGCAACGTGCGCCGTTCCGATTAAAGCATGGTGGCTTTCTATCGGCTCCGTGTGCTTGAAGCTAAAAGGATAGTTTCTCGGAGTGATTGCAATTTCATCTCCGTAGGAAAACTCATAGTCCAAGGTTCTGCCGAAATAAAAATCATTTGTTTTGTATGTCGCCGCTGTGCACATGAGAATCTTCCTTTCTTTGAAACGGTCGTTGAATTTATTATATGTAGATGTTGTTTTTATTTTCGTTGTATTATGAAAATGTACTTTTAAATTATTCCGTCATATTTCACCATGTTCATATACTTGAAGCAGAAGGTGAGGGAAATCGCACCGGCTACGCACCAGCCGACAGGCCATGAGACCCAGATTCCTGTTGAAGCGAGGGCGGTTTTTGAAAGAATTATTGCGAGAACGACTCGCAGAACGAGATCCGTAAACGTACCCGTCATAAAAGCTTTCATCTGTCCCGCACCCCTGAGCACGCCGTCGGAAACAAGTTTTGCCGCTGCAAAGAAATAGAACGGAGTCAGAATCCTCAGGAAAAGCATGCCCGTGTCCATCGCCATACCCGTCGGGCTTTCAAGGAAGAAATAAATTAGATAACGGGTTGCAAGAAGATAAATGGCAACAATCGGAATGCAGATCATCCATGTCAGCTTTACGCCTGCCTTGAAGCCCTCTTTAATTCGGCCGAATTTGCGTGCGCCGAGGTTCTGCGCCGTGTAATTTGATATTCCGTTACCGAAGGTCGTGAACGAGGTTATGACAAGGTTGTTGAGCTTGATCGATGCCGAATAGCCTGCGATAACACCTGAGCCGAAGCTGTTGATAACGCCCTGAATTATAATATTGCCGACCGAAATGAAGCTTTGCTGAAGTATGCTCGGTATCGCAACGGCGGCAATTCTTTTAAGCAGTGCAAATGAGAAAGCGGCGGGCTTGCCGTCGGTTTCAATCTTTGCAAAACGCCTGAACACGAAGAATACGGCGAGTAGGCAGCTTACGCCCTGACAGATAAAGGTTGCCCATGCAACGCCGCTGACGCCCATTTTGAAACCTGCGACAAAGAGAATGTCGGCCGCAATGTTTGAAACGGACGAGCAGGCGAGAAAGATAAACGGCGTCTTTGAATCTCCGAGAGCGGAGAATATGCCCGAAGCGATATTATAATAGAAAACAAACGGCAGACCGATTATGTATATTAAAAGATAAAGCTTCGAATCGGCGAAGATGTTTTCGGGCGTGTTGATAAGCTCAAGCAGCTTTGTTGAGAAAATCAAGCCGAGAGCCATGAGCAAAATACACAGCACGCCGCCTGAAATCAGAGTGGTATAAACCGCCGTTTTCATGTCTCTGAAACGCTTTGCGCCGAAAAGCTGAGAGGTGATGACCGAACAGCCGATATTGCAGCCGAAAGCGAACGCAATGAAGATAAGCGTGATCTCATAGCTGTTGCCGACCGCCGCCAAAGCGTCATTGCCGATGAATTTACCCGCAACGAAGCTGTCGGCAAGATTATAAAGCTGCTGAAATATTATGCTGCCGAAAAGGGGAAGGCAGAATTTCCAAACCACAGTATAGGGCTTTCCTATCGTTAAGTCCTTATTGATAACACACACATCCTTATTGACGAATATTCTTAATTATATTATAATACAAGAAACCATGTATGTAAATCATTTTTTGAAGCTTGGCTGACGGAGTGGAACTATGCAATTCTTGACAATTTGTCAAGCCGGCAGGATCGGCAAAGAAAATTTACTTGGTATCTCTGTAGGTTAAGCTGATTAGACTCTGTGCAGGAAGCAATTTTATCAGATTTTCTTGGTGCGATTGGGGCATCGCACTCTACGGTGATGTGCAAGAAACGAACAATTTGTAGGGGTCGATGTCCACATCGACCCAAGGACAGATGAAATTCTATTTTGGTTTCCTTTTAGGGGAGCCGGCAAAAATAGTCAGCAGAAATTTTTTAATCCTGTCATGCCATCAATACAAACAAATCAAAAATGCAAGGAAGTGCGTGACCGTTCCGCCGAGGATGAAAAGGTGAAAAATGAAGTGATAATATCTTTTGAATCTGCCGATTGAATAAAAGATTGTGCCGAGCGTATATATTGCACCGCCGAGGACGAGCAGTCCGAAAAGCAGAAGAGCATTCGGGTCGCATTTATAAATCGGATAGAAAAGGAAAATGCACATCCAGCCGAGCACCATGTAAAGCACCATTTGAAGCTTTTTGTATTTTTCCTGATCTATAAATGTCAGCGTAATTCCGAGTATTGCCGTCACAACGCTGACTGCAATGCAAACGATTGCAAGTGCTTTGTAATAGGGGAGAACGTCAAGTATTATCAAGGGAATACTTGTGCCCGTTATCAATACAAAAATGACAGAATGGTCAACAAGTCTTGCAACCCTTTTCGCTTTTCCCGGGGAAAGTCTGTGATAAATCGACGAACCGCTGTAAAGAATAATCATAGCGACACCGAAAATTATCGAGCTGATTATATGACTTATATCATTCGATCTCATGAGCAAAACGACTGTTGCAATCGCTCCGAAAACAACTCCGACAAGGTGCGATATTGAATTCGCTTTATCCTCTTTTTCCGTATAATACGGAAGATTAACATTTTCCAAATACATTTTGATTACTCCTTTAATTATGATAATTGCTTAAATTGCTTGCCAGGCCGTCAACCGGAATTAACGCAAAAAGCATAATAGCGAGACCGCACTTCAACGACGGTCGTTTCATTGATTTCATTGTACGCCGAAAGGCCGCAAAAGTCACCCTACACCGAATTTTCGGTTCTCTACAGTGATTCTACTCCGGGTAGAGTGATTTTTTTGAACTCTACCGGCTGTAATTCGACGTTTTTTGAAAATTTTTTCCTTTAACTCTTGATAAATCTTTCACAGACTGATATAATAATCGGGTAACCACTGATTTGGAAACACCAAAACAGGGAAAACCCCGAAAAACCGAAAGGAGATTTTTATAATGAACTATTCAGCAGAAGTTCAGGGAATGTGCTGTGTAGCCAAGGGTCCGAAACATGATCCGGCTCCGATTCCCGAAGAAGGCAAGTGGATCGCTGCAAAGCAGATCACTGATATTTCAGGCTATACCCACGGTGTGGGTTGGTGTGCACCTCAGCAGGGTGCCTGCAAGCTCTCTCTTAATGTTAAGGGCGGCGTTATCGAAGAGGCTCTCGTTGAGACTATCGGTTGCTCAGGTATGACACATTCCGCAGCTATGGCAGCTGAGATCCTTCCCGGAAAGACAATTC
>OQVR01000095.1_pt1 | contig 31552 bp, 27 predicted proteins | sample 1691521 | NCBI WGS metagenome assembly OQVR01 (sample SAMN03418256, study PRJEB22391) | human gut metagenome | biome: human-gut; feature: organic feature; material: feces | host: Homo sapiens | place: Tanzania | collected 2013-01
TTGAAAACTCCCTTTACTTCTTCCAATCAATATTCTGGAGGTCTTTATCAAACCATTGTCGCTGTGTATGCGACTTTTTGGAAATGTCTTAGGAGCATTCGTTTTGATGGAATTGATCACACATATCGCACCAGCGATCGTGCCATTACCATTTAGTTGTTACTTCGACTTTTTCGATGGATTGTTGCAGGCATATGTATTTGTATTGTTAACATCACTGTTTATCAGTGAATCAATTGAGTAAGATGTATCATGACAGATACACAAATTTATTTTTTTATTTAAAAGGAGATTAGAATTATGGGATTAGCAGCTATTGGAGCAGGAATTGCAGTATTAACAGGTTTAGGAGCAGGTATTGGTATCGGTGTTGCAACAAACGGAGCACTTGGAGCGATCGCAAGACAGCCAGAAGAAGCTGGAAACATCAATAAAACATTATTACTTGGTTGTGCATTAGCTGAAGCTACATCAATTTATGGATTAGTTGTTGCGATTCTGTTAATCGTAATGAAATAGAAGTAGGAGGCGGAAGATATGTTTCTGAAATTAGACTGGGGCATTATCTGGCCGATCGTCAACATTGTCGTATTTTATCTCTTGCTTAGAAAATTCTTATTTGGTCCAGTCAGCGAGGTCATGGAGAAAAGAAAAAAAATGATCTCAAGTGACTTAGATGATGCAGCACAGACGAAAGCTGAAGCAGAAGAGATCAAGCAGGAATATGAGAAAAACCTTGCACAGGCAAAGGATGAGGCAGGACAGATCGTTTCCGATGCAAGAGCAAGAGCCAAGAATGAATACCAGAATAAGATGGATCAGACAAAAGAAGAGATTGCTCTTATGAAAGAAAATGCCCGTAAAGATATTGAAGCTGAGAAACAAAAGACGATCGCAGGTCTTCAGACAGAGATCGCAGGTATCGCACTTATGGCAGCTTCGAAAGTTGTGGAAAAAGAAGCAAACGACAAAGGCAATGAAAAGCTTTTGGATGATTTCCTGAAAGAGGCAGGTGTCTAGCATATGAAGAGAATTTCCATGACGTATGGACAGGTATTGTTTGAACTTGGGATCAAAAAAGAAAGTTTACAAAAAGCGCAGGACATGCTTCATGAAAATGAAGAACTTTTAAGTGCATTAGAGAATCCAACGATCACAAAGAAAGAAAAAGAAAATGTGGTAGAAAAGTTGTTTTCTGATGATATAAAAAGTTTCTTAAAAGTTGTATGTGATAATGATGATATCGCTTGTTTTGACGAGGCAGTTGAGTATTATGATGAACTAAAACGCAAGACAGATAAGATCATTAAGGCAGAGTTTGACTATGTGACAATGCCAAAAGACGAACAGCTTGAGCGAATCAAACAGTATCTTATGAAACAATATCAGGCGGACAAGGTAGAGCTTACTTTAAAAGAAGAGAAAGACTTGATCGGTGGTTTTGTACTGAAAGTTGGAGACCACGTTTATGATAACAGCCTGAGTGGAAAAATGAGAAAATTACAGCAGAAACTTACATGGAGGTGAGGATCAGGTGAGCAGTATCAATCCAGAAACAGTCGTTTCTGTATTAAAAGATCAAATTGAAAACTATGACCAGAAAACTGAGGTCAAAGAAGAAGGAAGAATCAGTGGTAGAAGCAAAATATGAAAACTTATTAAATGATTCTAAATATGAGATCACACGTGCAAAATTATATGAACGTGTTTATACAGGTGAAAATCAAAAATATGCAGAAGAACCGATATGGTATTTTGAAGTGGTTGAGAATGGTAATAATAAAACAGTAACGCTGGTTAATGCAGAAACAGGCAAAGAAATTAACTTGCCGTAAAGGAGATCAGATATGAGTGGTTCTACAATTCCATATTGTGCAGTAGAAGAAAGAAGAAGATTAAATCGGTGTATGGAAAAAGCAGCAAATGATTATGAGAAAGAAATATACAGAAAAATTCGTGATATGCCCGTTCCGTATGAAAAGTTAGATGAAATTTTAAAGAAGAGAGCAGAGCAAGAAAGAGAATGGTATAAAAAGATTGACCCCAAAAAGAGGGTCAGATTTGCAAACCGCATGAGCAGAATGCATATTAACCCATATAGTCCATTTGCTCTACCTTCAACTAAAAGAGGAAACCCTCATCCTGAATGTACTTTTGATTCAACTCAAAGTATCAGTTGGAATATTGTGCGCCAAGAACAGTTACTCAGATATGCTACGAAGAAGGATTGGATGCGAATGCATCTGTTGCTTGCTCTGCGCACTGCAAAGAAGATATATCCGTATGATATAAAGTCGAGACAAGCTAAAAGCATACTGGAATACGAGTTGAAGAATTTCCAACCACGCTACGCCGGATGGTATGGTCATGGCGAACCTTTTAACAACAATCTACCCAATGGCTATCGCAAATATGGAGCTATTGATACGGTATTTACAGAATTTGTCGGTTATGTATTAGAAAACGAACGCAAACGCAATAAGTAATGGACGAACAAGAAAAAAAGCACGATAACTTTTGGCTCTCCGAGATGATACGCAATACGCTCTCCGTTTGCAACGCACAACAGCAAAAGGCTACGGAGATGGCGATGGAGATGATCGGGCGAGAGGCGTTCTGCAACAACGGCGAACGCTCAGAGCCGGTCATGGTGGCTTTTGCTCTGCTGATGAACGGACAAAACTACACTATGCGTGTGCCGCTGCTCTCGCTCGTGCCGCTGCCGTTCCTACAGATTGACAACGCCAACCTCAGCTTCTTCGTCAGCATCATGTCCTCTAAGACCAACCGACTGCAGGGACTGAAGGTCTCGCTCTCGCCATCCAACAAGCAGCTCGAGGAGTCTGCCGTCTCTCAGTACGACCTGCGCAACAACATACGTGTAGAGATAAAGGCTGAAGCGCAACTGCCCTCACCAGGACTCGCCCGACTGCTGCAGATTGCCGCCGCAAACGGCATGAGCATCCGACCGCTCCACTCTGCAACGCCGCCCGACACGCCCAACAACACCCTATAAGAACAATAATATTTTTACAATAACCCTCTAAACCCAAGAATATGGCTCTACCCGTTGACAACCAAGAAAGCCTTCTTCAAGAGCTCGACTTCAACCGCATACTCGGCGCTCCGCTCTCAGCCTGCGTCAACGCGCAAGAAGAAGCGGCGCAGGCCACACTACAATACCTCAACGAGGTGGTATTCACACAGGCTGGCGACGACGACTCCAGCCTCGAACCCGTCACCGTCTCGTTCTACTTCGAGTCAGCAGGACAAGTTCATCGCATCGTCATGCCGCTGCTCCTCATCGTGCCCGTACCTTATCTACAGATAGACCGCGTCGACCTCACATTTCAGGCCACCGTCACAGAGAGCCGGATGAATCACGACACAAGAAAACTCTCTCTGAAAGCCAAATACTCTGCGCCTGGCGACTCTGCCGAAGTGAGCAAGGAGACGAAAGCCGAGTACATGAACAAGCGCTGCATCGACATCAATCTTAGCGTTACTTCAGCCGATATGCCGATGGGCATCTCGAAGCTCCTCGAAATCTTCAACAACCAACTCGTTGAGGTGAAGCCCGACGAGCCCGAAGTACTGCCCGAGCCGACACCAGCAGAGAAGCCAAAGCCCGCAGAGCAACCTACGGACAAAAAGCCTGCTGCTCCTCCTGCATCTAATGAAGAGAAGTCCAAACCTTCTACACCACAACCCACAGTTCCTGAGTCGCCTAAGCCCGAAAAGGAGGAGCCAAAGCCCGAAGAGCCTAAGAAAGAGGAAGTGAAGCAGCCCGAAACCAAATACAACATACTGCTGCTGGGCAAGATAACCAACGCCCAGAAGTCCGACATACTCAACATCGTCAGCAGGTATTGCCGCTCGAGCTACAAGCTCTCGCCCTCAGCGCTCAACAACATACTGAAGGCTAAGAAGCACACCATCCCCGTAGAGGACACGCAGGAAAACGTCAAGACAATTATCGACGCCCTCAAGCAAAAGAAGATTGCAGCAAGCGCCGTCGAAGTATAAAAGTTGCAACCTTCGCATTCATAGTTTTTAAATAATAGTTACAAAAAATGCTGCCCGGCAAGTTTGCCAGGCAGCATTTTTTGTTATCCGTAGCGGAAAGTTTCCGCTACTAATAAATCTTTACTTCGCAACCTTCAGCGCACCCTTCTCGCCCTTCACTACATACACGCCCTTCGGCATATCCTTGCCGCAGAACTCGCCGTATGTCATTGTGCCGAGCTGTGTGCCTACCGAAGAGTAAACCTTCACCACGTCGCCCGCAGCCATCTGCGCTGCGTCGTCTGCGACGCCGTTGATAGCGCTCCATGTGCTGAGGTCTACAGTCTGCCAGTCGCTCCACTTAGAAAGCACGTTGCCAGCAACAGCACACACACGCCACTGGTATGTAGCGCCGGCGTTCAGACCATCGAACTTATAAGATGTCGACTTGAAGTCTGAGAAGCGCTGTGCCGAAGCCTTCATCACAGCCTTCTCAGCCACGCCCATGCTTTGGAAATCCTCAGCCGAGAAGTCGCCGTCGTAGATGGCGATAGAGAAGATGTAGCCACGCTTCTTCGGCTGCACCTTCACCTTATAGTCGTCCATGTTAGCGTTCGCAAGCACCACTGTTGTCAGCGTACCGTCCACGCCTACCGTCTCCTCCGAGATAACACTGTCGTCCTTGTCGAGCAGCGACACCGTAGCCTCAGCAGCATCGCTGCCATAAGCGCTCGCCGAGAGTCTTACCGTAACGCTCGTAGCCGAATGGTCGGTGATGAGCGGCGAAGTGAGGTTGCCCTGCTTCTTCGACGAACCAAGCTTTGCGCAGCCCGGACACTCGAACACCTTCTCGCCCGTCCAGCCAACGTTCTGCATCTTGCTGTCAAGCGCACCCGAAATGTCGACTGTGCCGTCGGCTGTGAGGTTAGCGCCCCATGTGCTCAGGTCCTCGCTCAGCATAAGCGCCTCGTCAGCAGAACCTTGAGCGCTCTTCTCGCGCAGCTCTATGGTGTAGCTCTCCGCATTCTCCACGGCGTTCCAGCCACCCGTGAACGAAGTCTCTGCCATGTCTACCAGCTTCGGCTGCGGCGCCGAAAGCGAGAGTCCGCCCATGAACGTGAACGAGATCTTACCGTTCTTCTCAGCAATCTCCGTCACCGGCTTGCCCAGGAACTTGCGTCCGTCGCTGTTAGCGTTGAAGAGCGTAGCAGCAGGCTTCGATGTGTCGGTCAGCTCCGTAGAGCGTGTTGTGCCTGGCCATGTGTCGCCCGTCACGGTCTCCCCCGTAAGCTTGTTGTCAGCCGGCACTACGGTGAAGCGCTGGTGGTTGTACGTGCAGTTCACCTGGTTGTTCACCCATACATTCTGGTCGTAATCCATGTGTATCACGAGCATACCGTGGTTGGGCAGCGACTTGTCGGTGCCCTGCAGCTGGCGGTTCTCGAAGATGTAATACTCGTTCTTGTTCTTCTCGTTGAACACCACGTACGACTCCTCTGCCTCGTCCAGCGGCTTCATGTCCTTCACGTAGCACGGCTCGCTGAGGATCGTAGGCTCGAGCCATCCGCTCACCCACTTCTCGTATGTGTTGTAGCCAACCGGCGCATAGCCGTCGCCGCCGTACGATCCGTAGTCCATCAGGTCCCAAGCGTCCATGCCGAAGCAGCCACCATTCTTCGTGTCGTACATATCGGGTATGCCCATACAGTGACTGAACTCGTGGCAGGCGGTGCCGATACCGCTGATGTACGTACCCGAAGCGCCGTTCAGCTCCGATGAGCAAGCGTAGGTGTTGATGCGCACGCCGCCAAGACGCAGACTGTAACCTCCCGACTCCAGTTCCCACTCGTGCGGCCAGATGGTGGTGGCCGGAGCGCCCGAAGCCTCGCCGTAGCCGGCATAGATAACGTAAACCTGGTCGGCAGTGCCGTCGCCGTCCCAGTCATACTGCGTCATATCGAGCTTCTCCTGAGCGTAAGCCAGCTCGCAAGCCTCCTTAATCATGCCCGCCGGATCGACGTCGTTGCCGTAAACGTCGTTGGCGCCGTAAGAATCCATATTCTTAGAAACCGTCACCGGTCCCACAACATCAAACTCAAGGTCGAACTTGCCGTAGCTCTGCTTGTAGAAGTAGTCGTGCACCGATCCGTTGTTGCCATAGTTCTTGTATCCCTCCTTGTTGAAGTAGTTCTTCCACTCCTCCAGCGAGTGCTTCGACTGCATCTGCTTGTCCTTGAAGTTCACAAGAATCACCAGACCCTTGCGCTTGCCCGTTACGCCGATGCCCTCGCCGCCGGTAGCGCCAGCCATAATCTCGCGCATCATCGGCTTGCCCACAGCGTCCATAGCGTTGCGCTTCGCAAGACGCGCCATGCGGTGGGCGTTGCGCTGCTTGGCACGCTCCATGCCGAGCGAGCGCACCTTCTGCGCCTCTGTCGAGTAGTAGCTGAGGAACGCCTGCTCGCCTGCGCCACGGCTGCCCTCGTTGTGAGCCACCTGCGCAGAAGCTACCAGCATGCCGCCAGCGTCGAGCGTAGCATAGCAGTAGGCACCGTCGGCACGCTGCACCAGCGGCTGACCGTCTTCGGTACTTGTGTAATGAAAATTCTCGTCGCCGCGCAACATCACAGTGAGCACGGAGCCGTCAGGCTGCTGCACCTGACGCTTCACACGCTTCGCCGGAACGGCAAAAGCAGAGGCTGCAAGCATGAACATTGCAGCGAGTGTTAGAAATCTTTTTGACATTTATTAGGTGATATTGAATTATTTACATTTAAAATTTAAAAAGGTGAAACCTCGAATAGGCTGCAAATATACGAATAATATCCCGTGCGACGAAAATTTTTCAACGATAAAGCGCCTTTGTTTCACTAACTCGCTGCACTATTCCATCCAAAGGCTTCTATCGCTGAACGCACTCGCGTTTTGTATGTTCGCGAACTTTTTACGCTCTTTTACCCGCCCGGTTAAAGTTCTTTAACACCTCGAGCACCAGAATGATAGTTATTGGCTATTTTTTGTAAGGAATATACAACACGCTTCACGTTTTCTGAGCTAATTTTGCAACAGAAACAATATTCTAATTAACATTTACAAACCTCTGGGTATGTTTCGGCTGCCCAGGCAAAAACTAAACAATTATGAAACACAACAACTCAACCCGACAAGTAAGCATGCGCATATTCCTCGTGCTTATAGTAATGATGATGTCGTCAGCATTCGTGATGGCGCAAGACAATTATGGCTTCAAGGTAGCCGGCGTAGATGTGACGAGCGACAACTATCTCGACCTCACCGAAATCAGCGGAGTGAGCGGCAAAGTGTATTTCGACCCCAACACAAGAACCCTCACACTCGACAACGCCACTATTGAGGTAGATGGCTGTAACGCCATCTTAAACAAAGACTGCAGATACCTTGTTATAGAGTTGCTCGGCACAAACACCATTAATGTCACCAACTCGGCTGGCATATACACGTGCGAGTCGACAGTCATTCTGGGCAACAGCGGTTCAACGCTCACCTTAAAGAACGACAGATGCGCCGTGCTTTTTGAAGGCTCTCCGCTCGAAATCGTCAACTGCTGGTTGGAGGTGGAAGGTGAATGGGGCATATCCGCAAACAACAACGAGGCAGAAGAGGTGCTCACCATACGCAACTCTCACGTGGAAGCTACGGGCCCCACAGGCTCAATCTGCGACATCGCCGGTCTGGAGCTTGAGGGATGCTACATCGACATTCCGTCCAAGGCGGCATACAACGCCGATACTAAGTCGGTGGCTGTGAACGGAGAAACCGTAACCTCCAAAGTTGTGATTGAACCCAACAGCTATGGCATCTATATCGCCGACAAGCCGGTGACAACACTCAACTATAAAGACCTCACAAGCATCTACGGAGTGAGCGGCAGCGCCTCTTACGACCCCGATACAAAAACCCTCACTCTCGACAACGCCACCATCGATAGAAACTCTACCGACGGAACGGGCATTGTGAACAAGACTGTCTCCGACTTCACCGTCAAGCTGATTGGCAATAACACCGTTACAGCCGACCTGGCAAGCATGGTGTTGAACCAGACGTCTACCATCACCGGCGACGGTTCGCTCCATCTCACGAGCAAGCGATTCTGCGGTCTCGACATGGAGAGCGCTTCCGTAACCATCGACAACACCAGTCTGTTTGTTAAGGGTGGCTATGGCATAGCTGGTTTTATTGGAGCAGAGACGGAGGTGCTCACCGTGCGCAACTCTTACGTAGAGGCAGAAGGCTTCGGCAGCGGATCTATCTCACTCATCAGCAAGCTCATCCTTGAGGACTGCGCCATCACACAGCCCGTCGGCGCGGAGTTCGACGCCGACCAAAAGGCGGTAGTCCTGAATGGCGAGTTGCTTAAGTCGATGGTTGTGATCGAGCCTATCACCAACAGCATCGGCACCGTGACAGCCGACGTGCCCGCCCGCAAGCAAGGCATCTACAACCTTAACGGCGTAAAGCTTACCCAGCAATGGAACGACCTGCCCGCCGGCATCTACATCGTTGACGGCGTGAAGCGCGTGAAGAACTGATACTGCTAACGAAGCAGATTCGGCTTGCTGCGCAATTATCGGATTAAGCAGATTCGGTGGCAGCGGAAATAATCAACTAACCGTAGCGGCGGTATCCTGCCGCCGCAGCAAGCAACAACACAAATTAATTTTTAACGAACACGAATAACACGAATATCACGAATATATAAAATGCTACATTCGTATAATTCGGGGTATTCGTGTTCGTTTTACAGCGATATTGTCTGATTAAGCTGATTCGGTGGCAGCGGAAACAATCAACTAACCGTAGCGGCGGTATCCTGCCGCCGCAGCAAGCTGCAGTGCTAATTATTACTATCAGACTTGGTGCTGATGGATTCAAAACTTTCTCCTACGATTTGCAGCGTTAGCTATTCAATTTGCCAAGTCTTTTGGTTTTGACTCACGTCTTTTTTGTGTCCGATTTTTACTCTTTTACTTTTACAAGGATGTTGTTTACCATTATTTCAACTTTATAAAGAAACAATTAAGCAGACTTTTCGGACTACATGCCGAATCCCTTCGAAAATTTCAATTCCATAAAGGTACAATTAAAACGTGTTATGGATTCTCGGCCAGAGCTTGTTATTCAGATTTCAATTCCATAAAGGTACAATTAAAACTAGTCCGAATTGTGAGCGTTAGCGAGGTCGACCAAGATTTCAATTCCATAAAGGTACAATTAAAACAAAACAACGCGGAGTGGTGCAAAGGTAAGCACATGATTTCAATTCCATAAAGGTACAATTAAAACACTATTCCGGCTATAATCGTAGCCACTCTTGCGGCATTTCAAGCGATTGTATGTAGCAATACCTAAATAACCATGAATAACACAAAACAACTCTAACTAAAGTACTGAATATCAGCTTCTCCTAAATTTTAACACTTCGAGGTTCATATTTGTTAGTTCCGAATTTTCCGCCTAATTTTGCATCGTATTTCTACCGCGGAGAATCTTCGGAGCTTTATTTTTGTCACTTTGTGAAGCCAGTTTACCCAGGATGACGAGCGTTTACAATGGTTGACAAACTAGGGGCAAGTTGATGCGGTTTGCAACATCGTGCGAGGAGTTTACACGTGTTGACAACGGTTTACTTGGAGTGACTTGCGGTGGAGATATGAAAAGATGTACAAATCTCTAATCTTCGCAAACAATGAATATCACAAGGAAATGCGCCCATTGCGGCAGGGAGTTTTCTCCACAATCAGGCAGTCAGAAGTATTGCTGTGAACAGTGTGCTGATACTGCTAAGCAAAATAAGAAGAAGCAGAAGCGTGAGATGTTCAAGGCAATAGAACCGATGGCTATGGTTCAGTGCCAGGAGTACCTGACTTTTGCAAATGCAGCCATCCTCATGGGTTGCACTCGCCAATACATTTACAAGTTAGTCGGTCAAGGAAGACTGAAAGCATCACGTCTAAGCCGACGCATGTCTCTTATAAAGAAGTCTGATATTGAGGATATGCTTGATGCAAGTCCATACGAGCGAGTTCTCCCTATGGTAAAACCAAAGGGAAAGAAACCAGATGTAAAGAAGCCAGCATCCATCTATCAGGATGCCGAGGAAGTTCTTGACTACTATTCTGGAGAAGATGTCATGCGCATCTATAAGGTGAAGCAATCCTGGTTATATAGTCGCGCCAAAGCTCATAAGATACCTATGTGCAAGGTTGCAGGCAAGACATATTACAGTAAACAACATATTGACATGCATTTCAGCGGTGTTGACGTAAGCAATATCACCGAATGGCTGACTACGGATGAAGTGGCTTCAAAATACTCAATGCATCCGCAAGCAGTGAGAGCATATGTGAACCGCCACCACATCCCAAGCAAGCGAGAGTATGGTGTAACGTATTACTCGAAGCAACATCTTGATGAACTTCGCCGCATGGATCTGGCGAACGACGAACGCTATATGACGGTTGAGGATGTAAAGCAAATGTATGGACTTACCGCAGCGAACATCAGTCATATTGTCCGTAATAATAAGGTAGAAAAAGTCAAGGTCGGAGTGAGAAACTTACTTCTCAGAACCGACATTGAAAGAGTGATGAATGAACGAAAAATGAAGGGATTACAGGTCTGAGGTCTAACAAATTTCAGAAAGACATGCTGATTCTAAACTGATTCTGTACTGACTGAAAATGACGGTTGTCAGCATTACATCATTTCCGAAATTTGCCGACGCTAAGAGAGCCTTAGCCTCGTATGTTTAATTTTAACCGTATCGTATTATGAATATTTGCAAGACAGTAACCCTCCGTACCCGACCTATCAAGAACGGTACACAACTTTCGTTTTATCTCGACTACTATCCTGGTTATCGTGATGAAGAAAGCATGAAGACCATCCGTCATGAATCGCTCGGCATCTACATCTATGCCAAGCCAAAGAATCAGCGTGAGAAACTTTACAATGAGACCATGACTGAGAAAGCAGAAGCCGTTCGTTGCAACCGATTCGAGAGCATTGTAAACGAACGATACGACTTCTTTGACCGCAACAAACTCCGTGGCAGTTTCCTTGACTACTTCAAAAAGAAAGCAGACAAGAAGAACACCAAGTGGCAGAATGTGTACAAGTACTTTGAGAAGTTCGTAGAAGGAAAGTGCACTTTTGAAGAAATCAACGTTGACCTATGTGTCAAGTTCATGGAGTTTCTGCTTACAACGACTCAGTTGAAGCATCCTACAGTCAAGTTGCATACCAATACCGCTTCCGGCTACTGGTCAACTTTCCGTGCCGTACTACACACAGCCTATCGTGAGCACAAGATTAAGGACAATCCTAATGGCTACCTTGACAGGATTGACACCATCCCAACCGAAAAAGAGCATCTTTCCCAGCAGGAACTTATCACTCTTGCAGAGACTCCATGCAAGCATCAGGTGTTGAAGGAAGCATTCTTGTTTTCATGCCTCACAGGACTCAGAAAGAGCGACATCATGGCACTTACTTGGAACAAGATTCAGCCATATGGTGATGGAGGCATGTTTATCACTGTACGTATGCAGAAGACCAAGCAGCTCATAAAGAACCCTATCAGCGAGGAAGCACTTGAACTCATTGGGTTCTACGATGAGGATGCCGACCGTAAACCTACAGACAAAGTATTTGTGGGGCTGAGAGACTGTATGACACAGAAGCCATTGAAGGACTGGCTTGACGCAAGTGGCATCACCAAACACATCAGCTACCACTGCTCTCGCCATACCTTCGGTTCACTTCAGGCAGATGCAGGAACGAGCTTCTATGCCATCCAAAGGATGCTTGGTCACAAGAATGTCGAGACCACTCAGATCTATGCAGACATGAGTGATGAGACTAAGAAGGCTTCTGTTAATCGTATCACACTGAAGCCAACAACGAGTCCTGCACCAGAACCAGATGCATCAATGTCAATACAGGTTAACCCTGCTGAGAGTGCCTAGTCGGTTATGAAGATTACTAAAGAAAGCCACATTGTAAGGGAGGACTCAAATGTTCTCCCTTAAATTTTACTATCGGCACAAATCAACTTAATTCCGTTGATTCTTTGAAATCAAGTAAAATCCTTTGATTTTGTATGATAAATATTGTGTTGTGCAAGATAGATCTATCATAATATGTTAAAAAATCAAATAAATTAGCTTGATTTTGCAAAATCAACCATAATCGCTTGACTCAATCAAGGAAATGTATTACCTTTGCATCAACAAATAGTTTATATCTATGATTAAAGGTGTTATTACAGGAGATTTGGTCAACTCCACCAATATTGCAGTCGAATGGCGACAGACTGTTGTAGATGCATTAAATGCGTGTGTCACTGACTTTTCGCCACTGACTCCAATAAAAATAGAGATGTACAGAGGCGATAGTTTTCAGGTCGTTGTGGACAATCCTGAACTCTCGCTGACTATAGCTATTGCAATTAGGGCAAAACTTCGTGCTTCTACACCCGAAAAGAAGGAGATTTGGGATGCCAGAATTTCTGTTGGAATCGGTGATGTTTCCTTCGAAAGTGGCAATATAGTTACCAGTGATGGCGAGGCTTTCAGATTGTCAGGTAGAGCTTTTGACGCTATTGGCAAGAAAAAACTGACAATAACCACGCCGTGGTTAGAATTCAACAATTCAATGGAACTTGTTACACGCTTCGCAGATGATGTTGTATCTTCATGGACTGTCAAACAGTCAAAAGTTGCATATCACTCATTGCTGTTCCCTAAGACTCAGAAAGATATGGCGGCAGACTTAGGATTGACAAAGCAGAACTTCAACTCACATTGGACATCTGCCAGAATCCAGTTAATCCTGGACTATATAGAATATAACAAATTACATATTTCACAATTCATCAAACACTAATATGGAAGCGTTCATTGTTTTGATAAAACTTCTTTGTGCCCATCTGTGTTCAGACTTTATTTTTCAGACAGATGCAATTAATAATGGTAAGCGTAAGTCAGGAAGCAAGGGCTTTGGTTTCCAGATCCTTCACAGTATGATTCACGCAATTGTAGCATATCTGTTTGTTGCAGAGTGGTGTTGTTGGCAAATTCCTGTGATCATTCTCGTGAGCCACTTCCTCATAGATATGATAAAGTGTAAGCTCCATAAGGATTCCCTTGCAATATTCCTTACAGACCAGTTCGCTCATATCATAGTCATTGGACTACTTTGGTTCTTTCTGTACGGCGAAAAGATTGAACTTTCTTGTATGGCATGTCCTTGCTCTTCGAAAGTCTGGTTTGTTGGCATGGCGTACATACTGATGCTAAAGCCTTCATCCATCCTATTGAGTTTGTTCCTTGACAAGTGGACACCTGCATCACCAAACACCCAGAGTCTGCCAAATGCAGGACAGTGGATTGGTTATATAGAACGAATCCTGATACTTACATTTGTTCTCATTGGCAGTATGGAAGGAGTAGGTTTCTTGCTGGCAGCAAAGTCCGTCTTCCGTTTTGGCGAGTTGAATAAGGCAAAAGAAATTCGCACGACAGAATATGTGTTGATCGGAACACTTGCAAGTTTCACCATTGCTATACTTACAGGCATAGCCGTTTCTCATCTATTATAAGTTTATGGTAAACAACAAGAAAGGTAATCTCTGGCTACTTATTTCTTTGTGGGTGGCGTGCATCATCATGTCAGCGGTGGTGTATGTCGCATTGTACGACAAGACCCATGATTATTTCATAGCGATTATCAGCACCATAGGCATCGCGGTATTCGCTTGTGCGTGTGTATGGCAAATTTTCTCGCAACTGGAAAATATGGTTCCCAAGAGCGAACGCGAGCGCATCAAGGCAGAGAAACTTGCAGAGGAAGCTCGCAAGAAGCAACTGGCAGAGGTACAGAGCCATGAGGTAACACGCCCAGAACCGCAGCAACCTCAGATTGTCGTCCAGAACACCATCGTCAACCAACACGAAATCATCAACGAGGTCAATACCGAGGTTGTAAACAATGTGGTCAATGACATCACCAACAACAATGTCAACATGGTCGAGGCTATATCAGTTGCCCATGCTGCTGCCCACGCCAATGCCGAAGCTCAGGCTCCTACCGATGTCAACGTAGAATCACCGACAATCAATGTTACACCTCCCGAAGTTAAGGTTGAACCTCCTGTAGTGAATGTTGAAGTGCCCCAACCAACATCAGCAGCCCCTTTTGCAGATATTTCGGATGTAGATACAACGATTGGAGGTGAGTCATATCTGGACACCATTGCTGCCCATGAACAGGCACGCAAGAAGAGAGAGGCGGATAAGGTGAATGCCATCATGGCATATCTGAAGGTTGCCATGCCACCGTTCATGCCCAAAGATCAGGTAGAAAGACTATGTCAGGAAGTACTTGAATGGATAAAAGATCCCGAATATATTCCAACAGAAGGTGTCCACGTTTATAGAGAGTTTTCCACATTGGATGCTCGTCATCTCATTTGCAACATTAGTGAGAGACTCGGCAAGAACTACATAGGACATAATAGATCTCAGTTCATAAAAGCTCTTTTTGCTGAGACTTGCTATCAACTGGAAGAACCTGCCATCTATAAAAACATCAAGGAAAGACCTCTTGAAGGTCATATCAAGTACGACAAACCCGATGAGGGCAGCATAGCCTTCCATTACGAGTTGCTTGAACAAAGCATCTAAAACCGACAATAACACTCAATACGAGCCTTCATAGCCTCGATTTCCATCAAACGGAGTCGGGGCTTTTTTATGTCTTTTTCCCTCATATTCAATAGAATTTACTGTCTAAAACTCGCTCTCTCAATCTTTTTTGTACTGATTCCAAACTGATTTCCTGCTGACTAATAATGACAGGTGTCAGCATTACATCATTTGCGAAATTCGCAGCGTCAAATCTGATTTTGACGTTTATGCTTATGGCAGATGCAATTACTTTCAACGACCTGCCAACGGTCGTTGCTCGGCTTCAGGATGAAGTAGCGAGCATGAAGCAGACTCAGTTAGAGCTGCTGCAACTTATGAGAGAGTCGATGAAGAAGGACAAGCACATCCCTATGTCAATAGAGGACGCTGCGAATTACCTCAAGATTTCCAAGTCCACCGTCTATGAGAAACTTGCAGGAGGTGACATACCTGGCTGCAAGCCTGCAAAGGGTTGGGTTCTCTATCAAGATGAGTTGGATATGTGGGTTGAGGCAAGTCGTGTGAATCCTGTTCCTCTGACACAAGAGGAGATGAATGCCTCGATCCTCGCCTCTCATCGTCGTAAACCTAATAATGTACGCGTATGATGTTAGACAATGAGATCTGGCTCCCTCTTTCATTAGATGAGAGGGAGAGCGCACCTCCCGAGGAACGATGGAAATTCGACCTCAAATGGGAGAAGAGCGGCAAGGGCGCAATCAAGGTGGCAGGAACCATCAACAACATCATTGCTATCCTGACAAACGATCCCCTTCTCAAAGGGAAGATCCGTCACAATGACTTCTCCACAGTCATTGATGCACGCGATGTGCCTTGGCAACAGGAGGTGGCTCCATGGAACGATACCTGTGATGCCTATCTCGCCAGCTATCTTGAAGGCTATCGTTTGGGCGGTTTCTCCGACAAGAAGATTGCTAAGGCTCTGACGATTGTAGCCCATGAGAACAGCTACCATCCTGTGCGTGATTACCTGAACACCCTTGTGTGGGATTGCATTCCACGTATCGAGAGTCTTTTCATTGACCACCTGAAAGCGGAGGACACTCTACTCTATCGTGAAGCTGCCCTTGGCTTCATGGTCATGTCTGTGAAGCGCATCTTTGAGCCTGGGTGCAACCTCCAGTTCATGCCTGTCTTCATCGGCAAGCAGGGTGCTGGCAAGAGTTCACTGGCTCAGGTGCTTGGTGGCGAGTGGGTGACCAACTCTGCCATTGACATCAACTCCAAGGATGGTTATATCGCCCTTCAGGGTAAGTGGATTGTGGAGATCGCAGAGATGAACTCCTTCTCCAAGAAAGAGGCGAGCAGCGTCAAGAGCTACATTTCCAGTTCCACGGACAGCTACCGACCTCCCTACGGTCAGCACAATGTGGATGTCAAGCGCCAATGTATCTTCTTCGGTACGACCAATGATATCCTCTGTCTGGCAGACAGTACAGGCAACCGTCGTTTCTGGCCTGTCGAGTGCAAAGCTACGGAGAGTGATGCCTTCGAGCGTATTCAGCGGCTTGCAGCCAACCGCGATCAGCTCTGGGCAGAAGCCATGCACTACTACAAAACCGACATGCCTCGCATCGAGAATCTTATCCGTAAGGTGAATGCCGACATGAAGGAGCTGCAGGAACGTCACAATCAGGTGGATTCTCTGGAGGATGGCTTGCGTACCTATCTTGACTTTGTCCTGCCTGCCGATTGGAAGGAGCAGACCTTATCCTGGCGCAAGGCATGGTTCCATGACGAGGCAGTACGTCTGAACTATTACAAGACTCACTCTCATGATGGTGACTTCGTCCGCACTCCGGTGAATGCCTACGACTTCTGCATGGAGTATCTTGGCATGGAGACTTCCAATACCAAGTACAGCCCTACCTGCAACAAGGTTCATCGCTTCATGGAGGACATCCCTGGCTGGGTTCGTCTTGACGGTATGCATCGCAACAATGGCAGCCGAGCTCGCATCACCTACGAGCGTATTGCCGAGCCTTTGCCTCCAAAGGAAGATGAAAAGTCTGAGCCAGATGCCGTACAACCCGTACACCCCGTACAGACGGAGCTGGACTTTGACCATCCCTTTGAACCACCTGATCCAGACGAACCTCTTCCGTTCTGATGCTTTTAAGCCAAAGTGTACGGGTTGTCGGGGTTGTACGTGTAGTTTCTGAAATTTGTTTTCTGATTTCCACAAGTGCAGCTATGCCTCCTTGGATTTCATTTTTCAAGTTTTTCAAAAACACCCCTACACACCCATACAGGCCGTACACTCTTAATCATTTCAGGTTTTGATAAAAGGGAAGAAAGAGATACAGGCTCTATATCCCTTCTTTCCCTTTATTTCTTTTTTGAACAGCAATAACAATTCAAACAACTATGGCAAGTAACAAACAAGTATTAGACATCCTGCCATCCAAAGGAGCATACCCTATGGCAGTAGGTGACGAGCAGAGTCGCAACTGGACTGAGCGCCAGTGGGACTATCAGCTACAGAAAGAAGGTGCTACCTATGACCGAACACGCACGCATCTCAACTTCGAGATTGCTCCAGGTGCAAAGATAGTATCTATGGGAACGAACAAGAAGATTGGCGACCGCTTCAAGGAGCGTTGCCAGGAACTCGGTCTTGGTGATCCGAACTTCAAGATTGACAAGGCTACTGGCAAACTCATACCGACCAACAGAGTAACCACGGCATGGATTCAGTTAGGAGGTTCTCGTGAGCAGATGCACAAACTGGCATTCGGTGACCAGAAGGTGAACCTCGAAGATGGTGCAGACAACTCCCACATCGTCCGCATGAAGGACATCGAGAAATGGGCTTTGGCACAGTATCGATGGGCGTGCAAGCTGTGGGGCGAGGAGAACATCATTGGTTTCAATGTCCACCTTGACGAGCTGAACCCTCATTGCCATTGCACGGTTATCCCTGTGGCAACAATCAAAGGCAAGCAGAACATTTCGTTCAACACAGTCTTCTATACGCCCAAAACAATGAAGGAACGCCTCTCTGCTCTCCACGATGAGCTGGCTGTCGTCAACAAACCATTCGGATTGGAGCGTGGCGATAAGGTCAGTGAAACTGGTGCCAAGCACCGCACCAAGGATGAATACCTCCGTGACAAGGCACACATGGAGAAAGCCGTCAAAGGACTCACTACTATGGTCAGCCACCTTACCGAAGAGCGCAACAGTATCCTTGCTGAGATTGAGAGTCTGAAGAACAACAGAATTGCGGACGGCAACCGTTACACAAAGCAGATTCTTGAACTGCAGGAAAAGCTTCTGGATGTACAGACTCGTATGGAGCATAAGCAGCAGATGCTTGCCGAGAAGCAAGCACAGCTTAACGGCATGGAAAGACGCGTTCAGGCAGCACAAGCCAAAGCACAACAGATTGAGCAGGCTGTCCACTCTGCCATCAATGAAGTGTCACCTGCGCGTATGCTGGCAGCAGAGGTCTTCATTGACGAACTTTACTATTCCATGCTCGACGTTTGGAACAACACCAGAACCTCCGTTCCAGAGGATGACTACATGGACAAGAGTTTCGCTGGTGCGGCATTGTCTGCCCCAGCCAAAGTTTTCAAATGTGGACTCTTGCTCTTCCTTGGTTTTGTCAACGATGCTACCACCTTTGCCGAGAGTAATGGCGGTGGTGGCTGTTCGCAGTTAGATCTTCCCTGGCGTGACCGTGACGAGGAGGATGCCGCTTACATGCGTCGCTGCATGTTCTGCGCCCAGAAGATGATGAAGCCCAAGGGCGGCTACAAGGTCAAGAAAGGAGGCGGATTGAGCCTGCATTAGCAGAAACGTCCTGAAGTGGACGAGTTTGCTCGAACAAGCAATTTTTCTCTATAAAGTGCATAGCCTAATATGCAGTTGATGAAATCAACGTGCGGAGGGGCAAGACCCAGTGTCAGCAAGCTGAGTTTGATACTGCAAAGGCTTGCACTATTATAGTCCAACAGTTTGAAGTATAACGCACTTTATATCGAAGATTCTATGAAACAGAAGAAACCACAGATCTACACCGTCACCATGGCACAGTTGCTCATGGATTGGCGCACATCACAGGGCATCTCTCGCTACGAGGTTGCCAAGAGTACTGGTATGCATATCAACACCGTCAAACGACTCGAAGAGGGCGAAGGCGGCATTACCTTCGAGGATGGCTTGCGCTATCTCCTGTATGCTGATAGCCACAAGTCGAAACCTAATCTCATGAAGAAGTTCCGTGACGCAATGGCATCCTATCAAACAGAGCAGGAACAAGCAGATGTGGTCAATGCCCAACAGAAACAACGCAGGACAGAAGCCATGCTCAAAGACTTTGAGCGTCGTAGGATTGAGAATACCACCCGACATGCTGTCCAGATGGAGATTATGGAAAAGCTCACATCGCTGACCACCGAGTACGACACCAAGACAGACCAGTTGGAGGCAGAACTCCAATCGGCTCGTGACCAGATAGCAACCATGCAGAAGGAACAGCAGGACGCTGCCGAAAAGCACAGCAAAGAACTGGAGGAAGCGAAGCGTCAGGGCGCAGAAGAGGCACAGCAGAAGTTTGCCAACATGAGCTGGCTGGAGCAAATTCAGAGGAAGTGATATGTAATAACAAGCTTTAATAAAATTCCGCATAACTTCGTAGATCTGACTACCAAGCTATGCGGAATGTGTAATAAAATATCCCCCAGGAATTTCATTAATGTGACATTAGAATCTCAATCCGAGTGAGAAATAAGCTCCATTGTAGTTTGACAAGTTCTTGTTAGAGAAATCTCGGAACGAATATCCGACGCCAACTATTGGAACAATATGGTGCTTTTCCGTGTGGCCATACCAATGAATGCCTAATTGGTATGCGGTGTTCTTAAATCAGAACTACCAACAGATGTAGTTACGGATGCACGGAGTTCAAAGTCGCCCAGATTGTCATTCTTCTGAGGAAGGAAGGTGTAACCAATACCACCGCCTAAATTAGTAACGCGATTGTAGTTTGAAACCAAACCTTCTTTTGGCAAGAAATACGACTAGTTACATACTCGCTTTATATCACAATAGTCTATATACAAGAAGAAACCTAAGTCTATTAGTGCTGCAATGAATGTTGCTCCACCAATTAGTGTTATTCCTTCGGAATTGACAAAGCCGATAACACACATTGTAATTGAAAAAACATCAATAACTTTATTACCAAAAGGTTTATGCCTAAAATACTTGCATAGATATACAAAGAATGCAACTGCACATAATAGCGTAATTAGTGATAATGCCATTTTCCCATTTGCATATCCTATATAAGAGAGACTACATATAAAAACTGTGACAGCAGAATGTGAGAAAGTAAGTGATGATATCTCACTGCGACTTTTACGGATTATTAATGATAGAGTTTACAATCGCTTATATAGACCGAATGGCAGGTTCTTATTGATGATTGCAAGGAGATGCCATCGCTTGGTGACATAGGCTTTCGACTTTCTACGATGGATGGCTGCGTATATCTGACGGGCAACCTTATCAATGGGCATCACCCAGAAGAGACCTTCGCCTTTTGCCATAGCAGTATCAACGAGACCGGGACGGACATCGGTAATGATTATGTTACTGCCTGACTTGAAAGCCTTCTTGTGCAGGGCTTCCATGTAGTTGATTTGGTAGGCTTTCGTCGCACTGTAGGCAGGTGCCATCGGTTCACCACGCAGCCCACCAGCCGAGGTAATGGCTACGAGGTGACCGTGACCTTGCTGTTCGAAGATGTGGTAGAGTGTATCAATGACGAAAGTCCAGCCTGTGACGTTGGTGTCAATCGTCGGGCGTTCCACGTCGTAGTTGAGAGAGGGATTGATCTCGCCCGTGCCAGAGCAGACAATGGCTAAGTCAATGCTTCCAAGTTTTCCAAAGAGTTCATGAATGGCCTGTTCGATTTCAATCTGTTTGGTGATGTCTGCTGTGGTGGTGAAAGTACTGTCGGGATGCTGTTGGCGCAATTCTTCCAATAGATTCGTCCTTCGTCCAACGATACCGAGAAGATTACCTTCAGTCACATATTTTTTAAAAAGGGCTTTGCCTATGCCAGATGTGGCTCCAATGATGATAATGTTCATATTTTGTCCTATTATGATGTTTAACAGAATGCAAAGTTAATCACTTTGCTCAAACATCACCATAGAACAATGCCAAGAAATGGGGCTATAATAGTAAACTCTCAAAATGGTTTGAGAGTTTCATACAGAAAAGGTGATTTCTTTCCTAATTTTGCTGATAGTTGTCGGCGTAACCTTCAAGAAAGATGCTATGTCCTTCAAGTTGATTTGCTGAACAATCTGAGGACAGCGATTGAGCAACTGGATATAGCGCTCTTTCACGGTCAGACGGTAGGAGTCGAGATGCTGCGAATAAATCTGAAGAAACAAGTGCTTGTATATCTCACTCGTCTTTTCCTTCAGATATTTGTTCATCTCGAAGAGGCGTTTCAGTTCTTTACCGTCAATCAAATAGACCTTACTTGTCGTTTGTGCAATAATCGAAACGTTTGCACATAGATGTTCCATGCAATTTGGAAAGTCGGCGACAAACTCATCCGTAAAGGCGAAGCCTGTTATATAGTCCTTCTGCTCAGAAAGATTTCTTACGCTATACTTGAAGCATCCCTTTTCGACATGGCCTAACCACTGCGAAGGTTCACCCTCGCATTCCAATACTTCACCTCGCAGAAACGTCCTCTTCTCTCCATGCTCCTCGCAGTACCGCCGCAGAACCTCCAGATCCAGTCCCTCCTTGTAGGTGTTGAATTGCTTGTTTGATTGGTGTATCATATTTCGTCATCCGTGTATTTACATTCTCCATTTTTTTATAACCTCATCAAATTTATCTGAAGACTGAAAAGTAAATGAAGGAGGGTCAGAAGGAAAATTCTTGATATTGTAGGTTGTTGTTGATATAATGTGATTATGTGGAATAACACTTCTTATAAGTCCATTTTCATAGAAGTGATGTCCTGCGTGTAGAAATAATGCTGGATTCAACGGGATTTCGGCAAATGGATTGTGAAATATTTGAATGCCGTCAGCCCATGTTTCATGACAACTTTCATTAACAATTGATCCAAAAACATTTGGCAAGATGGCATTGGGTAAGGCGTTATAGCACATCTTTATTTGAAACAGTTTATTCTTCATACTTCCATAGCCAGCTTGAACTCCCATCCTATTAAACTTTGACAAGGTGCCGCAAGGTGAAAACAAGACAGCGCTCACATGTTTGAATTGTTCATCAAGAAATAGAGGCTTTATCCTTAATTCACCTTTCTGAAATACTATACCAGACTCGCTCTCTAATGATATTGTACCATCATCATGATGGATTGCTTTCTGATCTATACCATATAAGATGCTTATAATACCAGGAAAAGACCATGTCATAGACATGTCTGCGTGGAAATCGGCTATAGCATAAACTAGTGGCTTACCTTTTACATGATTTAATTCCCAATATGGTTGGTTTTGATAAGTGTGTTTCAACTTTGAATATAAAGGGGAACCAAACATAAGGGGAATTTCATCCTCCATCTTTCTTCGTATCTCCTCGAGAGTAGGAATGTTAGCAGGTTCTTCTATACTTTGTTTACGGTTGACATGAACAGCCTCTATTGCGACCTCATATCCCATTTTCTCAATCATGAAGTCTGGTGCATCATAATCATAACTGAAATGGAAATTCTCTTCTCTGAAATAGCACCATAAGTACAGCTCCCATATTCGAGCATCAAAGCCATTTTTAGATTGAAATTGATCAACAAAATTACCGTCTCTATCTTCAAAGTGGAAAGACAATTCCTCAATAACTGATTTTGCTGCAGTAAAAAAACCTTCTTTATCCAACAGTTTGTCAAAGAATGGATGTCGTTGCTCTTGCTTAGTTACAGGGATGAAGAAATCATTCGCAGGAATATCTTTTCTTAACGCAATTTCATTTCTCACATATGTGTTCATTAGTTTTTCAAGACCTAATCTTGCTTCCTCTATTGAGCAATAATCTAATTTCATAGAAACAAGACAATATTTGTTTCTTGAATCTCTATCAAATAGCATAGCGTGAAATGTATAGTCTTCTCTATCAATAGATACAAAGCCTATCAGTGAATCATCGTCTGAAGAATAGTACTCTAACTCCTTGTTCACAAGTTTGACAAAAGGATCTCTGGTAAAAAGCAACAGCAGATTAGCCCTATTGGAATTCAGTGGTTTCATATTTCACAATTTAATAAGCAGTTTGTCATTGAGGTTTATAATTGAGTACTGTTCTGTACCGATACTTTCACTTCGCATAAAGGCATCGATGGAGGCTTTATTCTCACCATTGAAGTCGTTCACTTCTATTTGAACATTCTTTTTGTTTACTACAGAGAGAATCTTTCTGAAATATGGAAGATCCACCTCACCAAAGGAATGCCCATAGAAATATAAGTTCGTCACATCTTTGAGTGAAGAAAACCATTCTTCATGTTTCTTAATTATTTCATCAACTTTCTTTCGCTGGTTATATACTCCGTTAATTGCTGCACTTTTTGCTCTTTGCGTGACATAGTCATCCCCTTCCTCTTCGTCGATGGGAAAGTCTTTTTCAAGCATTTTTTCAATGTCACCTTCGGAAACACCATGGCCTAAAACCAATTCATCGTCTGTACCAGCTTTTCCATGAATATGAAGTATTATATTTTCATCTATGCTATAAAGTGTTTCCAAAGTAGGTGTATAATTAAATGTAAGGAATTCTGCATCATCGGTTTTAAGCTCTATCTTTTTGCTCTCATCACCCATTTCTAACTCAGCAACCCATTGATGAAAAGCTTCTCGAATTTCACCATATGCTTCAGATAATTTGTTTTCTACAGCATATTCGGCAGCATACCAATCTCGATCACGAAAATCATCGCTTCCAAAATCTGGATAATTTTCGCGAACTTCTTCTTGTACTATTTCAGAAGTAACGGCAGTAGCGAGATTACTTTCAAAATATTGCCACCAGTTATTGTCACAATAGCCAAAAAGTTCATCTATTGTGCAGAGTACAGACATGGCCTTTTCTTCAAGCCACTCTCGAAACTGAAGGTATCCTGTATGCATACCATGATGACGATCAAAACCATTACCAATAATATACAGATGCTTTATTTTTTCGAGATGCGTCCCATTATCTCCAAAGCATACTTGCTTTGATTTTTTGTGCCTTTTCCTTTTCAAGCTTCTTCCGCGTATAATATTTTTTTTATGGTGTGCCATAATTTCTATAGTTTTTGTCTATATCACCACATCACTTCTTCCAATAGCAATCTTATCTAATGCCATCAATAAGTCATGCAATACTTGTGGCAATTTTTGCCCCAATAGTTTGAATTCTGTATTCAACTTTTTATGGAGAAAGAAAAAAACATTGATATCGTTTACTCCCTTTAACACGGCCACAAAAACATTTTCGACCTCCCTATGCAAATCTGTCACAATAATCGGAGCCAGATATATCTTTTTCACCAGCCTAACAAGTTCAGAGATAATGAACACTCTGTTCATTGGCTCCAGATAGCTCCAGCCTTTTAAAGCCTGATTAAATACATTCTCAATTCCTTTTTCTTTTTTCAAGAACTCTTTATATGCGAATTCTGCATTTACAGGCACTCCGATATAATGCATCTGAAGCATCTTTCTACAAATAGTCTCATCGTCAAATGCTTTCTTTAGATAGGTATAACTGCTCATTCCTTGTTTAATAGGCAGGTACATTTGCTGTAGCAACTTGTCATCCGAAATCAGTATTCTGTTCTTGCCAACTAACTTCATATAGTCAGCCACATAGTCCATACTGTATCCCTCTTGCATCTCTGACCCAATATTATGCTCCATCAGCACATCAAGTCTTCCCTCAGGCGTTTCAATTCTACAGTTATTGTGAATCCAATCCAACAATCCCCTTATTAGCCCAATCTGCCACTGTTTGCTCTCTTTGGTATGGAAAATAGGAGTAACGCCCTCTATTGAAATATCAAGCGACATTGACTCATCTGGCGACTTCTCAAGTTTTTCAAGTTCTCGCTGCGCAATCTCCTCTACGACTCTCGATACTACAAACCGTTGCTTAAACTCAAGTTCCTCTGTCCTGCTCAGCTCATAAAATAGCATCAAGCTGCTATAATCCAAAACATATTCTACATTTTGAACATCCTCAATTTGTTCATCTCTGCATTGAGGATTCATTAAGATACCGTGCTCTTCACCACTTAGGATATAATACCCTCTGATAAAATCTCCTTCATAAAGCAAAATAGGCACCATACTATAAGGCATTTCACCGCAGTCATATTGAGCCAGACAATCTTTAAAAGTACGGCGTCTCAGTTCTTCCTGACTAGCAAAATTCTTAATAAAAAAGTCATTTAAGCTTGCCACATCAGTATTGTCTGGCAATTTGAACATCTTGCCAGGCAATTGCGATGTCACGGGATTTTCCATCTCGCCATATATTTCCTTCATCAAAGCATAATGATCATTGGCTATGGTCTTCACCACAACTTTGTCAGACATAGTTCCCAATCCTTTGTTTATTAACACGACATCTCCCTCTTTATGACCTAATAGTGCTTTTATTGAAGGCATACGACTATCTGGTTTGATATAAAGAGGTGCTTTTTGCTCTTTTCCATTTAAGCTGTAAAACACATATACTCCTTCTTTTACCTCGTCAAATTGTTTGAGCGCAGTGTTACCGTCTTTAGTAGAATGACATAAGTTGAGATAAAACATGCGCAGTCTTGGACGGTCTGGGTTCTTGGCGTATGGCATCAGGAAATTCATTGCATCTATCAAATATCCTGCCTCATATAGGGCTGATGCCGTCTCTAAGATATAGTCATCTGAAGTAAACATGATAGATGGTGCAAGATCTTTCAGTTCTCCCACATCCTCAAATTTTCCATTCTTCACCAGAACAACAAGATATGTGGCAAACAAATTCTCCGTAAGAGACATCATTCCATATAGGATTCTGATTATCTCCAAAGCCTCCTCCCATTCTCTTAGTTTCATTCTCAGCTGCAATTCTATTTCAAGCAGCTTTACCTCTTGATGGTCTGCATTCAAACGTCAGTCTTTGAGCAAATTGAGCAACAACCCATTACGTGTCTTGCTCAGATGTAAGGCTTGCAAATAATAGAACATCCGTTCATCATACATTCCGCGTTTCACGAGCTCATCGTAGATAGGCAGAGCCAACTGATAATAGCCACACATCAGCGAAATAAACGCTATTGCAGATTTAAAATCCGCATCCTCATTACTTGCATCTTCGCAAAGAACCTTATAATTATCCTCATTGGGTTCGTCAATACACTTTTTTAGGTCTACCATCAATATCCGATGCTGTTCGTCCTCATATTGCTTCGTCATTAGACTCTCCATGTCTATCATAGAAGCATCTGTCGGATTGAGCATTTTGTTAATAACACCATTGACCACTCTTGGAAAATTTATTTTGTCAATGATTACTAAAGAATTAATGTATAACCCGTATTCCTCCAAAGCTTTCTCCTTATTCTTCGTCTTGTTGTAGATGTGCATCTTCAGAAAGTGAGCCTGGTCTTTCGCTTCCTTCATGGAGTCTGCAATCTTGATAGCTTCTTTATAGTAGCCCTCATACTGTAGGCATACAGCGAGCAAAAGGAGGTAGTTTGTTTTCTTTACGTCAATACAATCTATAGCAGTAACTAACCCCTCCTTTATGTCTTTTACAATATATCCCGACAATCCTTCAAAGAAATAAACCTCAGGAAATAATGCCTCCATCTCGGTACCTTTCATCTTCTGTGCAAGAGTTGTCGACAAGACATATATCTCCTCCATCAGCGGAGTCGGTGTCATTCTCTTGTCAAAATAATACTGATGCGTCATCATGATATAGACGAATTGTACATACTCTAACCTTCGATGGTTTTCCATAAAGTGAGCAAAGTCATCACATATACCCTCCTGCCGCTCAAAATTGTCAATCAAAAAACGTATCAATGGATCAGTATAGGATAATTCTCGTCCACTGATAATATATTGGAATATCAAGGAGAGTAACTTTGTACTCTTCTTAACATATTGGGGAAGGACATTCAAATTCTTCCCAAAGATCTCCCTATTCTCATCATAGCTTAAAACGAATGAGGCCGTAGGATTATCCTCATCCCAATCCTTAATACTATTAGCTAATGCTACTGCTTCGTCTTTCTTTTTCTGGTATAACAGTCTTATCGTTTCATGCTCCATATACTGGACATTCTTATCATCCAAAACATAGCATTCATGATACTCATAATCATATTTCTTGTTCCTCATCATTTCATAGCAAAGCGCTTTCATCTGATGCAGCTTTGCCATGACGCTATTGGGAATCTTGTTTCCAGACTCTTTAATAGTTTCATCCAGTTTTTCCAGTAGTTCCAATGCCGTCTTTGGCTTGCACTTTGCTATTTCCTCTTTATAAACATCAAGTTGCCTTTTCCACTCTGCCTTTAGTCCTTCTCCCAGCAGAATTGTTATCTGATCGACCGAATTCTGAAGCCTATCTATTTTTTGAGAAATGATGAACACTTCCTCCTTATAATATTTTTCTATATGGAGCTGTTTAATCTTCTCATTTTTTGTACAGTTAGCATAGAACAAGTCTAAAAATAGTCTCAAATCGCCAGACTTCGGTTTAATGATATGCTCGTTCTTTGCTAATTCCTCTTCAATATTCTTTACGGATTCTTCGTCGCTTTCAGCAATACCAAGCTTCACAAGTTCATTTATAATGGCTTGCGACTGATAGAACGGAAAGGTGTCATGCGTACTTTCCACAGGACGTATCTTGGCGTACTCTTCAATAGTTGCCGAGATAATATGGTTCAACTCATCACGATATTCTTCTTCAGAAAGGATTCTGTCCCATCCTCTTTTAACGAAATAACCTATAGTTCCACTTATAATAGAAGATATAACAATATTCATGTCAAGCTTTTCGTTTCATTTTTACTTTTTAATACCAGATCAGGATGCTCTAATTCCTCTACCAGTATATCTACCATCGTGCAGGGCTTATGGGTTGCATAGTCGATGCCGGTATATAACGCGCGTAGTTGCTGGGCGAAGCGCTTGGCCAACTCTTCACGGCCATACTGCTGGAGCAGCCTATAAACATCAGGATTCCCCTTGCAATACTTAAAATTGTCGTCTCCCATCTTCTTGCGAAAGGCATTCTGTAGTTTGTCAATGTAGGCCTCGCGACTAATGCCCGTGTCAAGGTATTCAAAATGAAGATAGTACCAGAGTTCAAAGGCCTCATTCGTCCAGGCGCTTCGGAAGCCTAACTTGTTCGCTTTCTTTATAGCATCGTTGAAATCGTCGAAGTCATCCTTGTCAAAAACGACCCATACACGGTCAAAAGACATTGCATTCTTGCGCTCCAGTTCCTGCCTAATTTCTAAAGTCCTGTCAACCAGAGCTACCGTTGCCCTGCCTTTGCCTTCAATCGTAACCTCACGAACGGTTGAGATATAGTTCTTGATTAGAGCCTCAAAGTAGTGCGGCTCAGTCTTAGTGCCTTCACACACTATAAGGAAGCGTACAAGTTTCTCTCGAACGTTCTCCTTGCGTTTCTTTGCAGCCTTAGCTTCTTTACGTTCCCGCCTTAGCTTCGCAATTTCTTCTTTTCTCGAATATCCCATAGCAGCACTCTATTTTCCAATGAAAGGTATAGCGCCATAACGTCCACGAATATAGTCACGCTTGATGTCACGGTCATTGCGTACCTTCTTTCCGTCTTCATCCTTGAATTCCACTAACGAATAGATATCGGTTGACTCTACCTTATCTTTCTCTGCAAACCATATTTGATCACGGCGAATGATATCCAAATCGAGAAGGTTGGTGTCATGTGTAGCGAAGATCAGCTGTGCTCCATGCCTGTTCTTCTCAGGATTCATAAACAGAAGAACGATATTGCGTGTAAGAAGCGGGTGCAACTTTGCATCCAGTTCGTCCACAATCAGTGTCTTGCCTTCGTTCAACGTATCGAAAATAGGCCCGGAAATCTCTATCACTTTCTTTGTTCCCTCAGACTCCATCTGGTTCTTGTGAAAATTGCGTTCCCCAATCACAAGTCCATTTTCATCATAGACATTATGAGTAGTTATCGGTTCGACGAAACTACCTGTGGCTATGTCTTTTTCCAATTGTGACCTTATCGACTTGGGGGCACTATCCAATGCCTCCTTGGGAATATCTACTTTCTTAACGGAGAAACGAGTAAAGCCCAGTTGCAGTGTCTTGAAGAACTCTTGAGCCTGATCTGCTCCGTTCAAATGTTCCAAAAACATTCTGAGCGTAAAGGCTTCGTAGCCTTCGCTGTCTATTCCAGATAGCACATTGCATTCACCGAACCACCCCATTATCGAGTTGGACTTCTCACCCTTCAGTTGGGCAACAAGTGACAGGAAGAGACGATTCGAGTTGGTCAAATCCTCCTTTCCCTGACCTTCTGGGAATCTTTTCGCTGACACTTCAATGATGTCTCGCGAGCGCATGAATAGTTCGTATTCTTTCTCGCCAAACCGTTTCTCATACAACCACTCAGATATGATGTCGGTTTTGTCGTATTCGTAACCGTAGCGATAAAGCACCTCACCTTTTATAAACTGTATCTCAAACAAAGTAGGTCGCGAGTCAGAGTTTTCATCCAATGCAAAAGGATCGTATGGAAGTGCATCGCCCTCATTCAGGCGCACAGAACGTCTGACCATGCTTTGCATAGTAGATATAGCCTGAATGAAATTACTCTTGCCACCAGAGTTTGCACCATAGAAAACTGCCAACGGAAGTAAATTGTACTTGCCCTTGTTGATGACTGACTCTTTATGTTCCTTTATGGAACTCGCCTCCATGCTGAACGTGCGTTCCTGTTTGAAAGAGCGATAATTCTTGACTGTGAAATTTACTATCATATCTCAAAATTTTGTGCAAATATACAGAAAATATATTATATACATATAAAATTATGAGATTTTTTCTCATTTTTAGCTCTTTGTGTACCTAAAATGCATAGGATGACTACCATTTTTAGTAAAATGATCTTGGGCAATGATAAACCATACAGCATATTATAAATATATAAGGTAAACGAAAAAAATAAGAATTTTGTAATTCGCGCCCTATTTAATAAAGTTAAAAACGTTAAATCTTCATCATTTTCTCCATCCATAGAATCTACGTCATCATTTTTCTACCGTTTAACACGCAATTCGTTGTGATTTAGTGACTTGCAAATACGCTGAATGTGACAAGTTGGAGAATATCTCTCTTCCGGTGTCCGTGAAACAAATTGAAGTGCATGCCTTTGCGGGATCCGGTCTCAAGACGATAAAGCTCTTTGGCGAGGTGACGTCGATTGATGAGTATGCATTCGCAGATTGTTTCTCTTTAACGGATTTCTATTGCTACAGTGATAATTCCCCACAGACGGACGAAAATGTTTTTGCAAATGTTGATCTGAACAAGGTAAATCTCCATGTGCCCTGCAATCGTAAGGATGCTTATACAGGCGCTGATTATTGGAGAGATTTCGGTCATATCTTTACCACCGACGAAGTGAAGCAGGATGGTCTATGGTACAGGTTGGATGATAACACCTGGGAGGCTGCCATCATCAACAATCCTGACGGTAATAGTAGAATCATATACGAAGGAGACATCGTTATCCCGACGGATATCGGATTCAGCCATGCCAATTACGACGTGACTTCGATTGGAGTCCGTGCGTTCGAGTATTCAAATATCACTTCCGTCTCCATCCCTAAATCAGTGGTTTCGATTGGAACGAGTGCTTTCGTTGGTTGCCCCTTCACAAGCATCGACATTCCCAATACAGTGACGGCAATTGGAGCATATACATTTGCTGGTTGTTCAAATCTCAAATCAGTCATCCTTCCAAATTTTTTGGAGACCATTGAGGGTGGTCTGCTTTCGGATTGTAGAAACCTTGAGTCGGTTAAAATACCTAATACGGTGACCTCCATCAAACATCGTGCCTTCCAGTATTGCCGCAATCTTGAATCCATCATAATACCAAGTTCGGTGAATAGCATCGGAATTAGTGCGTTCAGTGAGTGCAAGGCGTTGAAAGACATATATTGTCAGGCAGTGAATGTTTCGGAAACACATTCGAGCGCATTTGATAATTCGCCTATAGAAAACATGACGCTCTATGTGCCGGGCGAGTCGATGAATGCATACAAGACTACCGACCCTTGGAGCGGATTCGGCAAATTCCAGACTCTCACCACCGGCATCGAAAAGACCGAGACTGCCGCTAAGCCAATGATTACGTCTGCCGACGGACAAATCTCCGTATCCGGTCTCAGCGGCAACGCCACAATCCAGGTGTTATCTCTCGACGGCAAGTTGCTCGACAGCACAAGCGCCACTGACGGCATCGCCACTCTGAATGTCCAGCCAGGCAAAGTGGTAATAGTGAAGGTTGGCACGGAGAGCTACAAGGTGGTTGTGAAGTGATGACCAAGGCTGGCGGAAGATAGAATGACAAACCTCCCAGCAGCTGTATATAACCCCTTCTGATTCTCCTTTTGGGATTGTCAGAAGGGGTGATTTTATATCCATTTGACAAGTTCATCCATTAGGGACATGAAGCTTTATCATCCTTTGCAAAAACAGACAGAGTCAACTTCAACGAGAAAGAATCGGCTTCCATATACTATGGCATTATGGCAT
>OQVR01000097.1_pt1 | contig 31359 bp, 18 predicted proteins | sample 1691521 | NCBI WGS metagenome assembly OQVR01 (sample SAMN03418256, study PRJEB22391) | human gut metagenome | biome: human-gut; feature: organic feature; material: feces | host: Homo sapiens | place: Tanzania | collected 2013-01
TGTAAGGTGCAAAGATACTGCCAGGCAAACGGATAATGGTATGCAAGTTGAAATCGCGGAGTAACTTGGTCTTGATAGCAATTTTAGTGTTGTCGGCACCAAACAGAAAACCATCAGGCACAATGACCGCTGCACGACCATTCTTCTTCAGTCGGTACATGATGAGCACCATGAACAAGTCGGCAGTCTCGCTACTTCGCATATCGGAAGGGAAATGCGACTTGACATCCGACTTCTCGTTGCCACCGTATGGAGGGTTCATCAACACAACATCAAACTTATCTTCGTCCGTATAGTTGAGGACATCTTTTGTAAGCGAGTTGTCGTGATAAACCAATGGAGTGTCTATGCCATGCAACAACAGGTTTGTCACACATAGCATATATGGGAATTGTTTCTTTTCAATACCAAATACAGATTGATTGTACTCTTTGCGGTCTTCGGCAGTCTTTACTTTTTTATCCAGTTCGCCCAACCAACTTGTGATGAAGCCACCTGTGCCACAGGCGAAGTCTGCCATTTTTTCGCCAATCTGCGGATTGACTATTTCTGCCATAAATTCTGTCAAGGCTCTTGGGGTGTAGAACTCACCAGACGAACCAGCCGACTGCATTTCTTTAAGGATAGTCTCGTATATCTCACCAAAAGCATGGCTTTCTTCATAATCGCCAAGGTTCAAACCGTCAATCACATTCAGCACTTGGCGAAGCTGAACACCATCTTTCATATATTGGTTGGCATCCTCAAATGTGGTCTTTACAATCGCCTGACGGATAGGGGTATCGGGTGTTACCTCTATTTTTTTGAGTTCCACAAACAATGTGTTGTTGACAAACGAAAGTAGCTCATCACCTGTCAAGGCATTACCGCTTCCATCGTCATGCGCCCAGTTGCGCCAACGACATTCTTCGGGAATGATAGACTTGTAGTCATCCTCGTCTAACTCCCAATCATTTTCTTTCTCGTCATAGACCTTCAAAAACAGCATCCATGCCATCTGCTCTATGCGCTGCGCATCACCGTTGATACCGGCATCATTGCGCATTATGTTGCGTACTCGTTTTACGAAATTTGATAAACTCATATTTTGTGTTGATTTTATGCTATATTATATATGTATTGTTCCAATTCCTTTACGGCATCAAGATAGCCTTGCTTGCCTCCAAAGAACTTCACGATTTTTGCCTTTGAACCCAGTTTGCGGAACGGGTCATTTTCAAGCACTGTCAGGCTTTCCAATTCTGACACACCCTCCTTGGCGTACTTATCCAATAGGGCTTCAAGCACGAGCCGTGCCTGTTCGCCATACTTGCTGAATATATCACGTTTCTTTACTTGCTCGGCACGCTCACGCCGTGTGAGGGTTTTCTTGCCGTAAGCTATATGGCAGATGAAATCGAAATCATCCACATCATCCATGTTTTGATCATGTTTCAATGTGGCAAGGTCAATACCACAGTCTTTGAGCATTTCAGCAATGTCTGACTTTTTCTTGGTCTCTTGCCACTTGGAAGTGAACGTGTCAATCGTTGCGTAGGAGTCAACAATGCTTTTCTTTGTATAGTCAGTAATGCTTTCCGTGCGAAGCAACTTGCCGTTAGTGTCATAGACAGAAACAACCTTGTTGATGACCATAACTTGGCAACCATCCTTGGCAACTATCGGTTTGGGACGTGGTTCAGGATCGGCTTCTTTCACGCCTTTAGACTCGTCGTCTTCAGGAAGTACATACGGCTTAGGCTCTTTCTGCTTGGGCGGATAGTTCGGGTCTATCTCAATCGGTCCGTCCCAATCTGGGTCTGCAAACAGTCGCGTTACATTGCGAAAGTCTATAACCGTAAAGTATGTCTTTCCCTCCTTTTCACGGAGACGAGTACCACGGCCAATTATCTGCTTGAACTCGGTCATAGAGCCGATTTGTTGGTCAAGTACAATGAGTTTTGTCATCTTGCAGTCAACACCTGTTGAAAGCAACTTGCTTGTAGTAGCAATGACAGGATATTTAGACGATACAGAAATAAAGTAATCCAATTTACTTTTTCCGTATTCATCACTACCAGTTATACGCACCACATAATCAGGATTTTTCTTGCACATATCAGCATTGGCATTGGTCAATGCGACACGCATACGCTCGGCATGGTCTTCGTCAGCACAAAACACAATGGTTTTCGCCATGCGGTCTGTGCTTTTCAGATAGTTGGTTATCTCTTGCGCAACTTCCCTTATACGGTCTTCTATGACAATGTTGTAATCATAGTCGCTGTTGTTATAAATGCGGTCTTCAATCTCGTTGCCATAAATATCCTTTTGTCCCTTTGTCGGTCTCCACTCATCGCCAATGTTGGTTGTGATGTTGATTACCTTGAAAGGGGCGAGAAAACCATCCTCAATGCCATTTTTAAGACTATATGTGTAAACAGGCTCACCAAAGTAGCCGATACTTGACTGATACTTAGTTTCTTTTGGCGTGGCAGTCATGCCAATATGAGTAGCCGAAGAAAAGTATTCCAAGATGTTTCGCCAGTTGCTATCATCTTTTGCGCTACCTCTATGGCACTCGTCAACGATAACGAGGTCGAAGTAGTCGGGATTAGGAAACAGCTCCTTATAGTTTTTGGCATCATTCTGTCCAATCAACTGTTGGTATAGCGCAAAGAACACTTGATAAGATTTCAATTCCTCCAAATGATTCTTGTCTTTTGAGTAGTCAATTTTGTGCGTCACCTTGTTTAACGGCTTGAAGTCCTGTTGTATGGATTGGTCAACCAATATGTTGCGGTCTGCAAGATACAACACTTTCTTCTTCAAACCACTATAAATCAAACGCCATACAATCTGAAAAGCTGTGTATGTCTTGCCTGTGCCAGTTGCCATGACAAGAAGCACACGATTTTGTCCTTTTGCGATGGCGTTGACTGTGCGGTTTACAGCATTACGCTGATAATATCGTGGCGGAAAAATGTTCTGACCTGTACAGAAAGGCTGCTCAATGACCGCCAACTCTTGTTCATTAAGTCCATTGCCATCGTTAGCCTCCCTTTTGTATCTTTCTATAAGTTCTTCTTTTGTAGGAAACTCATCCATAGCAAAAGTGCGCTCCTTGCCTGTTAAGAAGTCATGTTCGGCAAAACCCTCTCCATTTGAACTATATGCAAACTTGACATCAAGCATTTGGGCATAAGTCATGGCTTGTTGCAGACCATGAGAAACAGAGTGGTTGGCATCCTTTGCCTCTACAATGGCTAAGGGTGTTGCCTTGTTTGCATAAAGCACATAGTCGGCAAACTTAGGTTTCTCTCTATGCACAAAATTGCCATGAAGGCTAATTTTACCGTCAGTAAATTTAACCTTCTGTTCCATAAATATACTATCCTTTGACCATCCCTTGTTTATGATGGCTTCGTTGATATAGCGGAACTTGACATCCTCTTCTGTTAAATCTTTGCTTATGCCCATGTTCTAATAACTTTTTATTATCGGAAGTTCTATAACATAATTTCGTAAGACAGAAAACTACGAGTTCTTTACACTCTTTCGTTCTTGTTCGTAATCAAATCCTTGAGGTCAACTTCTAAAATATTTGAGATTTCAAGAAGTGTCTCCAAATCGGGTTGGTATTTGTTCCGAGCATAACAATTGACCGTGCTAAAGCTCTTACCTAACTGTTTTGCCAGCCAGGTTTGTGAAATACCCTTGCTATCTAAGACATCTTTTATCTTGTTCAGTTTCATAAATTCACCGAATTTTGCTGTAAATATACATTAAATTTTGCGATAATCATCATGAATTAATCTATTTTGTGTGTATTATTCGCAGTATAGCAATATAGCGATTGAGTAGCGATTGTAATTTCGTGTAGTTATTGTATTTTGTAGCAGAGAGGAGCTACTTGACAGCAGACGTGGGCATATTGCCGAAATTAGAACAGTCGCTAAATCGTTACTTCTTTTGAGGTGAAAAACTCAGAAATGACCTATTTGGAGCTATTAGGCAGATTATGGTGTGATTCTCTGTGAAAAAAAATGAGAGAATGGTTGTAGGGAATGTTATGGGGGAGTATCTTTGTGGATGCAACTAGTTAAACGTTTTTGATGAAGATGGCGAAGAAGAAAACTGTGACAAAGAATGCAGCTAAGAAGAAGGCTACTAAGCGATTGTCGGAGGTGATGAAGCCAAGCGGAATGACGCTGGAGGAGTGGCAAGTGGCTTTGCGTCAGCAAGCTGCCATATCCGAAAATTTCGGCATTGAGCCTATCGACGAGGAGTCGGCACCAGGCGAATATTGGGTGCGCAACCCACACACGCACTGGAGATACAAGGTGGTGTATCGTGGAGCAGATAGTGTGTGGAACTATTGCTCATGTCTTGATTTCAAGACTTCGCAATTAGGAACTTGCAAGCATCTTGAGGCTGTGAAAAACAAAATTAGCAACAGCCGCAAAATGCGTGTTCATCGCGACATACCTGCCTACACGAGCATCTATCTGTCGTATCGCAAAGGTCGCACGGTCCGTATTCGCATAGGTTCGGAATGTGAGAGTGAGTTCAAGGAGTTGGCAAGTCGCTATTTTGATGCCGACGGGGTGCTTCTCGCAAATGGATATGAGCATTTCCCGACGCTGCTCAACGAGGCTCGGCAGATTTCCGACACTTTCCGCTGCTACGACGATGCTCTTGAGTTTGTGCTTGAGGTGCGTGAAAGCAAGACGCGCGCCGAGATAGTCAACGATCTGACCGATGAGGTTCTCGATTCGCTGCTGAGCGTCAGCCTTTTCCCCTATCAGAAAGAAGGTGTGCGATTTGCCGTAAGACAGGGGCGCACGCTGATTGCCGATGAGATGGGACTTGGCAAAACCATTCAAGCTATCGCCACAACAGAAGTGCTACGGAAGCACAATCTGCTGGGCAACGTTCTGGTGGTTTGCCCCACATCGCTAAAATATCAGTGGAAGAGCGAAATTGAACGCTTCACAAAAGCCGATGTAATGGTGATTGAAGGTGATGCGGCAAAGCGAAAAGCGCTCTATGCCGATGCGGCCACCTATAAAATCGTTTCGTATCACACAATGGCAAACGACACCAAATTCATGGGGCATATTGATGCCGATATGGTGATTCTCGACGAGGTGCAACGCCTGAAAAATTGGCACACGAGAATCGCTTCCGCTGCCCGACGGCTTAAATCAAAATATATGGTAGCACTTTCAGGCACACCACTCGAAAACAAACTTGAAGAATTGTTCTCGGTGATGGAACTGGTGGATCAGTATTGTCTCGGTCCATACTATCAATTCCGCGACCAGTGCATTGTGACCAACGATACAGGAAAGGTGCTGGGCTACCGCAACCTCAACGCCATTGGCTCCCAAGTGAAGCAAAAGTTGATTCGTCGCAGAAAACGCGATGTGGAAATGCAGTTGCCCCACCGACGCGACACTAATTTGCTCGTGCCTATGACGGATCAGCAGATGGCCATTCACGAAGAGTGCGCATCGACTGTGGCTCAGCTCATTCACAAATGGAACGCCCACCACTTCCTTTCGGAGAAAGATAGACACAGATTGCTGCTCAACCTCAATATGATGCGCATGGTGTGCGACAGCACGTTCATTCTCGACCAGCACACACGATATGATGTGAAGATTGGTGAATGCCTCAACATTATCGACCAAATGATACAGGGTGGTGATGAGAAAGTGGTGGTTTTCAGTCAATGGGAGCGAATGACACGCCTCTTGGTGCAAGAACTTGAAAAGCGAGGCATAGGTCACGTTTATCTTCACGGTGGAGTGCCTTCGCCAAAGCGTGGCGCTATCGTGCAAAGTTTCCAATCCGATCCTGATTGCCGTGTGTTCCTCTCCACCGATGCTGGCAGCACGGGATTGAACCTACAGTCGGCATCGCTGATTGTGAACCTCGACCTGCCATGGAATCCTGCCGTGCTCGAACAGCGTATAGGCCGCATTTATCGCCTCGGCCAGCAGCGCAACATTCAGGTTATCAACCTTGTGTCGAAAGGCGCAATCGAGGAAAATATGATAGGCAAATTGCGATTCAAACAAAACATGTTTGAGGGAGTGCTCGACAATGGCGACGACTCGATTTTCATCAGCGACGATAAATTCAGCACCATCGCCAATGTGGTCGGCAGCGTAATTGAAGAAGATGCGGACAAAGAACTTGCAACGGCTGTTTCCTCCGACGACTTGGAGGATAACCGCGACGCTATTGACACGCACGACACCCCGGAAGCCAGCAGTCCTGACAACCTCGAATACGAGTTTGAATTTGAGGAGCATGAGTCTGAAGCAGAGGCAGAACAGTCGGTGAAACCAGATGACGAGCATCACAAAACCACGCCCAGCACAGCCGACGACACACCCGAACAACTCGTGGAAAAAGGCATATCGTTCTTGTCTGGACTTGCGAAAACGCTCCAGTCACCCGAAGCCACAGCACGCTTGGTTGACAGCATCGTGAAAACAGATGAAGCTACCGGGCAAACCAGCATCAATATCCCTGTAGCAGACAAAGAAAGCGTGACACAACTGGTATCCTTAGTGTCAAAACTCTTTTCTTCGCTTTCCAAATAACGCTTATCCTACTATTTGTGGGGAGGTTAGGAGTCTTTGGTGAGGTGGCGCATTTTGGTGATGCCTTGGTTGAGGTGCTTGAGAGCGTAGGTGAAGGGCACGTTGGCACTGCGGTGGGCGCGCCATGCCAGCAGGGGCAGGCGGAGCCGCATGGTGGTGCGGTAGCTGTGGTAGAGTATGGCACCGTTGGCACGCAGCACGCTTGCTTCACCTGCGCGTGTGACTGATGTGGTGGGGCCAAGATGCTCCACAATTTGTGTGGGGAAAAACTGGCAATTCAAGTCGGCCTCAATGGCATCAGCTATAAAAATCGCCTCTTCTCCTGCGCCGAACATATCGGAGCCCAGCCCAAAATGCTCGTTGAATTTCACCCTCTCTATCACAGGCAAGCGTCGGAAAGCTATTTCAAATGATGTGACATAATAATTACGCACCTTTTCCTTTAGGTTGAAGCTGTTGGCTGGGTAGAACTTCTGCTCCGAGTCGTTCTTTGCCACAAAGGTGATGATGTCGACGTCGGGGTTTTGCTCAAAAGCGTCGATTATGGCACGAAGTCCATCGGGCGTGTAGCGGCAGTCATCATCGCAGATGAGGCAGATGTCGGCTGAGGCATGAAGGAAGCAGTTGTTGCGGTTTCGGCTCAAACCGAGCCCGGGCAGCGTGGTCACTTCCACATCGGAGCGGTCGGCGATTTCTTCCGGTAATTCGTATGGGGTGAAATCACTGGCTTGCTGCCACGACACAAGGTATTCCACACCGTCGATAGGTGGGAGCAACAAGTCGGGGATTCGCTTGATTCCGTCGTTGAAAGTGCATATCAGGAGCTGCAATGTCATTTTATTCGTTTTTGTTGAAAGGGAGCGATTAAATGTCAAAGATAGTGGTTTTTTTTCACATATTAGTGTTTTTCCATTATCTTTGTAGAAAATAGGCTGCATCTCAGCACAGCAATCAAGCGAACTTGTTGCTCTGCAATAGATTTGCACTATATTTGCAGAAGAAATAAATTGACACAATGCTTTTTACCATCATCATACCTGTTTACAACCGCGCCGAGAAGGTGAAACCCACACTCGCTTCGGTGCTGGCGCAGACCTACCGTCCACTTCAAGTGGTGCTGGTTGACAATGACAGTTCCGACGATTCTTTGAGTGTGCTACAAGAATTTCAAGCTCAACATTCTGCCGACGGATTTGAGGTGGTGGTGGCTCAAGAGTCGCATCACACGGCATCTGCCACACGCAACCGCGGATTTGCCGAGGCAAAAGGCGATTGGGTGCTGTTTTTCGACAGCGACGACACCATGCGTCCAACACTTGTGGAATCATACCGCAATGCCATTACTCAGCATGGCGGTGCGCTTGACCTTGTGGCGACGAAGGCGTGTCTGCACAGCCTTGACGGCAGCCAACGCATTCTCCCTTTTTTCACCACCGACCTGTTTGCCAACCAAATTCTGCATAGCATACTTGCCACACAGCGCTATGCCGTGCGCCGCGAGTTTTTTGAAGAATACGGACCTTGGAACTCAGAACTTTTTGAATGGAACGATTGGGAACTGGGGATTCGCCTTTTGCTTGGACAGCCACGCATAGCTATTGTTAACCAATTGTTGGTTGACATTTACGACAGTGGTGCAGCGTCGATCACGGGCACCAATTTCTCCGACCGCATCGGGCGATGGGAACATGTGATTGATTTGGTTGAGCAATATATGGCGAACTCAAATCACCCCGAAAAAGAGCGAATGCTGCATTTGATTGACTTCCGCCGCATCGTTTTGGCAGCGCATTACGCCAAAGAGGGCAAAATCGAGGCCGCACGCGAGCTGTACGCCCCAGCCTACCGCCGTCTCGCCGCTGACAGCCCCCTTCGCCGCCTCATCCTCCCCCTGCTCTACCACATCACCAGCAAAGGCCTCCGCGGAGCCTCCCGCCTCGCAAAATCCCTAATCCGAAACTAAACAACAAATTACCCCCATATTTCGGCTCAGAGGAAAATCTATGGGGAAACTGAAACGACAGCAGGAGCAGGCATCTCCGATGCCTGTAGCTACAATTTTTTGTGCGGTTGGCATTTATGGAATTTCTCGATACAGATGTGGAATTTCTCGATACAGACCTGTTAAAATATATGCCTATCACCTTTTGTTTTTTTGGGAAGGGTTAATAAAAAGAAGAACCCTTGAACGGGTTGCGTTCAAGGGTTTTCTGTGGTACCACCAGGAATCGAACCGGGGACACAAGGATTTTCAGTCCTTTGCTCTACCAACTGAGCTATGGCACCATTGTTGCTGAATTGCGAGTGCAAAGTTAGAGTTTTTTCTTATATCCACCAAATATTTTGGCGAAAAAATTAAACTTTTTTACGCATGATTTAGTAAACACTTAATCGTCAGCGATTTGTGAATTGCGTGATTTTTGGTTTTTTTTTGTGAGGCTGGGGTGAGGTTTGTGTTGAAGTGTGTGGAGATGGTGTGGAACGGTCGTTTTTTTGCCCTGCTTACTGTGCATAATTTGCCCTGCTTACTGTGCATAAAAATCAGGCGCATTATACATTAAAAAAGGTAAAAATATATGAAAATAGGAAAGTAATGTGTAAATTTGCGTTTTATTGATATGCTGTGCGCATATATAATATGCCAACTAACCTAAAACAACTAAATTAATAATCGTAATGAACAGATTTTTTACTTTAATCGCGATGTGTGTGTTCGCCATAAGCGCTGCTTTTGCAGAAGAAACCACCATCGATTTCGCAAGCCTGTACGGCGACGCCAAGGTACAGCCTGCTACCCCTGTCACTTCAGGGTCTTTCTCGTTCTCGTTTGTAAAAGGAAATTCAGCCACCGAACCTTCCTATTTCGTTAATACGAGTGTTAAGGAAATGCGCTTGTATGGCGGTTCGAAATCCTCTCCATTCGATGGCAACGTTATGACCGTGACCTCAACCGCTACAATGAAAAAGATGGTGTTTGAAGGCGGTTCAAACGTATATGACAAAGTCGTGGACGTGAAGGCTTCTGAAGGCACCATTGAGTATGACTCAAAAACTCGCGTACTTACTTGGACCGGTAATGCCTCAACAGTGAAATTCACCGTTTACTGCAATGCTACCCAAAGCGGTCAATGGCGCTTCAAAAAAGCCACAATCACTACTGGTGCAGCTGGTGAAGTGGTGGTAAGCAAGCCAACATTCAGTCGTGAGGCCGGCACTTACTACAGCCCATTCAATCTTGAACTCAAGACTGGCACCACTGGCGCTGCTATCTACTACACCCTCGATGGCACCGACCCAACCACTAACTCTGCCAAGTATTCGGCTCCTATCGCTATCACTGCCAACACCACCGTGAAGGCTATCACAGCCCTCAACGGCAAGGTGAGCGACATTGCTACTGCTGCTTATGTGATGGGTGTGGCTACCGAAGTTGCCAACATCGCTGCTTACCAAGCAGTGGCTGATGAAACTCAGGTGAAATTTGCCAACCCTGTGACCGTGCTCGCACAAAACGGCAACAATATCTATGCTAAAGACGCTACTGGCTACGCCCTCTTCTATGGTGCTACTGGCGTTACATTCAAGAATGGCGACCAAATTCTCGCTGGCTTCAACGGCAAGAAGACCACCTATAAGGGTGAACCTGAATTGGTGGTGAACACTTACAGCGACTTGAAGAAGGGCGAAAACACCCCAGTTGAACCCGAGGCTATCCAAGTGAGCGACATCGCTAAGGATATGTTTGGCCACTTTGTGGTAATTAAAGGCGCAACCACCTCATTCCTCAACAAGACCATCACCGACAACAGTGGCACTGCTGGTTGCCAAAGCGGCATGGGTGGTTTCTCTGCAAAGAACGACTCTGTGAACGTTGACGTTTACGGTATTGTAGGCGCATGGGCCGACAAGACTACAGGCGACATTTCTTATGTGATGCTCCCAACCGTCATTAGAAAAGCAGGTGAAACTGGCGGCGAAGGTGTGACTATCGCTGAATATCAAAACCTCGCTAACGACGCTGAAGCCACATTCCGAAACCCAGTGACCGTGCTCGCACAAGGCGGCGCTAACCTTTGGGTGAAAGACAACACTGGCTACATGCTCGTTTACGGCAGCGTGGGCAAGTCTTACGAACAAGGCGACGTGATTCCTGCTGGCTTCAGCGGCACCAAGGTGACCTACAACGGCGAACCAGAATTGAAGAATCCTAAGGGCTTCAAGGCCGCTTCAGGCAAGGAAACCGTGATTCCAGAAGAATTGGCACTCACCGCCGACAACATCTCGCACGCCAACTTCGGCCACTACGTGCTCGTGAAGGGCGCTACTATCAACACTACCGCCCTCACCATCACCGACGCAGCCGGCAACACCGTGCCTTACTTCAACAACATGGCCGCTCAATTGCCAAAGGATCTCACCAAGAAGTACAACGTATATGCAATCGTGGGTTCACACTACAACGGCACAACCAAGAAGGTGGATTACCAACTTCTTCCAGTGAACGTGACCTTCGAAGACGGCACAGCCCTGCCAGTTGACCCAGTAGCCGACATCAACGCTCTCTACGGCCTCTCAACAGGCGTAAAGGGTATGATTTCTGCCGAACTCTCAGTTATCTACCAAAATGGCAGCTACATGTGGGTGAAGGACGCCAACACCTACGGCTTGGTTTACGGCTACCTCACCAACAAGTTTGTGAACGGCGACAAGATCAAGAACCTCGTGGCTCACTGGGTGACTTACGACGGTTACAAGGAAATTATCCCTGTTGATGAAAGCGCAGTGAAGAGTGGCGAAGGCGCTCCTGTGGAAGCTCAAGAAATGGCTCTCGAAGACGTTTCTCTCGACATGATGCACCAATATATCACAGTTCCTGGCGTGGCACTCACCGCTACCGAAACTGCTGGCACCTACACTGGTAACGACGGCACCGTTGACCTCCAAGTGTTCAACAAGTTTGCCAACGATGTGAAGATTCCTGAAAACCTCGCAGGCAAGAAGTTCCGCATCACTGGTTTCGTGGCTAAATACAAAACTCAACTCCAATTTATCCCTGTAGAAGTGAAAGACGAAGCAGCTGGCACATTGGGCGACATCAACGGCGACGGTGAAATCAACGTGAGCGACGTGACTGCCCTCATCAACAAGATTCTCGGCACTTCTGACTACAGCAACGAAGTGTGCGATATCAACGGTGACGGTGAAATCAACGTGAGCGACGTAACCGCCCTCATCAACATGATTTTGAAATAACCCCCTCTCCCCCAAAGGGAGACACCATAACACAATAAATGGGACGCATCCACCTGCGCCCCATTTTTTTGTGCCCCACCCTTGCACCCTAAGCCCTACACACAGATTCCATGTTGTTTTTTGCTCACACAGACCCCACTCACAGATTTTGCTTTTGTGGGTGGAAAATCTCACGGAGACTCCACGCAGCCTTGCTTCCCTTGGCGCTCACACCCTTCTTTTTTGAGTGGGGATTCTTGTGGAGACTTCGGGTACAATTTTTTTGTTTTGGGAATGGGGGAATTTTGTAACTTTGTGGTGGTGATGCGGAAAATTGGCGACATATCGGCTACGGTTCGGCACTTCGGCGTGTATCTCACGGTGGAGAAGGGGCTTGCGCACAACACTGCCATGGCTTATGCCGACGATGTGGCGAAGCTGGTGGCGTATCTGCAAACCGAGGGCGTGGCGGTGGAGGATGTAACGCGTAGCGTGCTCGACAATTTCCTCTGCACGCTCCGCGATGTGGGCATCGGTCCGCGTTCGCAAGCGCGCATCATTTCGGGTGTCAAGAGTTTTTACAAATTCCTCAAAATGGAGGGCTATATCGACGACAACCCCACCCGAATGATTGAGTCGCCAAAGATTGGACGGCGGCTGCCTGAGGTGCTGACGGTGGAGGAAATCGACGCGATGATTGCGTGCATCGACATGAGCAAGGCTGAGGGGCAGCGCAACCGTGCCATCGTGGAGACGCTCTACGGCTGTGGCTTGCGTGTGTCGGAGTTGGCGGGACTGCGCATCTCGCACCTGTATTTTGATGAGGAATACGTGGTGGTAGAAGGCAAGGGCGACAAGCAGCGACTGGTGCCGATTTCGCAGGAGGCATTGGAGCAAATCCGCCTCTACATGGAGCAAACGCGCGCCAATCAGGTGGCGAAGCGTGGATGCGATGACATTCTGTTTCTGAACCGACGTGGCGGCGCGCTGTCGCGGGTGATGGTGTTCTACATCATCAAAGAACTGTGCCAGTTGGCAGGCATTCGCAAAACGGTGAGTCCCCACACGTTGCGCCATTCGTTTGCCACCCATCTGTTGGAGGGCGGTGCCAATTTGCGTGCCATTCAGCAAATGCTCGGCCACGAGAGCATCACCACCACCGAGATATATGTGCACATCGACCGCACTCGCCTGCGAGAGGAGATTCTGATGCACCACCCCCGAAACAACAGGAAAAAGTGAACACCGTGTCTGATTTTTTGCTAACTTTGCCGTCGGAAAGAAAACGTAACTGCTTTATGAAACGATTAATTCTCACCATATTATCAATTTTTGCCATTGCTTTCGGCGGCATGGCAGAGGGCACGATGAAAACCCACGAACGCATTGCCGAAAACGGTTATCCTTTCTGGATTTACACGCCCGACGGCTACGACGGCACCAAGGCGCAACCGATTGTGGTGTTTCTGCACGGTCGCTCGCTGTGCGGTCGCAACCTTAACCAAGTGCTTCGCTACGGCACACTCGACGCCATTAAAAAGGGCATGAACATGCCGGCATTTGTGATAGCGCCGCAAAATCCGGGCGAGGCGTGGAAACCATCGAAGTTGATGGACATCATCGAATGGATGGAGGCGAACTATAAGGTGGACGCCAACCGCATATATGTGCTGGGAATGAGCCTCGGCGGCTACGGAACGATGGACTTTGCCGGCACCTACCCCGACAAGATTGCGGCGGCAATGGCACTGTGTGGCGGTTGCTACCTGAAGGACCAGACCGGGTTGGGCGAACTCCCATTTTGGATTATTCACGGCACTGCCGACCGTGCTGTGGGCGTGAACGAATCGAAAAAGGTGGTAGCAGGGCTTCAGGAGAAGCAACTCACCTCGCGTCTGCGTTTCGACTGGCTACCCGGTGCATCGCATGGCGCACTCGCACGCGCCTTCTACCTGAAAGACACCTACGACTGGCTTTTCGCTCACTCGCTGCAAGACGAAGGTCGCCCCGTGGAAGAATACATCAGCATTGACAACGCCATCCTAAAAATGGCATACAGCGAACTCCGTGAACTCCGCGCCCTCGTAGGCGAAGACGACTAACCCCTGCGCTTCACACACTAATCCCTCACAAGATTGCTTTGGTGAGCGAATAATCACACTCACCAAAACAATCTGCGTAAAACTTGGGGAGGGGAGGGAGGTTAGTGGAGGAGGGTGTAGAGGAGGTAGGCGATGAAGATGAATAGGAGCAGGGAGGGGAGGCTGCATGTGCAGGAGCGCATTTTGGGCAGTTCGCCGTTGGCTTGGGCTTGGCGCATTCGTTCGAGCAGTTTTTTCTGCATCTGGTCGGTTTCGAAAGTACGTTTTGCGCCCCGTGGCAGGTCGCTGCTGTGTGGGATGAGGATTTCTCTTGGTCCGCCAGTGAACGGTGCCACTATGCCGCGCTGTTCGAGTTCGCGCATCAGTTCCGTTGCCTCTTTCTCGTCGATACCAAAATAGTGCATCAGCATAGGCACAGTGATGGCATCGCAAGTGGATATGTATTCCACAGCGTTGTCGTAGAGGGTGGGCTTTTCATCGTCGTCGTCGATGATGTTTTCCTCCGAGAATGGGGGAGGCAATTCGCCGTCGGGTTGGTCCACAGGCTCAAACGACTGTTCTGCTGTGGGCACATACAGGAAATCGCCATCGGCTTGCAGCACCGACTGACATTCGGGGCAGATCACCGAATTGCCCATCGCTGCGAGGGCTTGTTCCTCTACTGATATTTCGTTGCCACATTTCGGACAGGTGAATTTCTTTATAGCCATAATGCTTATAGTTTGTCAAAAATTAGACCCACAAGGGTGTAGAGCAGGAAAAATCCTGCTGTGATGCAGATGGTGATGAGCACGCACCCTGCCTTCGACATGGGCTGGTGGGGCGAGGGTTGGCTCGGTTTGCGCTTAGCCGCAGGGCGGGGTTTGGCTGGCGTGCGACTTGTGCGCGCTGGCACAGGTGGCGGCGTGCTCTGCTTCGCCGTGGCAGCCTTTCGGGGGGCTGCTGTGGTACGCCGCGCGGCAGGCTTCGGCGCGGAGGCTTTGGCTCTGCGCTTGGGAATGGGTGGGGGAGAGTCGTCGTCGTCATTGCTATTGGCATACGGCATTTGGAACGTGGTGAGGCACTTAGGGCAAACCACAGTTCCTTTCTGACGGCGCAGGTCGGCAACCGACACCTCATTCTCACGACCGCATTTCGGGCAATAGCACTTCATACCTTACAATGAGCGTAGCGTGTGTGTGATTACTCGTAGTGGATAGTGGCTTGCTGCACGATTTTCCACTGCCTACCCTCTTTCACGGCACGGCCAGGCGCATCGGTGACGATGCGTGTTTTGCCGGCAGAAATCTGTATGTTGTGGCCAGTGCAGGCACGGGTGAGATTCTCGGTAGGCATCATCAGTGCCAACTGATGCACGCCAGCATCGTTGATTACGGCAAAGGTGCCAGTTGTGCCGTCGGCGGTGGTGAGCGCGAAGATGCTGTTGCCTGGCTCAATGTGGGTGGAAGCCGCCAAAAACACGCCCTTATCGTCGGGGCGAGAGAGGAAAATCTGCGATGCGCCAGCCTTTTTCTCAGGCTTTGGCATGGCGGTGGATTGCCCCACAGTCACTTGGCGTGGTGCCACGCTTGCACTTGCCGCCTGTTCACGCTCCTGCTCCACCATAGCGATACGCGTTTCGATTTGGCGCAGACTTTGTTCAAATTCCTCGTTGCGCTGCTTCAGCGCCGTTTTCAGGGCGGTAATCTCATTGTCCTTCTCCTGCTTCATTGCCTTGATTTTGGAGAACGCCATCACCGACATCACAATGCCAGTGATACCGCAAAGCGTGAGCACACCCATCACCAGCAGGCTTGGTCCGCTGTCGTCGGTAGAAGTGGCAGGTTGTGCCATTTCCTCGACTTGCGGTGCTGTGGCAGCGAGGCTGTCGGCGGTGTTGTCGGCATCGTTGATGCGGCTTTGCAGACTTTGCTCGGTGCTGGCAGAATCAAGGTCCACAGCATTCTGCGCCCAAATAGGCATCGCCGCAAGTAGCAGTATGATAGTAATCAGATGTTTCATAACGGTATGGATTATAAATTTTTCAGCAAATTGTAACGTATTACGCCAATGATAGGATAGAAGAAAGGCACATCTTCCACCACGGCACCCGGCTCGTAACGGCCTTGCAGATAACTGTTGATGCCGGCGATGAGATAGTTTGCCACATTCTCATCGACCACGGTCTTGAACGTGTTGAACACCTTGTTGTCAACGCCCAACTCGTCGCGCATCACAGCGTCGCAAAGTTCGATGAAGAACTGGTTGAACTGCTTCACCTCGTTCACAATCTTCTCGCGCACGCCGAGGTCGTTCACCTTGTCGATGGTGAGTTGTTCCTCGTCAATCATCGAGTAGCAATACTTCATGGCGTTCACGTTGCGTGGGCGCATCATGTCGATGATCGTGCTCATTTCGGGCGATGTGTGGCTGTCGAGGCGTTGGTTTTCGAGGCGCACGCCGCCACGGCAGGTGATTTGCTTCGGGCAGTCGCGCTCCACCTTAATGCTGAACGGCTCGGTGTATTTCTCGTCAAACACACGCTCCAGAATGCTTTGGGTGATTTCGGTCACCAGTTCGCGGCTGCCCAGAATGTTGAGAATCTTCGAGCCTGTGCCGCTGAAGTAGATTTGCTTTGGCTTCACGAAATTGCGGTGCTTCATCGACGAGGCGATGTAGTAGATGAGCGCGCTGTAGAAGTACACAAACACCAGTTTACGCTGGTCGTCGCCACGCAAGAGGGCGTTGTAACTGTAGAGGTTGCGGTCCATTGGAGGCAGGCCACGCAGTTGCTCCACATTCTCGATAGAGAACAGGAACGCGTTGATGTCTTCGCTGCGCTTGCCAGCCATGATGGTGTTCATGATGCTGTTGAGGTAGGTGACATCGGGGTTGTGCTCCACCAGTTTGCGGAAATATTCGGTGTAGTGCTGGAGCAGGGGATTGTTGTCGGCATCGTGAGGGCTGAAAGCGTCGCCGAAGATGGCGTTGCCGGCGAATCGGAACGACGAGATAGCCACAGGCACCGTCTTTTGCTGGTCGGCGCTGGTTTGGTAAATCACCGTGTCGCTGGTGCCGCCACCGATGTCAACCGACACATAACTGCTGCCAGCCACATCTGCGCCCTTGTAGTAGAACGCCGGGGCGATGGATTCAGGGTAAACATGCAAATTGCTGTCGATGTTGCCGCCGATGTAGGTGTTGAACAGTTCTTCCCACGCTGTTTCGAGGCGTGAACGGTCGGCACCGCCCATGCTCACAGGGTAGAAATACACCAGTCGCACCTTGTCGAGGTCGGCGTTTTCGAGCAGCGCTTTCGCCTTGATGAGCAATACGATTTCACGCAGGAATTCCTTCGAGAGCGTGTTGTCGCCCATCCATTTGAGGTTGGTGGCCACTTCGTAGCCGTCGAAATATTGGCGTTCGTAGAGGAACGGAATGTTGATGTCGCTGAAAAGGTTGGTGCCACCAGCCGCGCCACGGTTGTTAGCCAATGCGGTGCGCAGTGGGAAACCGTAGATGTCGTCGATTTCACGAGGAAGGAACTCGATGCGCTGGAGTTGGTCGGCGATGAGCAGCGAATCCTTCTTCAGCAGCGATGCGATGAGCGTCTGCTCACGGTTGTCGCTGAAAGTGAGCGGCTGCGACTCCATGCCACGCTCTGCCCATTCCACATGGCTGTTGGTGGTGCCGAAGTCAACGGCGAAAATCAGTTCCTTCGCGCTTGGAGCGTAAGGCTTCCACAGCGGCACAATCACGCCTTGGAAAGTGCCCAACTCATTGCTCACCGAAGCCTCGATGTAGTCGAAATCGCCTTGCACATCGTAGTAGGTGGTGGCGTAACTCAGTCGGGTGCGAGGTTGCTCGGTCACCTTCGGCATTTCGCCGCTGCCTCCGTCGGAGAGGAAGCGCAGACTGCCACCGCCGTTCATCACATAGGTGAACAGTTGCACCTTGTAGGCATCGGCACGGCCTGTGCGCACGAATGGGAAAATGCTGGTGCAGAGTTGCACGCCGCTGATGATGCGACCCATGCCCATCTGCTCGTTAAACTGCCATGAGGCATCGTCGATGGGGATATAGGTGCGTGAAAGTTCAATGAAGCGTTTTTTGACGGGAATACGCAGCGTTACCGTCACGCTTCCTGCGCCGGTTTCCACAATGTCGATGAAATTGCGACCAAGCACATGGCTCGAAAGGTCGGAAGCGTTGAAATATTTGAAGAACACGGGCTTCAACGGCAGCAGATAACTTGCGGTGCTGGCGTTTGCCGTGCGCTGGATATTGCCGTCGAAGTAGTGGTTTTCGTCGATTGTTCCGCCCAAGCGAATGATATTCTCGGTGAAGAAATCGTCGGTGGTGAGGAATGGGTAGAGGATGCTGGTGTCGGGCAGATGACGCTCGTCAACTGGCACGCCGCCGGCAAACACCTGTGTGGCGCTGTCCCACTCGCGGTTGATGTAGGTGTAGTGGTCCACCGATCCGTTGAAATTGTTGCGAAGCACCAGCGGCAGCAACTCGCCGTCGGCTTGCTTGCGTGTGGGGGCAATCACGAAGTCGCTGTTGGCGGCACTTGTGGTCACGTCCACCATCTTCTTGCGGTAGAGCGGCGCGCTGAGCACACTCACGGCACTCTCGCCAGCGAATGGGCTGAACTGCATGTCGAGCATCTGGCGCACCATTGGCTCGCGGTCGGCTTGCAGGGCGGTGGGGTTGGGGATAACCGCCAAGATGCGGTTGTAGAGTTCGGGCTTGTTGCGCTGAATCAGAGGCAGATTGTTGACCATGTATTGGTAAACGTTGCCTAACGAGCGACGCAGGCTGGTGTAGGCGTTGAAGAGCAGGAACAGATGGTAGATAAACTCATCGTCGCGCTGCCAGAGGTCGCGCACCTGGCCGAAAAGTTTCACATTAGGCTCCACATTCACCGATTCCACCACGCCCACATTGGGCGCAGCCATCGTGAACGAGCAGGGGCTGGTGCCGCCTATCACCTGATTGTTGAGCAAGAGGATATACCAGTCCTGAAGTTGTGCGAAGTTATACACACGGTCGGCTTGCAGGAAGAGTTCGAGCGTTTCGCCGTAGAGGCGGTGCTCTGGCGAAGCCTTCAGTCGCTCCAGTTCGGCGGTCTTGTTCCAGCGCACGATATGGAGCTGGTCGCGGTGGTTTTCGTATTCAAAAAAGAGTTGCGCCACATCGAGGGCATTGCTCACCATGATTTGCTCACTGGCTATGCCCACCATGCCTTGTGGCGTGGGTTGCAGGTGCTCAAACGCATTTTTCACGAGGTCGAGTTGCGCAAATGGGCTTGGAATGGCTGTGCGAGGGTTGCGCGACAGTCCACCGTTCGGGTCTTTGATTTGGCGAATGTCATCGTCGCTATATGGCTCCACTGCAATCCAGTCTTCCGAACTGGTCTTGGTGGTTTTGTTGTTGTATGAAAGAATCTTGCTCATGGTGCGTGTGAGGCTTAATTGATGTTTTCGTATTTTTCGTCAAGAATGTTGCCAGCCGCTTGGTTGAAGAGGTCGAGCAACTTGTATTCCACAGTGCGGTCGCTGTATTTTTTGTTGTCGCGGCTGAGTTTGTTCATTTCGGAGTTGAACGTGTTTTCGTCCACGCTCTTGCGTCCGAAGAATCCCTTTTTGGTCACCACGTTGTGAATGATGTTGGAAAGGTTGTTCTCGCCCACGTTGAACAGTTCCACATGGCGCAGATTCTGGTGCATCTCGGTGAGCCATTCGGTGTAGAAGTCGAAGAACTGGTCAACCAGCGTGCGGTAGAACTGCGTGGTGGTGAACTCGCTGCGGATTTTTGGCTCGTCTTGCGTGTAGCCCTGGCCGATGATGGCTTTCAGGGCGGTGCGCATGTAGATAAACAGCATGTGGAACTTCACCATCGGGCGATAGATGAGGTGGCGTGTCTCCTGTCCGAATGTGGTGAAATCCACATCGAGCAAGTCTTTGTCGAGACCGTACTCAAACGCCTTGGTGGGCAGGAAGCCGCCCATGCCGTCGAGAAATTGCCTGTCGGCCATACCGGCGAATTTCAGCGCCGCCATCGCACCCACCATTTCCACCAAGTGGGCAGGGTTGTGCTGGTCGCGAATGTTGCCGGGGTCGTAGTCGTAGGGAATCGACGAGGTTTGGTCGCCAAGGTAGAAGATGGCGTTCACGTTGCGGTCGGCGTCGCCGGTGAGCGTTTCGTTGTAGTATTGAAGCGCACTTTGCGTTTTCACCACGAAGTCGGCTTTGTCGATGCTCTTGCCCTGACTGTTGTTGAGGTTGAAGTAGGGCAGCACGGTGAGTCCGCCGATAGGGGCTTGGCGCAGGAAATTCTTGTTGCTCACGTCGAGGTTTTGCGCTTGGCGAATGTTTTTCACCAAAATTGGGAAACCAGCCGCGCCTGTGCCGCCGAATATGCTGCTGATGAAGAAAATGCGGTCGCCCTCGCCAAACACGTTGGCAAACGCCTTAAATTCTTCGCTGTCCTTAATCATGTTGAGTGCCACCGAACCGATGTTGGGCGATCCCACGAAACCGATGTTCATCTTGTTTTCCAATTGGTAGTCGGCAAACAGGAGCGACGTGAGTGCCAGGTTTGGCTCGTCCATGGTGTCGTAGCTGATAAACTGGCGGAACTTGGTCTGCCCCACAGCCTCCATGTTGAAGATGAAGGTGTCGTTGATGGTGGTGGCAGTCATGCCCATAATCGAGCGCAGGGTGCTGATTTTGGTGCCGAAAAATCCGTCGCCATTCACTTCGCGTCCGTAGAGTTTTTCGCGAATGGTGCAGTATTCGGTGAGCATTTGCTCGGTGCGCTTGAGGTCTTCGTTGCTCTTGTGCGGATCGATGATGATGGGCACCAGTTCCACGTTGGGGATTGGACGGCCGTCTTCGTCGAGCGGTTTCACACCGGCTGCCGAGAGCATGACGAGCGACTTCAGCACTCTGGAGCCTGTGCCGCCGATGGCGAAAATGAATAATCTCATATCTTGACTTTTATTGTGCTGTGATGATTCAGTTTATTGTGGGAATGGGGTGTGACGGCAGTTGGAACTCCACCAGCGGATAGAATATGATGCCACCACATACAAAACTGCGGTGAAAATCATGTTCACGCCCTCGAACGACACCATTTCGGCGACGTAGGAGTAGTTTTCGGAGTTGAAGATGCTGGAGTTCACGCAGTAGCACACAATGGGGGCGAGAATGCTCACGATGGCAAGGATGGAGAGCCAGTGCCACCAGCGCGCGAAGCGCACCGAGTTGATGGCGTAGTAAAAGATGGCGGCTGCGCCCCAAGCCATGGCTGCGCTGATGATGCCCACTATGCCGTAGATGCCGGTGTTGTACATGGCATCGCTGTAGCCCGGTGCTTGGTAGAGCCCTTCGTAAACTTCCACACGGAAAACCCAGAATAGCACTGTGGCCACAATGCCCGTGATGAGATAAATGCCTTTTTTGTCCATATCTTATTTTTCGAGTTTTATTGTCATTGAGGTGTAGTTGGCTTGTGATGCCGAGAATGCGTCGTAGATGCCACGGAGGAATCGCTCCAATCCGAAGGTGGTGTTGGCAAATCCTGCGGTGGATGCGCTTGAATCGTCGTCGCTGGTGGATTGTGCAATCCATGCAGGGAAGTCGTTGCGCAAGTTCACGTTGATTTCCTCCTTGGCGGTGTTCATCTTGCCGGTGAAGGTAATCACGTGCGTCATGCCGTCGAGGTATGTCTTGGTGTTGCCAGTGATGTCGGTTGGCATGATTTTCTCCACCTTCATGGTGAATCCGTTTTGCGACTGTATTGTGAAGTTTGATGGATTGCTCAGGAATGCCTCGTCTTTCTGCAGGCCGCCGAAGTTCACTGCCACGCTGAATGCGATGATGCCGGTTTCGCGGTCGGGCTCGCAGTTGGTGATGAGCCCCTTCTGGTCGCGGCTCTCACGGAAGCGGCCGGCGTTGTTTTTCCACACAGGCACGAGTTTGTAGTCGAGCGTGGTGTGGGCTTGGTTGAAGCGGTAGGTGTTCACCGTGCCTTGCAGGTTGAGGAAGTTGGAGAATCGGGTGTCTTTCGCCATGCGGTCGATGGTGGTGGCGTCGGCGATGATAATAGCGTAGAATGGGCGCAGCCCCTTGTAGTGGAATGAGTTGCCGTTGTAGGGGTAGTACTGGCCATCGTAGTCGCCACGAAGTTGGTTCACGATGATGGATTTACCCTTGTATTTGGTGAAGATAGAGGTGGCAAGGCTGTTTTCCTCATTGAAAATCTTGCTCACGCTCACGCCAGCGGTGTTTTTGGGCGAGTAGATGAGGTCGGTAATCAGCACCGCCACATTGCCGGGCTTCTGTGCTTGGAAAATCTTGTCGAAAATCACCTTGAAGTCGGTGTACGACGCATCGCCGATGCCTTTGGTGGAGGCGTAGATGTCGCGGTCTTGCAAAAACGATTCCACCGTGCCGCTGTAGGGGTAGATGTTGTCGTTCACGATGTTGATGCTTGCGTTCTCACCGCCGGGGAAGAAGTTGATGAGGTCGTTCACCGCCTTTTTCAACTGGCCTGTTCCCGAAGCCTGGTCGTAGGGCACCATCGAGCCGCTACGCTCGAAGTAGATGCTCAGCGACAGCGCGCGTTGACCGTAATTTTTGGTGTTCCAAGTCATTGGTGGGCGCAGACTTTGCCCCACCTCGTTGATCATCTCGTCGAGCGCGTCGGTGTTGATATTGCCGTCGGCATCAACGTAGGCACTGTATTTTTCGGGATTGCCAGTGATGATGTCGCAGATGGCTTGATAGGTGGTTTCGGTGGTGTCACCCTTGATAAAAGCGTCTTTCACAGCCTTTTGCAAGGCATCTTTGCCACAACCTGAAAGCGTGATGGTGATGGCAAGCACCCCCATAACCAGCAGAGGAGTGAAACGAGAAAAAATCTTCATATCTTATATAAGTTCATTATTAACCAATTAACTAACAAAGATACCCACAATATTCCAATCCCCACCCCAACCACTGTTAAAAAATACTAACAAGTCGGAGGTCGGCAAGCCGGCGAGTCAACAAGTCAACAGGTCAACGAGTCGATGTTTTATTGAGAAGTCGAATTTCTGATGATTAGATTGCTCGATTATGCTCAAGTGTCATGTACAGCCATTAGTTCTTTGCCGATAGCCTTGATTTCGTTTAGAATCATGTTTTCTCTTTCTTTTGATGGCTTTTTCGTGCCGTTGATGTATTGGGCCATCAAACTTTGGCTGATGCCTACACGGCGCGCAATGGCAGAGGCGTTCAACTCTGGGTGGGTGAGAAACACCCGCGAAATGCCTTGAGGTTCAGGGTCGTCGTATTCGAAACTTTCAAACGAAATGTCTTCATCGAGGTCGTACCAGTGTATGCCCTCGTCGTCCATTTCGTAGTTGTTGCGTTGTTCATCGGTAGCGGCTTTTAGTCTCTTGTACCACAACAGAGACTGCCATACAGTTTCGCCTTTGTCGGTCAAACCGTATATGCGTCCATTGTCGAACCAAATTTTAGTCAGTACCATATGCTAATAATTACACCATAAATTTAGGTAATAAATTTATAACCTACAAATATTTTAGAAAAAATCAACAGGTTAACGAGTCAACGATTTTTTGGGGGGGCGGACGAGTCTGATTGAGATTGGGTCTGCTTATGGGTATGAAGAGACTGTTAAGGGGTTGTAAAACACCGATTTAATCCATTAAAACCCAATTTACACCAATTAAAAATTAATTTAAAAATTAAAAAAATAGGGTGTTAATAGGATAAAATGGATTAAATCGGTGTTTCCTTTCATCCACCCATGCCACGCCTCGTTACAGGAGCCGAAACTATCGTCTTAACCTCTGATTTCTCGCTACACTGGGCGCATGGCGGCGATGTGCTTGAGGAGGGCGAGGGCTTCGGTAACGGATTTCACGTTTTCGATGAGGAAACTGCAACGGTCGTTCACGTCGCGGAGTTTGCAGCGCAGTGGTTCGCTCTGCAAGTACGATAGGCAACGGCCGAAAGCGTTGGAATTGTAGTACGCCGCATTTTCCTTGCCCACGAAGTAGAGGTAGAGGTTGCCCTGCTTCAGTGCCACCTTCTCCACGCCCAAGGTGCGCGCTATGCGGCGCATGGGCACGATGCGGATGAGTTCGGCGGCAATATCGGGAATAGGGCCGAAACGGTCGCGCATTCTCGCCTCAAATTCGTCCACCTCCTTGTCGGTCTCCATATTGTCGAGTTCACGGTAAAGCGTGATGCGTTCGCTCTCTTGTGGCACGTAGGTAGGAGGGAAGAAAAGTTCGAGGTCGGTGTCGATGGTACAGTCGTTCACATATTCCACCTCGTGGCCAGAAATCTGCGATTCTTCCGTCTGCTGAGCCTCGAAAGTATCGGCAAATTCTTGCGTTTTCAGTTCAAGCACCGCCTCCTTCAAAATCTTCTGGTAGGTCTCGTAGCCGAGGTCGGCGATAAAGCCGCTCTGCTCTGCTCCGAGCAGGTTGCCGGCACCACGAATGTCAAGGTCTTGCATTGCAATTTGAATGCCGGAGCCCAAGTCGCTGAAACTCTCGATGGCATTCAGTCGGCGCATTGCCACAGGGGTGAGCGGACGCTCAGGCGGAATGGTGAGGTAGCAGAACGCCTTGCGGTGGCTGCGTCCCACACGCCCACGGAGTTGGTGCAAATCGCTCAAACCGTAGTTTTGGGCGTTGTTGATAATGATGGTGTTCACGTTCGGCATGTCGATGCCACTCTCGATGATGGTGGTGGCAAGCAGCACGTCGTAGTCGTGGTTGGTGAAGTCGATGATGCGTTTTTCCAGTTCTTCGGGGCTCATCTGACCGTGGCCCACCACCACACGCGCGTCAGGCACGAGGCGGTGAATCATATTTTCGAGGATGGGCAACTGATCGATGCGGTTGTTCACGAAAAACACCTGACCGTTGCGTGAGAGTTCGAAATTGATGGCTTCCTTCACGATGTCGTCGTCGAGCGGTTTCACCGAAGTGAGGATAGGGTAGCGGTTGGCTGGTGGCGTGGTGATGGCACTCAAGTCGCGCGCGCCCATCAGCGAGAACTGCAAGGTGCGAGGAATTGGGGTGGCACTCATCGTAAGGGTGTCGACATTTGTTTTCATCTCCTTCAGTTTCTCCTTCACGCTCACGCCAAACTTCTGTTCCTCGTCCACAATCAGCAGCCCGAGGTCGCGAAATTTCACGGTTTTACCGATTAATTTGTGCGTTCCAATCAGAATGTCGATTTTTCCGTCAGCCAAGTCGGCAAGCAGTTGCTTCACCTCTTTTGGCTTGCGGGCGCGGGTGAGGTAGTCCACTCTCACAGGAAACTCCTTCAGGCGTTCGGTGAACGTGTTGTAGTGCTGGAATGCAAGCACCGTGGTAGGCACAAGCACCGCCACCTGTTTGCCGTCGGTCGCCGCCTTGAATGCCGCACGAATCGCCACTTCCGTTTTGCCGAATCCCACATCGCCGCACACCAGGCGGTCCATAGGGCGGTCGCGCTCCATGTCGGCCTTCACGGCTTGTGTGGCTTTGAGTTGGTCGGGGGTGTCTTCGTAGATAAACGACGCTTCGAGTTGCTGCTGCAAATATCCGTCGGGCGAATAGGCGAAACCCTTCGCCTCGCGGCGTTTTGCGTAGAGTTTTATCAGGTCGCGGGCTATGTCTTTGAGTTTGCTCTTGGTGCGGTTTTTGATTTTGTCCCAAGCACCGCCGCCGAGTTTGCTCAACTTTGGCTCCACGCCCTCTTTGCCGCGGTATTTCGAGAGTTTGTGCAGCGCGTGGATAGAGCAGAATATGATGTCGCCGTTCTGATAGATGAGTTTAATCACCTCCTGCAAAGTGCCGTTGGCACGGTTGCGCACCAGTCCGCCAAACTTGCCGATGCCGTGGTCTTCGTGCACGATGTAGTCGCCCACCTCAATCTGGTTCAGTTCTTTCAGCGAGAGGGCGAGTTTGCCCGAACGAGCGCGGTCGCTCTTGAGATTATAGCGGTGGAATCGGTCGAAAATCTGGTGGTCGGTGAACACGCACATCTTCAACTCGTCGTCAACGAAGCCCTCGTGAATGGTGCTTTTTACCGGGGTAAACGGAATTTCGTCGTGGCGGTCGTCGAAAATCACACGCAGGCGCGCGGTCTGCTTCTCGCTGTCGCTGAGGATGTATAGTTTGTAGCCCTTCGCAATGAAATCTTTAAACGAACTGCTGATGAGGTCGAAATTCTTATGGTAGATGCCTTGTGGGGTGAACGAGAAGGTGAGGCGTGCGTCGCAAGGGTCGGAGTTTTCGGCTGTGTGCCACTCCAGACGGCGAAAATCGCTAAAATCTGCGATGAAATCGGCGTAATCCACGATTTTCTCCATGGCGTGCGAATCGCATTCCTCGGCAATCATGGCACTCGACGAAAGGCTTTCCTCCGTCACTGCCTTCACTCTGCTGGTGAGCCAGTCGGCGCTGCGGCAAACCAGCCACGCTTCCTTCTGAATGAAGCCCAAAAGCGATGTTCCGCTGTTGGCTGCGTCGGCATTGTTGTTGAGAATGGAAATGCTGTTGAGGCGTTGGTCGCTCAACTGGGTTTCGACGTTGAATGTGCGAATACTGTCGATTTCATCGCCGAAAAAGTCGATACGGTAGGGCAGTTCGTTGCTGTAAGAAAACACGTCGAGAATGGAACCACGAATTGAGAATTGCCCCGGCTCATACACATAGTCCACCATTTGGAAACCAAACTCACGGAGTTGTGCGCCTGTGGCTATCAAGTCCACCTCCGAGCCCACGGTGAGGGTGATGGTGGTGTGGTCGATGACCTCCTTTGCCACCACCTTCTCGGCGAGAGCTTCGGGATAGGTGACCACGCATTGCAATTTGGGGTTGCCGTACCACTGGTTGAGCACTTCGGTGCGGAGAATTTCGCTCGGTGCGTCTATTTGCCCATATTTGATGTCGCGCTTGTAGCCCGACGGGAAAATCAGCGTGGAGTCTTCGCCATTGATTTGACAGATGTCGTTGTAGATGTAGCCGGCTTCGTCGAGGTCGTTGGCGATGATGAGATAGGGGGCTTCGAGGCGTGGCAGCCGTGCAAACAGCATGGCAGCCGACGAGCCAGCCAGCCCATCGACCGACACCACACGGTTGCGCTTCGCCGTCAGCAGTTTTTTGACAGCGGCAATTCGCGCCTTGTTGTTGAAAATATCACATAATTCTCTTATTTCCATTTCTTTTTAAGAAATTACAAGTTAGATATTAGAAATTAGAATTTTTCGGACCTATCGGACTTATCAGACCTATCAGACTTATCGGACAAATTTTTATAAAAAATCTGTGAGATCTGTGAGATCTGTGTGAGGCGAGTGAGATAGGCGTGCGTGACTTCTATTTTCTTAGTATCTTTTTGTATTCGCCGGGCTTGTTGAACATTGCCACGGCTTCGTCCATTGCCTTGTGGAACTTCAGTTCGTTTTCACATTCGCCTGCGTCGTAGTAGTATCGCTTTACGATTTCGCTCGACAGTTGGCGGCTGATTTCCTTACGGTTGCGGTCGAGGTCGTGGTTGAGGTCGTGCTTCAGCATCTTTTCAAGTTTGTCGAACTCCGCTTTCACCGAGTCGGTCATATAACCCTCCGTTTCGGCAGTCTTGCGAAGGAGCGAAACGCCAGTCTCGCACAACTTGTCGTATTGGAACTTGTTGGGGTCGATAAACTTCTTGAAATCGTTGAAAATCTCGTCGGTGATTTCAAATTCGCCAGCAGGGGCGATGGTGGGGTGCTCGGCTGCGTATTTTGTGGCGTAGTCGAATGCCCACTGGTCGCGCACGATGTTGTAAACCAGTCGGTTCACTTCTGGGAAGGTGACTTTTATATCGGGAGTGATGCCACCACCGTCGCGCACCTCACGGCCGTGAGCCGTGTGAAACACGTTGCACAGACTGTCGGGCTTGTGCTTGAACGTGCCGTCGGGGTTGCGGTGGCTGTAGTCGATTTCTTGAATCAGGCGGCCACTTGGAATGTAGTATTTGGCGATGGTGAGTTTGAGCAAACTGTTGAACGGCAGTGGTCGGGTGGTCTGCACCAGCCCCTTGCCGTAGGAACGACCGCCGATAATCACGGCGCGGTCGAGGTCTTGGAGTGCGCCAGCGGTGATTTCGCTTGCCGAGGCTGAGCCGCCGTCGATGAGCACCGCCAGTGGCATATCGGGCATAATGGGTTGCTCCGAGGTTTTATACACACGGTAATCCTTTGTGGTGCGGCCTTTTGTGGTCAGCACCTCAGTGCCTTTAGGCAGGAAGAAACCGAGAATTTTGATGGCCTCGTCCACCAGTCCGCCGCCGTTGCCACACAGGTCGAGCACCACCGCCTTCACGGCGGGGTTGGCCTTAAATTCGAGCAACGCCTTCTTCACACCCTCGGCAGAGTGCTCGTTGTAGGTGTTGAGCGCGATGTAGCCGATGTTGTCTTTCGTCACGCCGTAGTAGGTGACGGGGTTGAGTTTGATTTTCTCGCGGGTGAAGGTGAACGTCTTGATGCTGTCGGTGGTGTAGGGGCGCTTGATGGTCACCTTGATTTTGGTGTTGGCCTGACCTTTCAGGCGTTTGCTCACCTCGGCACTTTTCAGCGAAACCACGCTGTCGCCGTCAATCATAATGATTTGGTCGCCGCACTTCAATCCGGCACGAGCTGCAGGGCTGCCGGCGTAAGGGCCCGAAATAAACACGCCGCCGGTCTTGCGCTCCATGATGTAGGAGCCGATGCCGCCGTATTCGCCGGTGCTGATCACCAGAAAGTCGTCCTGGTTGTCGTCGTTGATATATTCGGTGTAGGGGTCGATTTCGTCGAGCATCGAGTTGATGGCGGTTTCGATATGCTTTTTAGCGTTGAGCGTGTCAACATAAAAAGTGTTCAACTCCTTATATAAAGAGTTGAAAATATCCAGATTCCGAATCACCGCCGCTTCGCTGCCTTCTGCCGCTTCGCCTTTCGCTTTCTTCTTTCCGCTCCACGCCATTGGCGCAAAAAGAGTGGCGGCTAAAACGAAAATCGCTAAATTCCTTAAATTTTTTCGTGTCATGTGTTTTGAGAATTATTCTGCTAAAGTACTACTTATTGCCGAATTATTGGGGGTGTGAAAGCTGAAAAAAGCATAAAATCGGCTTTTTTGGTAAGATTTTTTTAAAAAATATTGCATAATTCAAAAATTGCAAGTACTTTTGCATCGCAATTCTCGGAGAGACCGGTTTTCTGGGTTTTGCATCTGCTTCAATAGCTCAGTTGGTTAGAGCACCTGACTGTTAATCAGGGGGTCGTTGGTTCAAGTCCATCTTGAAGCGCAAAACGAGAGGAGTCACACAGCGTGGCTCCTTTTTTTGTATCATCCAAATTTCAAGTGAAAGCACTATTGAATAAAGGAACACAATTTTTTATTATATAATCACATTTTAAATTTACTATCTACGAAAATGAAAAAAGTATTTCATTTTGTGTTTGCAGCAGTTATGCTGGTGATGGGTCAAAGCGCAATGGCACAATCAGAGGTGACCACTGTGCTCGACGAATCATTTGCTGCATTCACCGAGGGCAGCGAGGCAGAGCCCGCTACCACCGACATCTCAAGCGGCTTGACCAACAAGTTGGGTACCACCCTCACAGGCTGGAGCGGACGTTATGTGTATGAGGCCGGCGGTATGCTGAAAATTGGCGACGGTGGCAACTTGCAGACTGCGCGCTACGATATGAAGGCCAACAAGGGCGTTATCAAAATCTCGATGCGTGTTCGCTCTTACGACGAAAGCGGTGCCATGTTCGCTATCGCTGTGAACTACAGCACCAAGGTGACCGACTTCGTGTTCGACAACAAATGGCACGACGTGAGTTATGTGGTGAGCGGCGCAAGCACTGCAAGCACCACTTATCTGAAGATTACCGCCTCTATGGCATTGAATGGCCTGCTCATCGACAACTTGAAGGTGGAACAGAGCGCTGACTTCTACCCTGCACCTGTGGCTAAGCAACCAACTCAAGCCGATGGCACTTCGTTTACCGCTAAGTGGGACTACATTTCTGGCTCAACTGGCTATTACCTCGACGTATATACCAAGGACGCAAATGGTGCACCTGTTTATGCGCTCCAAAACGAGTTTGTGTCAGGCGCATTCACATCTTCTTATAAGGTGACTGGCCTCGACGCCGCTAAGCGCTATTTCTTCGTGGTTCGCGCCACCAACGGTACTGCTACCTCTGAAAACTCCAACGAGATTGAAGTGGTGAAGGTGATTTCAAGCCTCGCCGCTCCTGAAGCTCTCCCTGCAAGCAACGTGACTGCCGCTGGCTTTACCGCCAACTGGAACGCTGTTGACCAGGCAGAGGGCTACCTCGTGACCGTTTCAAAGGTGCTCACTTTGAAGGAAGACAAGAATATGGTTGTGGCTTCTGAAGACTTCTCTGCTTTTAAGGAAGGCACAGTGACTGCACCTATCTATCCAAGTTTGAACGAATACCTCGACAAGTACACCAACGAAAGCGGCTGGTATGCCTACGCACACCTCTACGCTCAAGGTCTGCTCGGTTTGGCTCCTTTCTCTGCAACCTCCCCAGCATCTCTCCTTTCACCAGTTAAGAACCTCGCAAGCAACGACGGCAAGTTCGTGGTTAAGGTGCGCATGGGCGGCACCCAAAGCGGCGTGTATGTGGCTGGTGGCGTAGTGACTGTGAATGTTTACAACGGCGAAAACGTGGTGGAAACTCAGCAAGTGACCCTTTTGGAAGGTTTGAACGACTATACTTTGAACTTCACCAAGGGTAACGAAAACACCTATGTGGAATTTACCTTCCCCAGCACTACTTCTCGCGTGTGGATCGACAGCATCGAAATTTCACAAGAAAAGAAGGCTGGCGACGAAATCATGAGCCTCGTAGGCGAATTTGATGCCGAAAACACTCTTTCTAAGGCATTCGAACTTCCATTCACCGATGGTATCAGCTACTGCTACACTGTGGCAGCTTACGTTACCACTGTGGTGGACGGTGAAATCGACAAACTTTACAGCAAGGATTCAGACAAAGTGAAGGTGACATTCACCGAACAAACTTCGGTTAACGATGTGACTGCCGCTAAGACAGTGAAGAGCGTTCGCTACTTCGACCTCTCTGGCCGTGCCCTCGCACAACCAGCTGATGGCGTAAGCATCGTGGTTACCACCTACACCGATGGCACCACTTCTTCTGCAAAAGTGATGAAATAAACATCAATCACTATCATAAGTCTCAGCCCTTGGCTTCCCAAGCCAAGGGCTTTTTTGTGCCCCCACCGCCGCTCATCCCCACTTATTTACATCGATGCTATAGCGGTTCAGTGGATAAATACTGGGGGCACAGAAACAAAAACATAAAAAACAGCCTTTTGGCGATGCCAGTGCTTCGCACCTGTCGTTAGT
>OQVR01000101.1_pt1 | contig 30979 bp, 24 predicted proteins | sample 1691521 | NCBI WGS metagenome assembly OQVR01 (sample SAMN03418256, study PRJEB22391) | human gut metagenome | biome: human-gut; feature: organic feature; material: feces | host: Homo sapiens | place: Tanzania | collected 2013-01
GTGGCGGGCTTTGTGTATATAATGTATGCGGAATGCCTGTTATAATATGGGCGGATATTTGCAGATATACCGGAGAGTATACAAAAGGAGAGAAAGATGAAGGTTAGGGAATCAGGTTATACAAGAGAAGAACTTTTAGAGATAGTAGATACATATCTGGCAGAGCAGTCCAGAAGATGGGAATTCATAGAGGAGAAGGGCGATGGCATGTATGTGTACGCTGAGAACGGCGACAGATACCTCGACTTCTTCGCAGGAATAGCGGTAAGCAGCGCGGGAAATGCCAACAAGAAGGTTGCAAAGGCCATAGCAGACCAGGCAGCAAATGTAATACATGCATCAAACTATGCATATACACTTCCAATGATCCTCCTTGCAAAGAAGGTGTGTGACACCATAGGCATGGAGAAGATCGTGTTCCAGAACTCAGGAACAGAGGCAAATGAAGCCATGATCAAGATGGCTAGAAAGTACGGCGTGGACAATTACGGACCGGACAGATATAAGATCGTGACAGCGAAGAACAGCTTCCACGGAAGAACATACGGTGCACTGTCGGCGACAGGACAGCCTGATTCAGCGTGCCACAAGGGATTTGCCCCACTTCTTCCGGGATTCACATATGCAGAGTACAACAACCTTGAGGACTTCAAGAGCAAATGCGATGAGAACACCATAGGAATCATGGTGGAGCCTGTACAGGGCGAGGGCGGTGTATATCCTGCAAACCCTGAGTTTCTGAAAGGCCTCCGTGAGTTCTGTGATGAGAAGGGCATGCTTCTTCTTATTGATGAGGTTCAGACAGGATGGTGCAGAACCGGTGCTGTAATGAGCTACATGAACTACGGCATCAAGCCGGACATCGTTTCCATGGCGAAGGGCCTCGGCGGCGGTATGCCGATCGGCGCGATCTGCGCGACCGCAGAGGTCGCCAAGGCGTTCACCCCCCTTGAATGCCTTCAGGTCGTTATCCGGCGCGTAGGAGAAGCCGTAGGTCATCGGGCCGAAGCCTACCTGGCAGCCGTTGCCCGGCTGGCCGGTCGCGCTCATCGCGCCGAAGGTGCGGCCGTGGAAGCCCATCTTTGCGGTAACGATATGGTACTTGTTCGGACCGTACTTCTCGATGCCGTACTTGCGCGCCATCTTGATCATGGCCTCGTTTGCCTCGGTGCCGGAGTTCTGGAAGAAGATCTTGTCCATGCCGATCGTCTCGCAGACCTTCTCCGCCAGCAGCGCCTGCGGAATGGTGTACGGATAGTTGAAGGTGTGCATGATGTCGTCCATCTGATCCTTGACGGCTGCGACGACCTTGGGGTTGCGGCTGCCGGCGTTGTTTACCGCGATGCCTGCGTAAAAATCGAGGTACGGCGTGCCGTTTTCATCATAGAGGTACATGCCCTCTGCGGTCTCTGCGAGGAAATCAAAACGCTCGTAGGTCTCGATCATGTACTTGTTTACTTTATCCTTGATGTCCTGTGCGGTAAGTCCGGTATCCTTCAGTTTCATTTTGAAGCCCTCCCAAAAAGATTTATGTAAATGGTTTTTCATACAAATTCCCGGGGTCAGAACAACAAACAAAAAAGAGCAACGAGAGTCCTTTACAGGAGCCTCATTGCTCTTTGCATGTCCATTATTTTGAACAAGTACATAATATCACTCGTCCATCTCTGTGTCAACAGGAATTTTCATATTTTCCGGAAATATTTCATTTCGTCGTTTATCAGTTATGTTTTTCGGGAATTTCATTCGTTTTCCGTTTTTTATCAGTCTTTTCTGTACCGGGTTTGGCACTTCCGTTATTTTGAACGCTCTCGGATTTCCGTGCACTATATTGTCCGGCGCCGCTGCGGATGGCCGCAGGCGGTCTATCCGGAGCGCAAGCAGACTGCCGGTAAAATTAGAAAAACCGGTCATTTCTTACGAAATAACCGGTTGATCTGGTACGCCAGAAGGGATTCGAACCCCCGACCTTTTGGTTCGTAGCCAAACACTCTATCCAGCTGAGCTAGCAGCGCATTTCTTAACGCTCATATATTATAGCACAGAGTTTCAAAAAATCAAGTGTTTTTTTGAAAAAGTCTTATTTTTTTATGAATATTTGTTGTTTGTTCGCTATTGGGATTTTTATACGGCTTCATAAAGAACTAAAATGCGATTGACACGTAAAATTATTTAGTATATGATTATATTATAAATTATTCGAGGTGAGAAAATGGACGGATTTGCAAAAAAATATGCGATTAAATCCGACGGTTCGGCTTGTGCCGAAAACGTTATAATTGACAGCGATTTGCGGATAACGGTTATCACTCCCGAGCTTATAAGAATCGAAAAGGGCAGCTTCTGCGACTTGCCGACGCAAACCGTTCTTTTCAGAAATCTCGGCAAGGTTGATTTTTCTTTTAAAAATACCTCAAACAGGATAACTGTCAAGACGGATAAATGCGAGTTTTGCGTTTCGGAATGCGGCGAATTGCAGAGCGTCAGGCTCAGCGACGGACGCCTTGTTACCGACTTCAAAAACGGGAATCTGAAAGGTACTCGCCGCACTCTTGATGTGACGTTCGGCAGGGTGAAGCTTGCCGACGGAATTGTCTCCCGTAACGGTGTTGCACTGACCGATGATTCGGCTTCGCTGACATTGCTTCCCGACGGGACGGTTTCGCCTCGTTCGCAGGTAGGGCAGGACACCTATGTGTACGTTTACGGCTGTAATTATCTTTCGGCTTTGAGGGATTTTTACCGTATTACGGGCGAAACGCCGCTGATTCCTCGTTTCTGTCTCGGAAACTGGTGGAGCAGATTTTGGCGTTATACTCAGGATGAATATCTTGATTTGATGAATAAATTTGAGGAAAAGGATATTCCGCTGACAGTGGCTTGTATTGACATGGACTGGCACTGGGTTGACGTTGAAAAGCGTTTCGGGGAAAAGGTTAAGGATTATCCGAAACCGAAAAATCCTATTGCAAATTTAACCGGCTGCTTTTGGAATCCCGGTTGGACAGGCTACAGCTGGAATACGGAACTTTTTCCGAATCATATCTCTTTTCTCAAAACGCTTCATGAAAAGGGACTCAGAACAAATCTCAATGTTCATCCGGCGCAGGGCGTGCGATTTTTTGAGGATATGTACCCCGATTTTGCAAGGCATATGGGCATTAACGAGACAAGCAAAGAGCCGATTCGCTTTGATTTTACCGATAAAAACTTTGTCGAGGGATATTTTAAGTATATTAACAGACCTATGGAAAATGAGGGAGTTGACTTCTGGTGGATAGACTGGCAGCAGGGCAGCAAGTCAAAAATTGACGGGCTTGACCCTCTTTGGCTTCTTAACCATTATTATTGTCTTGACAGGCAGTCCAAGGGGCTTCGTCCGCTGACGCTTTCACGTTTCGCAGGCTTCGGCTCTCATCGCTATCCGCTCGGATTTTCGGGCGATACGGCTATACAGTGGTCGGTGCTTGATTTTCAGCCGTATTTCACGGCGACTGCGGCGAATGCCGGCTACAGCTGGTGGAGCCACGATATCGGCGGTCACAATTTCGGCAAGCTCAGTGATGAGCTTTATATCAGGTGGGTTCAGTTCGGTGTATTCAGCCCGATAATGCGCTTCCATTCGGCCAATGTCGCTCGCAAGAGCAAGGAACCGTGGAAATTCGGCAGCGAAGCGGAAAAAATCACAAAGAAATTTCTGCGATTCAGGCATCGCATGATCCCGTATACATATACAATGAACAGACTGACGGAGAAAGAGGGAAGACCGCTGCTAATGCCGATGTATTATGCCTATCCGAACGAGGAGGAGGCGTACAAGGTCGGCAACGAATACTTTTTCGGAACTCAGCTGATTGTTGCGCCGATAACGCACAAGGCAGATAAAAGGACGCACACGGCAGCCGTTGATATTTGGCTGCCGGAGGGGAAATATACCGATATCTTCACCGGTGAGGTTTACTGTGGCGGTGAAACAGTTATTCGCCGTGATATTGCGTCAATTCCCGTGCTTGCACCGGCCGGTGCAATTATTCCTCTTGACGGCAGAAAGACGGGCAACGATTGCGGTAATCCCGAGTCACTTGAAATTCTTCTTTACAGGGGAAACGGCTCGTTCAAGCTCTATGAGGATGACGGAGAGAGCCTCGCTTATAGAGACGGACACTATGCCGAAACCGAATTCAAGCTTGAAGAAACCGACTCAACTTTAAAATTCACCGTCAGTCCTGCCGAGGGAGACTTGACATTGATCCCGAGCAGCAGAAAATATGTTTTCAGCTTCCGTGATGTTGCTTCGGCAGATAAAATATCTGTTGCTGCCAACGGGGAGACGGTTGATTTTACGGCTGAAAAAGAAGAAAACGGACTTTCCGTGACGGTTGACGGTGTTGGTACGAATAAGAGCGTAATCGTAACCGTTCATGTAATTAAGTCATAATTTATGTCTTTAAAAAAATATATAACCAATGAAAAAGTGAGTTGTCAAATCAATGACGACTCACTTTTTTACCTTGATGTTTATTAACCGATAAAGCTATCAGCAGGAAAATGAGAATTCCCGTCAAGCTGCCGCAGGAATCAACGAAAACATCAAAAATTCGGCAGGCTCTCTCGGGTACAAAATATTGGTGGATTTCATCGCTTATTGCGTAAAGTACGCAGGGGATAAGCGGAATGTAAAATTTGTTCTTATTGAATGTAAAATAAACCGCTCCGCTCATGCAGAATCCGAGAGCGGCATATTCCGTGAAATGAGCAATCTTTCTCAGCACATTGTGTGAAACGATATTGCCGAGATACTCAATGATAAGCATGAGTAAATTCTCGCTTACTTCCTTGGAGTCATCTCCGTTTTCGCTTGAAAACCAAAAGATAATGCCCATAACTGCGGCGGTCAGAATCCAAAATATAACCGCACCGGCTTTTTTTGACGAGTTCATCAGCTGTGACCTCCGGATATCAGGCACACGCTTTCAAATGCGGGGGAGAAGTAAAGCCCGTCAACGCCCTTGTTGACGACTGCGTATGACGAGCCGCCGAGCATTGGTAAGAATACCGCTTTGTCAAGGATATATTTTTCTGCACGTATGCATCCGCTGAGCTTAGCTGCACCGGAATAGGCCGAAATAACAGAATTGACAATCGAATCGTAGTTCTTGTCGGCAAAGCCGAAGAAATTAGACGAGCTGTCGGACGTAAATTTCTTCAATGCATCGGTAACGGTTGAGGAATCGGTAGAGATTTTATGGTAAAGAACCTGGTAGCTTGTGTTATAAATCATTGTACTGATTTGATCTGCCGTTTTTACCTCAACCTTGGCGAGAATCGAGGTTGAAAAAACTCTCTGCCAGTTCTGAACGGTCTGCTGCATGAGATGTGCGTTCTCCTCGGTACAGGTGACTATAACCTCGGCGGTTGAAATGTCGAGCTTCTTAAGACCCTTCTTCCAAAGCGTGAGAGCCTGCTGTTCGTTGTAGGTTATGCCGCTTACATTTCCGGCGGCTTCACGGTATGAATTCTCGCCGTAACGAACACAGTCCGGGACAATTCCCTTGGTGAAGGAGTTATCATAATTCGCTGTCAGCTCGGCTGTCTTGGTAACCATTGCAAGCGCACGGCGCATATCCTCATTTGAGAGGACGGAATCGGTGCAGTTGAAGCAGAGGCCGTAAACTGTGTTTTGAATTGAATAATTAGAAATTTTGTCGCTGTCGCTCAATTCGTTTTTAGCCGCTTCGGAGATAAAAGCACAGTCGTATGTACGCTGCCTTATTTTTTTGACAACCGAGGATTCCTCGGTATTGACATAGAAATAAAGCTCGTCGGGATTGACCTTGACGCTGCCCTTGTACTCGTCGTTTTTGTACATGGAAAGGGTGTTGTCCTCCGCCCATCTTGAAAGATAAAACGGGCCGTTGCAGAAAGTATATTTAAGGTCAAGACAGTATTTTGCATGGGTTGCTTTAAAGAAATCCTCGTGGCAGGGCATTGCAACGGGGAGGGTGAGAATCCTGAGAAAATCAGGGTCGGCACGCTCGAGAGTGATAACAAGAGTCAAATCGTCCTTTGCTGTTATTCCGAGGGCAGATGTCGGCTGTTTGCCGCTGTTGACGGCGGAAGCGTTCTTGATGCTGAAAAGCTTCTCGGCGTCGCCCGCCTGCGTCGCAGGGTCAAGTGCACGGCTTATGCCGTAAACAAAGTCGGCGGCGATAACCTGTGTACGGTATGTGTCCTTGTATCCCTCGGGAAGCACATCCTCAAATGAATTGAGAAGCTTCCAATGGGTGTCTTTTCTGAGATTGAACGTATAGGTCAAGCCGTCCTTGGAAATTTCCCAGCTTTCGGCAACGCCGGGAATGATCTTATAATCCTTATCAAGCCTTACAAGACCCTCAAAGCAGTTTGCAATCATCAGCTTTGCTTCCTTGGAATCGGCAACCTGAGGATCAAGGCACATCGGGTCGGATTCAATGGGAAGTATCAGAACGTCGGAACTGTCGCCGCCGCAGGCACAAAGGCTTATTACGGCAACAATAACCAGGAACAAAGATACAAGTTTTTTAAACATTATATAGACCTCCGAAAAGGAAATAAAATTTCAGCTATTAATATACATTACATTATAGCAAATACATACAAAAAATACCAGCTATTTTTGAAAAGAAAATGGATTGTAAATATTTATATTTTTTGGTATAATTATATAAATCTAAACTTTATCTCGGAGTGGTAAGATGTCAGACGTTTTTATTTACATTTTTGTGATTTTGTTGATTGCCGTTATCGGCATAATGATATACACTTTATCTCAGATAAAGAAAATCAAGGAAGATGACGGCACGTCGCAGATTGATAAGCAGCTCGGTGCGATACTCATGCTCATGAAGCAGAATTCGGGCAACAGTGCAGAGGAATTTGAACGCAACAGACGTGAGACGGCGAATTCTTTAAATCAAATGACGGAAAAGCTCGACACAATGACCCGTCAGAACTATGAAACTCTCATCAAGCTCAACAAGGATATGACCGATTCGCTCAACCTTATCAGAACCAACAGCATGGAGCAGAATGAAAAGCAGACGAGGGTCGTTGACGCTGCCATTGCGAAGATGCAGGAGAGCAATGAAAAGAAGCTTGACCAGATGAGAGCGACGGTTGACGAAAAGCTGACCTCGACCTTGGCGACGAGACTTGATTCTTCGTTTAAGACTGTTTCGGAACAGCTTGAAAATGTTTATAAATCCCTCGGCGAGATGAAGGAGCTTTCAACGGGAGTTACCACGAACGTTACGGCTCTCAACAGGGTACTTACAAATGTAAAAACGAGAGGAACATGGGCGGAAATTCAGCTGGAGGGCATACTCGACCAGACTATCCCCAATATGTATGTCAAAAATTATTCACCCGTGGCCAATTCGAGAGATGTTGTTGAATTTGCAGTTAAAATTCCGTCGGGCGACGATTCGTCGAAATATACTTATCTGCCGATAGATTCAAAATTTCCGATGGAGGATTATCGCAGGGTTTGCGAGGCGGCGGACAATGCTGATGCACAAGCTCTTGCTTCCGCAAGAAAGGCTCTCGAGGACAGGGTACTTCACGAGGCAAAGACGATCACAAAATATATCCATGTTCCCGATACAACTCCGTTTGCGATTCTCTACCTTGCGACGGAGGGCTTATATGCCGAGATTACCTCATCAAATTCGGGTATAATCGACAGAATTCAGCGTGAAAACATCATGATTGCAGGTCCGACAACGATAATTGCTCTGCTCAATTCGCTTTCGATGGGCTTCAAGGCCGTTGCGATAAACGAGAAGGCGAACGAGGTAAGAAAGCTTCTGTCGGCAGCCAAGGCTCAGTATGACAAATTCGGTGTTGTCCTTGACAAGGCCAAGAAGAAGATTGACGAAGCCGGAAAGTCGCTTGCCGATGCACAGGACAGAAACAGGATCATTCAGAAAAAGCTCAAGAGTGTTGAAGAAATAGAGTCGGCTCAGGCTGATGCATTATTGGAAATAAACGAAACTGTGATAAACGATGAGGAGTGAATTGAATGTTGAAACACAAGGATTTGATTTCACAAATGACGCTTGAAGAAAAAGCGTCGCTTTGCTCGGGCAAGGATTTCTGGCATCTCAAAAGCATTGAGAGGCTCGGACTTCCCGAAATCATGGTCTGCGACGGGCCTCACGGCCTAAGAAAGCAGAACGCAGAGAACAAGAAGGTCGGAATCGGCAACAGCTACCCGGCGACTTGCTTCCCGACTGCGGTTACTACTGCCTGCTCGTGGGACAGAGATCTTATTTACAAGATGGGTCAGGCTCTTGCGGAGGAGTGTTTGCAGCACGGTGTAAGCGTTTTGCTCGGACCCGGTGTAAACATGAAGCGCTCACCGCTCTGCGGCAGAAACTTTGAATATTTCTCGGAGGATCCCGAGCTTGCAGGTGAGATGGGTGCGGCATTTATTGCCGGCGTTCAGTCCAAGGGCATAGGCACCTCGCTCAAGCATTTTGCAGGCAACAGCCAGGAAATGAAGCGAATGACCTCAAACAGCATTATTGACGAGCGTGCTCTCAGAGAGATTTATCTCAGAGCCTTTGAAAAGGCTGTCAAGAAGAGTCAACCGTGGACGGTTATGAACGCATATAATCTTCTCAACGGTACATACTGCTCGGAGAATGAGTGGCTTCAGAACAAGGTTCTTCGTGAGGAATGGGGATTCGAGGGTGCAGTTGTCAGCGACTGGGGCGCAGTCAATGACCGTGTTGCCGGACTCAACGCAGGAAACGACCTTGAAATGCCGTCGTCCGGCGGAGTTAATGACGCTAAAATCGTTGAAGCCGTTAAGTGCGGCGTTATCGACGAAGCGACGCTTGACGAGAGAGTAGACAAGCTTGTTGACATCATTCTCAAGGGCACGGATAATAAAAAGCCGGGTTATAAATTCGACGTTAAGGCTCATAATTTGCTCTCAAGGCAGATTGCCGAGCAGTCAATGGTTCTTCTCAAAAACGAGGACAATATTCTTCCGCTCAAGCGTGTTGAGGGCGAGTACGTTGCCGTTATCGGTGCATTTGCCGATAACCCGAGATATCAGGGTGCAGGCAGCTCGATAATCAATCCGACAATGATAGACAGCGGCAGAAGAGCATTCAACAATTCACCTATTAGTGTGAAGTTTGCCGACGGCTATGACAGAGCCGGCAAGAGAAAGAACGAGGATGCCTACATAACCGAGGCTTGCAACCTTGCAAAGAACGCTTCAAAGGCGGTTGTTTTTATAGGTCTTACGGACGATTACGAGTCCGAGGGATTCGACAGGAGCACAATGAAGCTTCCCGACGGCCACAACAGACTGGTTGAGGCGGTCAGCCGTGTGAATGACAATGTTATTGTGGTTCTTGAGGGCGGTTCACCGGTTGAAATGCCGTGGGCGGATGATGTTAAAGCGATTCTCAATGCATATCTCGGCGGACAGTCGGTTGCTCCGGCAATCGTTGATGTGCTCACGGGTAAGGCGAATCCGTGCGGCAAGCTTGCCGAAACATATCCGATTTGCCTCAAGGACACTCCGACATCATTCAGATACCCAGATTCAAAAGAGGACGTTCAGTACCGTGAAAGCATTTTCATCGGCTACAGATATTACGATAAGGTCGAAAGAAACGTTCGCTTCCCGTTCGGATTCGGTCTTTCCTACACAAGCTTTGAATATTCGGACATAAAGCTCAGAAAGAAGAATCTTACAAAGGGCGAGGGAGCAAAGGTTACTTTCACAATAAAGAACACAGGCGATGTCGCAGGCAGCGAAATTGCACAGGTTTATGTCGCTAAGCCGGAAAGCAAGGTATTTAGGGCACCGAAGGAGCTTAAAGGCTTCGTAAAGGTTCAGCTTCAGCCCGGCGAAGAGAAAAAGGTTACGGTTGAGCTTGACGACAGGGCATTTGCTTTCTGGAACACAGCGACCGAGGATTGGTGCGTTGAGAGCGGCGAATATAAGATTTTCGTCGGCGCATCGTCGAGAGATATAAGGCTTGAAGCCGTTGCAAATATGAAGTCGGAGGATGACGCAACCATTGTGGATTTGAGAGAATCGGCAGACATTTACTTTGACGGCGACCCGGCAAGAGCAAGAGAGGACGACTTCAAGACAATTTACGGCGGTGAATTTAAGTTTGCTCCCGAAATTACAAATGACAGCCTGAACAACTCGATCGAAAGAAGCAAGGATAAAGGTCTTGCAAAGTTTATTTACAATACCGTTGACCTTGCCATGAAGCCGAAGGGCGGAGTCGGCAGTTCGATGATTACGAACACAATTATGCAAACTCCGATAAGAAACTATGTTTCAATGAGCAACGGCCTGTTCACCGAGGACATGGCGGACGGACTTCTCAAGGTGTTTGAGGGTAAGGACGTTGCAAAGGGTGTCGGCAAAATCGCCAAAGGCGTGCCGAACGCACTTGTTAATCTTAAGTCTTTGTTAAAATCCATATAATAAAAGCAATTCTAAAATTGCCAAAAACATGAAGGGGGATTATTTGGAAAATGAATAAGACAAAGAAAGTAAGCAGAAAGATTATTGCGCTTGTGCTTTCAATCGTGATGATTCTTTCAATCGTTCCTATGAGTGCATCGGCTGCCGAGGCAATCAAAAAGGGACTGACAACGGACAAGGAAGTTAATTTTGCGGTTATGTCGGATATGCACTATTACCCGGCATCGCTGGCAGGCAACTACAACGAGGCTTTTATGGAGAGCACCAAGACTGCTCTTGCAAGGGAGCCGTATCAGTCGGTCGGTATTCTTGAATCGGCTCTCGCAGGAATTGCCGAGCATGCAAAAGAGAACGGCATGAAATACCTTGTCCTTTCGGGCGACCTCACCTCCAACGGTGAGTATGAGGCTCACAGACAGCTTGCCGCAAGGCTTGAAAAGTTCGAGAAGGATACAGGCATTCAGGTTATCGCAATAAACGGTAACCATGATATCAACAAGGCAAACGGAACTACATACGAAAACGGCAAGGCTGAACCGACAAAGCGCACAACGCCCGAGGATTTCCTTGAAATATACAAGAATCTCGGCTATGACCTTGCTTATCACAGATATACACCGTCAAAGGGCAAGGCGAATATGCTTTCATATTCCGTTCGTGCCGACGGATACAGATTTATCGTTATGGATACGGGCAAATACAGCTCCGACGTAACGGAAAAGGGCAAGGACCTTGCCGAGACGTCAGGCTGCCTCACAACAGAGGCCACAAACTGGGTTCTCAATGAAATTGCCGACGCAAAGGCGAACGGCGAGACGGTTATCGGTGTCAGTCACCATAACTTTGTTCCGCATTTCACAGGCGAATATACGATCATCAGAGGCTTCGTTATCGACGGCTGGGAGGAGCTTACCGATAAGCTTGTTGACGCAGGTATGCACTTCTCGTTTACGGGTCATATCCATGACAGCGATATCGCTCGGACTGTGACGGACGACGGTGAAACATTGACAGAAATCTGCACGGATTCACTGACCGCCTTCCCGAACTATTTCCGTGAGGTAAGTGCAACAACCGACGTTAACGGCAAGACGACAATGAATGTTGAGAGCAAGGATGTTGACTGCGTTCTTCCCGTTACGGTTAACGGCGAGACATATGCAACGCCTTACAGAATCAAGTCGCTCGGCGATTCGTTCTTCGGCGAGGGTGGACTTTCCGCCACGGCTCTCAATATGCTTTCTGGCTTGCTTGAGGAATATTCGGAGAAAATCGCAAAGGACGGCATGCTCAATACACTCAAGGGCATGGGTCTTGATATTGAGGGCATGATAAGCGGCTTTTTCGGTGACGGCCTCAAAATCGGCGATACCGAGCTTTTCACAACCAAGAACCTCATGGGCTTTATCGAGGATCTTCTCAACCAGATTTATGAGAACTATCTGACCGACCCGGACGCAACGGCCGAGTATCTTGTCAATTCAATCAATAAACTGCTCAACGTTCAGGTTTCGGAGCTTCCGAACACAAGATTTATTGACGAATATGGTTTCGGCGACAGAACAAAGCCGGGCACATTTGAGGATCTCCTTGAATGTATAATTGTTTACAAATATGAGGGTAAGCTCCACATGAAGGACGATCCTTTCATGATGGATGCCATCGATCAGCTCAATAACGGCGATACGGTATTTGATATTTTTGATGCACTCATTGATATCGTTGCGAACGATCTTCTTCAGGACAAGATTCTCAAGGATCTTGATCTCAATCTCGGTGCATTCTTCCCCGAGGGAACGACGCTTGAGTGTGTCGGCAAAATTCTCACGGTTACAATGATGGTTCTTTTCCTCGGCGACACAAGCTATCTCAATGTTTCAAATAAGATTCTTGAGGCTGCCAACAAACTTGGCGTTGTTGACTTTAAGTCGCTTTGGGGAATTGCCGAATACTACATGGGCGAATATCTCACCGATACTCAGCTTGAGGGCATCGGTCAGACGCTTGCAAACATTGCATGCGAATTCGCATATGACGACAACTATATCGAGGACGTTAACACGACTATCGTTTACGACGGCAAGGTTACTCCGGCCGCAACAAGAGAGAACTACAGACTGCCGACGATCGTTTCGACAACTCTCGGCGCTGACCAAAGCTCAAGAAACGTAAGCTGGTACACAAAGACGAGCGTTAAGGGCACGGATATCGAGATTATTCCGTATTCGGAGAACCCTGTATTCACAGGCAAGTCAATGGTTCCCTACGGCGTTAAGGTTAATGTTAAAACAGAGAGAACGGAAAGACAGTACCCGGGCGTTGACCTTGGTGTTATCGGCATCATGAACTACAAGTTCCCGATGAACAGACACATTGTTGAGGTTTCCGGACTTGAAGCAGGCAAGGAATATTACTACCGTGTCGGCGATGCTTCAAGGAATTGGTGGAGCGATATCGGCACATTCAAGATGGCCGACGGTTCTGATGAAACTTCGTTTATCCATATCTGCGACCCGCAGTCACAGTCCGAGCAGCAGTACGAGACATTCTCAAAGGTCATTGAAACGGCTTATGAGATGTACGACAGCGACTTCATTATCAACACGGGCGACAACGTTGACCACGGCGACAATTTCAGACAGTGGCAGTGGCTCTTCAACACGGCTTCCGAGACGCTCATGGATACAACGATGATGTCCGCTTCGGGCAACCATGAAGGCATGGGCTCATACGCAATCGAGAAGAATTATTATTATTCAGATGTTCCCGAGCAGGAAACGGAATCGGGCATCTATTTCTCGTTTGATTACAACAACGTTCATGTTGCGGTTCTCAACACAAATAATCTTAATGACGATAAGAGCCTCAGCGACGCTCAGGTTGACTGGCTTATTGACGATATGCAGTCGAGCGACGCAGACTGGAAGTTTGTTGCAATGCATAAGGCTATTTATTCAAACGGCTCACACTATAAGGACAAAGATGTTTGCAAGATAAGAGACGAGCTTTGCAAGCTTATGCCGCAGCTTGGAATCGACATGGTATTCCAGGGTCATGACCATGTTTACCTCAGAACTGATGCTATGATTGACAACAAGGTAGAGAGCGTAACAACTTCTACAGCCGAATTCAACGGCAAGGAATACACCGTTAAGGAAAACCCTGTCGGAACGATTTATGAAATCAGCGGATGCTCAGGCGTTAAAATTTACAACCAGAAGGACGAGAGCCTGACGGATAAGTATTTCCCGAGAGCCGAGGTTATCAAGAATGTTACATCTTCAATGTTCTCCGGCGTCAGCATCGTGGGCGACACGCTCTATTTCGATGCTTACACGGTTGACACGAAAAACGGCGAAACGGAAAACATTGATTCATTTGCAATCAGGAAGGACCTTTCGGTTAAGAAGGGCACAGGCGTTAACCCGTCGATTGACTGGATGAAGATTTTCTCACAGGTAATCGCAGTTGTTCTCCCGATCATTAAATCCATCATCAGCTGGGTATTTGATTTTGTAAGCTCAAAGATGTGGTAAAATCCTTTTCGGCTTAAACCGGAGAAATAATAAAGGCTATAGCGTGTTATCGGCGTAATCGTCGGAGCAAGCTATAGCTTTTTTAATATGAAAAAGCAGCGGTAAACATTTTGTTTTGCCGCTGCATGTATGCTGTATTGAATTAATATCCGCTGCCGTCGTAGAGATAGCCTTTCTGCTCGAAACAGTCGATTCTCTCATTGCCGTCCTTGATTGTGAAAACATAGGTGCAGTCGCCTGCAAAGTACATATTTTCTTCGCCGAAAAGCTGAGTGAAATAGCGTGTGTTGTCGCACTCGCTTGTCATTGCGATAAATCGGCACTGAGGAACGAGAAGCTTTTCTGCCTTAACGTTGTTATAAATGTTCCTGTCGTCGTTGATGAGGTGATGAGCACACTGGAGATATTTGCACGAAAGCGAATTTCTTCCGTAAAGTGCAAGCAGGGCTTCGCCGTTTGTTTCTTCCGCATCGCCGAGGAAAATAACGGAGCAGTCGTCGAAAACAATTTGGAAAATCGTTGAGGTTTCATTGACGCTCCTGTATGTATCGTCATCGCCGGCACGGGTTGAGCGGGGGAGTATATCCTCATGAGTTGAGAGCACTTCGATTCTTGCATCGGGGAAGCGAATCGTCTGACCGGTGTGGAGCTTGAGAAATTTAGCATTCGGAGCATATTTCTTGATTCTGCTTCTGAGCTTGTCGGCACACGGGATTCCGTATTCAAGCAATGTCTTTGACGGAAAGTTAAACATTACACGCTCAACATCAAGAACATCCTTTTCTCTTTTGAGAAGCTTGATGAAGAAATCCATGTGGTCGTCATGGTTGTGGGTGCAAAGATAAGCCGAAACACGAATCTTTTCGCCCTTTTCTTTGCCCGTTAGGTTCTCAAGTCGGCGCATAAACTCGTCACATGCGTCCTCTGTGCACTGTTCGATTTCGCCGCCGTCGATAATAATAACGGAATTGTCACGCATTCTCATAGCGTAAAGCATGCCGCAGTCGCAACTGTGGAAGCGAATCATCTTGCCGTAACGGAGCGAAAACTGCATAAGTGCAGTGTCGCCTCTGACATCGTCGGCTGCGTCGTTCATCTCGGAAATGGGAGAGCTGGCATTGTCAAAAATAATTCTCGCAAGCATCGTTTCGGCAGTGTAGTATGTATAAATTATTCTGCTGCCGTCGACAAATTCCACGAAAATATTGCCGTTAAATTCACGGTGAAAGGTTTCTTTGCGTCCTGTGTTTGCGAGTGATGCAAGAAAATCACGGTACATTTTGGAAGTAACATCGCCGAGAACTAACATATAGGAATCGTCCTCGCCGCCGTTCTTTTCGTCATCAATCGAAAGACCTGCACCGCAGTTTATCGGCTCGCTCAAAACCGTTCCGAATGCAGGAACTCCGAGAGCTGTTATAAATTCTTCAAGGGTCATAGCTATTCTCCTTAGTTTTTTACGAAAATATTATATATCTATTTGTTGCACCGTGTCAATGCCTTTATTGACAAAGTGACAAGGAGAAAGTATAATTTCTCGGTTTCGGCGTATCGCTTTCTGTAATTGCAAATGTTATAATGAATTCCGGCGAAGCGTTTGACAAGGCTGTGGCCGACATCTCGGGCAAAAAGTTTGGAAATATAAAAATCGGTTTTAATGTCTGCTGCGTCGTCATTTCACTTGCACTTTCACTTATCTTTTTTGACGGAAAAATCGTCGGAACGAGGGAGGGCACGGTTCTGACCGCCTTGCTGACGGGAGGTATTTTTAATTTCCTCGTAAAGTGCCTTTCAAAACCTTTGAATAAAATAATGGTAAAAAACTTAATGCTGTAAAGGAGCAAAATTATTACCAATTTGTTAATTCTTTCATTTACCTCTTGAAAAAAATTATAAATAGGACTATACTGAATTAGCACTCAGAGATAAAGAGTGCTAATTTGTTTTATTTATAATAAGGTGTGATATATATGCGTACAAAACAGTTTAAGGCAGAGTCAAAAAAGCTGCTCGACATGATGATTAATTCAATCTATACCCACAAGGAGATCTTCCTGCGTGAGCTTATATCAAATGCGAGCGACGCAATGGACAAGCTCTATTATCATTCATTGCAAAATAATCTTGCTCTCAACAGGAGCGATTTGATAATCAAGATTCAGCCGAACAAAGAGGCAAGAACACTTACAATTTCCGATAACGGTATCGGCATGACCGGCGAGGAGCTTGAGCAGAACCTCGGTACAATCGCAAAGAGCGGTTCTTTTGACTTCAAGAATGACAACGAGAAGAAAGAGGATGTTGATATCATCGGCCAGTTCGGTGTCGGCTTCTATTCGGCATTCATGGTCAGCGACAAAATTGAGGTTGTCAGCAAAGCTTTCGGCAATGACGAGGCTCACAAGTGGACTTCAAAGGGTGCGGACGGCTACACGATTGAGCCGTGCGAGGCGGATTTTGAACACGGCACGGTAATTACTCTTTATCTCAAAGAAAACACCGAGGATGACGACTACAGTCAATACCTTGAGGAATACAAGATCAAGGAAATTGTCAAGAAATATTCCGATTATATCAGATATCCTATCACAATGGACTGCACCCACAGCCACCTCAAGGAGGGCACAGAGGACGAGTATGAGCAGGTAACGGAGACCGAAACGCTCAACTCTATGGTTCCTATTTGGAAGAAGAACAAGAACGAGGTTACGGCCGACGAGTACAGCAACTTCTACAAGAACAAGTTTTATGATTACGAGGAGCCGGCAAAGGTTATCCATGCAAAGATGGAAGGCCAGGTAATGTACAATACATTGCTTTATATTCCCCGTCACGCTCCGTTTGATTACTACACCAAGAACTATGAAAAGGGCTTGCAGCTCTATTCAAACGGCGTTCTCATTATGGATAAGTGTGCAGATTTGCTTCCGGACTATTTCAGTTTCGTAAAGGGACTCGTTGACAGCGAGGACTTGTCGCTCAATATTTCCCGTGAAATGCTCCAGCATGACGCACAGCTAAAGCTCATCGCAAAGAGCCTTGAAAAGAAGATTCATTCAGAGCTTATCAAGCTGATGAAGGATTCCCGTGATACATATGAGATGGTTTATAATGCATTCGGCACTCAGCTGAAGTTCGGCATTTATAACGCATTCGGCGCAAAGAACGATACGCTCGGTGACCTGCTTATGTTCCATTCATCTAACGATAAGAAGCTGACAACGCTCAAGGAATATGTCGGAAGAATGAAGGAGTCGCAGGATACGATTTACTACGCATGCGGCGAATCCGTTGCCAAGATTGAGCTTCTTCCTCAGGTTGAGTCGGTTGTCGACAAGGGCTATGAGGTTCTCTATTTCACCGAGAACGTCGATGAATTTGCAATCAAGATGCTCAACGAGTTTGAGGGCAAAAAGTTTGTGAACATTTGCACCGACAGTATTGAGCTTGACAGCGAAGAGGAGAAGGAGGAGCTTAAAAAGAAGAACGAGGACGGCAAGGAGATGCTTGATTACCTCAAGGAGAGCATCGGCGACGGCGTTTCTTCCGTAAGATTTACCAATAAGCTCAAGAAGCACCCTGTATGTCTTACAACTGAGGGCGAGATCTCGCTTGAAATGGAAAAGGTTCTTAATTCTATGCCTACCAACGAGCAGAAAGTCAAGGCAAATATCGTCCTTGAAATCAATGAGAATCATCCGATTGCTCAGAAGCTCACCGAGCTTTACGAGAGCGACAAAGAGAAGGCCGGAAAGTACGCAAAGATTCTTTACGCTCAGGCTCGCTTGATTGAGGGTCTATCAGTGGACGATCCGACAGAACTCAGCAACATGGTTTGCGATTTGATGGTTTAAAAAATAATTTAAGCACCGCCGATATGGCAATGCTTGTTTTATACACCGTAGGATTGCTTTATATAGTTTGCTATGCGGATAATCGTAGCCGACAAAGATACGGTTCGTTTTGAAACATCAAAACAGTTCGCATATTTTTACAATAATGATATTGTAACATTTTATGTTGAGAGAAGCACTGCGGATTGAATTGGTTCGCAGTGCTTTTAAAAAAAGAAAAACGTATGATAATGATTGCCGGATACGGAGGTAAAAAATGAAATATTTGGGATTCGATGATATGGAATCATTAGACGAAGCTATCAGTTGCGGCGGAATTGATATGAGACAGGGTGACCAATGGGTATATATGGATGTAGATGGCTGGGGCTACCGTGTTTATGAACACGATGTTGACAGACCGTATATGGATAATCATTATCCCACTTTGCAAGAAATGATTGACAACTATGTTTTCCCGGACGGAACTCCGCTAAAGGGATTGGTTGACGGAACTATTCCCGAAACAGGCGATGTACAAACAAATATAGAGTAATATTGAACGTACTATCCGAGCGGATAAGCTGAAAGTTAAAGGGCTTCGGGAAGCTATCGACTGTGAAAAAGAGTATATTCAAAACGGCAGAAGCCCTTGAAAATAAAGGATTTCTGCCGTTTTCTTATGCCTGTTTTTCGCTTATTTGTCGCTTAAATCTGCAAGCCGATACTGAAAGAAAGTGAATGATAGTAGCTTACATGAGATAGCCGCGTTGCAATCCGTCAGCGATTTTTCCACTCCAATCTGTAGAAAGATACTCCCGAATCATGTTGAAAAGATGGTAAACAACATCATCATAAATTGGGTTAGCCACATACCCATCTAAAAATCTGTTTTCACGGTCAGTATTTTTCTGCTTGCGTAATATATAGATTTGGTCAATCTTATTATTTTTTAAATTGACCGCTTCACTTAATTTCAGCCTTTCAGCAACAACTATGTATAGGGCATTAGGGTTGTTTCTTTTTAACTGTTCGCCAGTAGTTGAACATGATTCAAGCATTGTTTTGTCAAGGTATGTCTTGCATTCAATCGCTACCGCAGGCATATCAAAACTTTCTTCATCACCGGAATCTTTGCCTTTGCATCGAAATGTCGCATTGATTGTTGCACCGATAACAAAATCATAGTCCTTTACTTCCAACAAAGCACCCGGACGCACAAGCATAGAATCATAATTATCGCTTTTAAATGATAATTCCTTAAAGGCACGTGACTTTCCAATCAAAGCGTTTGCAGAATAGTCGGCAACTATATCTTTGAACAAATAATACATAAATTCCTCAAGGGCAGACGAATGCAGATTGGAACGTGAATCAAACTGTTCTGCATAAATCTGTTGGTCTATAAAATCCTTGTATTCATTGAAAAGTGCAACGCGCTTCTTTATGATTTTCTTGTCATCCGGTGTAGGCTCTTTTGACGGACCAATAAGGGCAAGGTTTGCAGCTTTCCACGCTTTATACTTAGCCCTTATTTCCGCGAGATATTGTTTTGACTTAGCATCATTATACTTTGTCCTGTGTGTTTCTTTTTGGGTGAGATTGTCACCATGGACAAATATACTCATTCCTTCGCCCCCTGTTCGTCAAACTTTACTTGTGCAAGTATATTTTGTGCGATTGCTTTGGCCATTAAAGGTGGAACAGCATTTCCTATTTGGCTATATTGGCACAGATAGGCTTCTCCTGTTCGCCCTTCTTTTAGCAACAGTTTTTTACTAACAACAGTCGGTTTCCCTAAAAACACATAACTGTCGGGGAATGACTGAATCCTTGCACCTTCTCTTGCGGTAAAGTTTCTGTTCTTATATGGATGAACAAAATTTCCGTAAAAAGTCGCCGTAATAGTATGGCATATCCTGTTGGGGTGCATTCTTCGATTGTTTTGGTCAAATGGGGAATCTGATATAGCACCGTTACCGTTTCTTTTCCTTTGCTTCAATCTATCATCAGTAATATCTGAGATAGACTGTCCCCACGTCATTTGGCTAAAGCGCTCTACTAATCTTTTGGTATGTTTCATAGCCAAATGATTGTGCAAAATCGCAGACCCATTGCGGCAATACTCTTGATAGCTGTTTTTCGGTTCATCGGTATAATCCATTTCTTCGCTACCTTGTCGCGCCTCAATATCTGGCAAATCAGAAATTGCCTCCCATAACGTAGGGCATCTAACCAGACCATTCTTTACAGAAAAAATATTCTCGTCTTTTTCCGTTAAATCGGAATCGCCTACATAGTGGGTAGCTTTTGGAAACGGTTTTTTTAGTTCCTGCTTCGAAGCAATCAAAATGAATCGTTGCCGCATTTGTGGAACCCCGTAATCACTCGCAGTTAATACCGTGCTATATACATGGTATCCGATTTGTTCAAATTCCCTTTGAATTATTTCAACTACTTTTTCACCAGATTTTGTTTTTGCCTTGATAATGTTTGGAACATTTTCAAGAACAAGCACTGTAGGCTTGTAAAGTTTTGCAATGCGAACATATTCAGTAAATAGAGAATTTCGCGGGTCTTTAGGGTCGCCTGCGTTTTTGAGACAGACAGAAAAACCTTGGCAAGGTGGTCCACCTATAATCATGTCAATGGTGGGAATTTCCTGCTTTATATATTCATTATCAAAAGATTCTATATCTCCCAAAAGCATTTTTGTTCCAATGTGGTTACGCTGAAATGTATCAGCGGCCCACTTGTCATGCTCAATTGCTCCGATTATTTTACAGCCGGCAAGTTCAAAACCCAAACTAAAACCGCCTGCGCCGGAGAATAAATCTAACACTTTTGGATTGCTCATTTTCTATCGTTCCTATCTGCTTTCAGTTCAACAATATCATCAACCCCGCATTGCAGAGCAGTTGTAATTTTTGCAAGACTTTCCATCGAAATTGGTTCATTCTTGCCCATTTTAGCAATAATGTTTGTACTTACGCCTGCAATGCTTTTCAGTTCGGTTTTTGTCAATCCCCGGTCTATCAGCAGTTTCCACAGGCGGTTATAACTGTATGTCAAAGGAATACCACCTTGCAGCGTCAAAAATAATATTATACAGTATAGCACAATCTGTCGAATACTTCAAGGTATTCTTGATAAGTCGTGATGGAAATTTTCTATTGCCTTGCCCGTCTGCTGCAATACAGGGTCAAGTCCTCTTTGTAGCCCTCGAACGTATCAATGCGGGTTATATCGTACAGAGCGCCTTTATACCGCACAACGTGGGCGGTCGTTATGTCCGCGCGGTAATTTAGCGTGAACAGCACTTCTTCCTTGTAGTTGATTGTTGCCGCTGCGAACACCTCTTTGCCGGAAAGCTGCCGGAAATACGCCCACAACGGCGGGCAAATAGGTTCAAGGGCCGTTTGCGCGAACCCCTCGTTGTCGCGGGTAGTCACCTGTTGCAGCAGTTCTATTTTCTTGTCTTTCAGTTTCATACCGTTGCCCCCTTAAATTGCGGTTGTGTATTCGTTCTAATGCTCATACAGTCCAACATAGCAGTCAAGCAATGCCGCCGTTCCGTCAATGCGCTGCTTCGGTGATTGGTTCTTAATGGGAACAATATTTCCGTTGCGGTCGGTCTGTATGCCCGTGTTCGTTAGGCACCATTTCAAAACCGGGTTGTTGTTATAAATGACTTTGTGAGCCTGCAAGTCCGCGCCTAACATCTGCATAGGCAGGGACAGGGTTTTGGCTCCCTGTATGCAGCGAACCATATTGAACCCCTGCATTTGCATTTCTTCCACGAAATACCGGGCGGAATAGCTGTCGTAATATACCCACGCCGGGAACAGGTCGTATTGCTTTACGGTTTCCACGAACCACGCCGTAACGTCGGAATAGTTGATACTGTTCCCGTCGCATAGGCGCAACAAGCCCCGGTTGAACCATTTGTCATAGGGTATTTTGTCCTGTTGCACCCGTTCCGTCAGGCGGCTTTCTTTGTATAGCTAATTTTGCACCTTGATTTATTCAAGGTGCTTTTTCTATGCTCGAAAACAAATAAACAGGAGGATTGAACTTGAAAATATTTATATCACAGCCCATGATGGGCAAGTCAGATGAGCTTATGGCCACCTAAAGAAAACTGATTATTGAACGGGTCAAGTCAATGTACGGTAATGACGTTGAAATTCTTGACAGCCTTTTCAATGATTATAATACTTCAGATATAAAGCGTCCGCCCGTTGCGTTCCTCGGAAAATCTCTTGAGGTCCTTGCACAGGCGGATGTTGCCTTTTTCTCGAGCGGTTGGAAATAGCGAGAGGCTGTCGTATCGAATATGACGTGGCACGGCTTTACGGCATCAGAGTAACCGGTGATGCATCGTGATCTGTCCTTATATTAAACCGACAGAGATTGAGAATAACAAGTGAATATTTATGGTTACGCTCTGTCAGCTCAGGAGTCCTTGCGTTTATAAAGTTAAATTTGACTTGCATTTAATAAAAAATAGGGTGAAAAGCGGCGAGTGTTATTCCGTAATGAGATTATTAATTAACTGATTTTAGACATAAAAAAGACCGCAAACCCTTATTTATAGCGATTTGCGGTCTTGGTGGAGACGGACGGGATCGAACCGTTGACCTCTTGAATGCCATTCAAGCGCTCTCCCAGCTGAGCTACGCCCCCGTGCAATATATTGTTTACTTGATGAATTATACCAAAGAAGTTTTATCTTGTCAACAATTATTTGCAATATTTTGATTTTAAATCAGAAGTTGATTACGCCGAGATGTTCGAGCAGGATCTTTGTTCCGATAAGGATAAGGATAATGCCGCCGGCGATTTCCGCCTTGCTCTTATATTTAAGGCCGAAGATGTTGCCGACCTTGAGTCCGATTGCGGAAATGATAAACGTTGTAGCACCGATGAATGAAACTGCGGCAACGATGTTGACATCGGGCAGAAGGGCAAAGGTGATGCCGACTGCGAGGGCGTCGATGCTTGTTGCGACTGCGAGGACGATCATTGTTTTGAACGAGAACGAATCGTTTGCCTTTCCGTCTTCCTTTGAGTAGCCCTCACGGATCATGTTTCCTCCTATTATGGCAAGCAGAACGAATGTTACCCAATGGTCAACCGACGTGATGTATTTTTCAAAAGTTGAGCCGAGGAAATAACCGATAGTGGGCATAAGAGCCTGAAATCCGCCGAACCATGCACCGATTATCAGGTAGTGCTTTGCTTTGAGCTTCTGCGTCGAAAGGCCCTTGCAGACCGAAACGGCAAAAGCGTCCATTGACAGCCCGACTGCCAGGATGAATAATTCAAGTAACCCCATATTTTACCTCCGAGAATAAAAAAATCAGACACAGCCGTGCCTGAAAAAATCCCAGACACGGCAAAGCCACGTCTGAGTCTCGTTATTTAAGACAAGCCAGACGCATTGCGTCAGTGTGTTGACTTGTCACTCGTTTCGAGCTATCTACTCCCTCAAACTTTGCCGATTATAGCATATTTAATTGTATGTGTCAACCTTTAATTTTTTTACAGAAAGATTGCCGCCTTATTATCTGAAAATAAGACGGCAATTGTTATAACTGTCACATATCACGCAGCAAGTTTTGCTGATTTTTTATTTTTGATAAAGCTGATTATCGAGCAAACAGAATAGAATGTCGCCATAAACAACAAAATCAGCAAGCCTAAATTCGGTCTGTTAACGTATGCGGTAGTAATAAATCGGTAATCAAAACAGATTAATATTGAACTTAAAAGTATAAATATTTCCCCATTGCTTTTTTTGCAATTTTCATGATCTTTTAAAAATATGATTATGAAAGGAATAATATATAAAAGACAGTATTTAACAGAAACTTCAGGAATGATAATGAGAATGATCGAAATATTCAAAATTTTCTTCCAGTTTTCCTTAATAAAAAAGCCTGAAATTAAGATAACAGCGGTTAGAATATACTTTATTACCGAAATCACCGTATCAAGATTTTCGCTAAAAGTATCGGGGTATATGCCTGTTAAGGCACGAACAACAATTCCGTAGTAGAATTTGGCAATACCGTTTATTCCAAGACTGCGTACCGACGCCTCTAATTCAAGATTTAAGCCGAAGTTATTTAAAAAACCTTTAACAACCTCTAAGCCGCCGTCAAAGAAGAAAAACGGTACAATAAAAAACAGCAATCCATAAATTATAGCTCGTATTGCGGCTTTCCAGTCTTTGTTATATATAAGTAAAATACCGAAAAGAGCAGGAGACAGCTTCAACCCTGCGGCAAAAGCCAATGAGATTAGTGCGACTTCTTTCTTTATTTTTGATTCGCTGTCGTAGTAAAAGACAAAAATCATAACAGCTAAGGCAGCAATCAGTACGATGTTAGCTCTTTCGATGGTAAATAACATAGGGTATGATACGCAAATTGCCATACCAACAAGAACATTCTCTGTTTTTGCAGAACCACCGAGCTTTTTTAATATAAGAGTGTACATTAAGGTAATTGCCACAATGAGTGTCATTACAAAAAGAAAAGTCCATAGGGGATTATTAAAATAATCAACATAAGGAATTGAAACAGTACCTGCGGCACGTGCAAGCAAGTAAAACAATGCATATGCAAGAGGAGGGTACTGAACGTTCATTAGGCCTTTACTGCTATCCAAATACGGGTTCGGATTATGTGCATATCCCGTAGTATTTGTTGCATCGGCCCAGAAATCCTTCATTCTTTCGTAAAAAAGATCCCTTTGAATTGACTCCGGATTAATAATTATGGCGATTAGCCACGTTATAAATGAGGCTATAACAACGATACCGAATACCTTTTTATACGAAATGTTTTTATGACATGTTTTTAAATTCATTTACATAATTCCCCCTTTTTGCAAAAAATTATACTATCCTTTTTTTCTTTTGTCAATTTATTCTAAGGAAAATTGTAAATATAGATAGTTAAACGGACATTGTTTTAGATAAATATAACAAAACAAACTATTGATAAAATGCGAATAAGGTCTTACAACGATGTACATGTTTTTCGTCAAGAGAAGAAGCACAGACGGCATGGATTTTTACTGACAACTTTATTGTTGACAAAGCAGGGGAAATACATTAAACTGAGTTTAATATAAAACAAAGGAGTTTTATTATGCTTTCAAAGCCTCAATATGAAGAACAGATCGCCGCAACCCGTGATAAGCGCATGAAGTGGTGGCGTGAAGCAAGATTCGGTATGTTTATTCACTACGGCCTATTTTCACAGCTCGGAAGAAATGAGTGGGCAATGGCGTGCGAAAATATTCCGCCCGAGGAGTACGAAGCACTTGCCGATAATTTTTGCCCGAAAGAGGGCTGCTGCCATGAATGGGCAAAGCTTGCCAAGGAAGCCGGATGCAAATACATGGTCATGACGACCCGTCATCACGAGGGTTTCAGCCTTTGGGATTCAAAGGCAAATCCGTACAATTCCGTCAATTACGGTCCGCACCGTGATATTGTTAAGGAGTTTGTTGAAGCATGCCGTGAATTTGACCTCAAAATCGGTTTTTATTCGACCTGCATGGAATGGCATCACCCCGATAGCGGAATTTGTGCTTATGACACAGAGGCGAGAAGGCGTTACACTCAGTTCCTTAAAGATATAAACAAAGAGCTTCTTACTCAGTACGGTAAGATTGATATTCTTTGGTACGACGTTCCGCTGCCGATGGAGTCATGGGAGGGCTGGGATTCTCTTGAACGCAACCAGTATCTCAGAAGTCTCCAGCCGGATATTATTATCAACGACAGAAGCGGACTTGCCGAGGACTTCGGCACCCCGGAGGAGCACATCACTCCGTCCGAACGTGACTGGGAGGCCTGCATGACCTTCAACGGAATAAGCTGGGGCTATGTTGATTCGGATCAGGCACTTCCTTACAGCTACACGCCGCAGAGAATCGTCAATATGCTTCAGACCTGCTGCGAATACGGCGGAAATCTTCTGCTCAATGTCGGCCCGAAGCCGGACGGCTCGATCCCTTACGAGGTTATTGACCCGCTTCACAAGGTGGGCGAGTGGCTCAAGGTTAACGGCGAAGCGGTTTACGGTATTCTCAACAAGGGCGAGGGCAACAAATTCCAGCTCAACGGTGTCGGAAGGGGTACGTCAAAGGGCACAACGATTTATATGTGGAACAAAATTTGGGCACCTTGCAACGGAAAAATGGCTCTTGCCGGCTTTATGGACGAACCGAAGAAGATTTCTTTCATGGACGGCACTCCGATAAAGTTCGAGAAAAAGGGCGACAGAATTTTTATATATGATTTGCCCGAGAAAAATCCCGATCCGATTATAAATTATCCGCTCATAAAGCTTGAATTCGACAAGCTACCGAGATACAGATTTGCATCGTATTTCCCGCAGCTCAACGGCGGCAGAGACGACAGGAAAATCGTCAGAGCGGACAACCTTTGGAAATAACCGAATAATAAAAGCGAGCCGAAGTACAATGTACAACGGCTCGTTTATTATTTATATAATGTTTATCATTTTTTACAGCTTCAAGCCGTAGACCTTAACAGCGTTCTGATAAAGAATCTTGTCCGAGTCCTCCTTGTTGTAGCCGAGAGTGTAGAAACGCTTCAAATCGGTTTCAACGTTCCACATCGGATAGTCCGTTCCGAAAAGGACACGGTCAACGCCGTAGCGTGCGATGATCTCACGGATTTTGTCATCGGAGAGGGCATAAAAGGACGATGAGCAGTCAACATAAAAATTCTCACGGTCGGCAAGAAGCTTTGACGCCTCATCCCACATAGACCAGCCACCGAAGTGAGCACCGATAACAACCATTTTGTCGTAAATATTAAGTATCGGAATGAGTCTGTTCGGGTTTGAATAATCATATCTGCTGTCGCCCGTGTGGAGAAGAACGGGAAGATTGAATTCTTCACAAAGCTCATATATTTTAAGGCATCTGTAATCGTCAAGCTTGAACTTCTGAATGTCGGGGTGAAGCTTAACTCCGCCGAGACCGAGTGAAACAAGTTCTTCAACGTCGGCTCTGATATCCTCACTGTCGGGGTGGAGCGTGCCGAGTCCGTAGAGCTTGTCTGGGTGAGCGGTTACCTCGGCGGCGATGAATTTATTGATAGAGCTGACCTGCTTCGGCGTTGTTGCAACGGACTGCACGATGAATTTATCAATGCCTGCTTTCGCTCCGTTTTCGAGCAGTGTTGATACCTTTCCGTCATATGTTGTGGGCAGGGAATAGAAGCGTCCCGTGCTGTGCGCCGCCTTGTCGGCAATTTTATCGGGGTAGATGTGACAATGTGCGTCAATGACCATTAAAAACACCTTCTTTTACTGATGATATACAATTATAATTCCGTTTTTTTGCAATGTCAAGGCACACAACAATGATATATGTTTTTTACATTTTTGTAAACTTCTATTGAAATTATTGTTGCAGAATGATAGAATGTAATCATAAATCTAACTTTTTCCAAGGAGGAATTATATATGCTTGAAAATCCTGCATTCAACGAGAAAAACGAAAAGATTCTCTGCGAAATGAACGGCAAAAACCCCGAGATGCACATGAACATTTGGGTAAAAAAGCTTGCAAAAGGGGAGAAGTATGAAATTTTCAGCGCCGAGAACGAGACTGCTGTGCTCATTCTCAAGGGCAACATGAAAATAAGCTGGAACGACAGAACGGAAAACATGAAAAGAAAGAATCCGTTTGAGAAAACGCCGTATTGCCTGCACGTATGCAAGGGCATAAAGATAAGCATTGAGGCCTGCGAGGACAGCGAATTCCTCGTTCAGCAGACCGATAACGAGAGAGAGTTTGAGCCTGTTTTCTATAAGCCCGAGGATTGTCTTTATCAGCATTTCGGCAAAGGTCAGTGGGAGGGCACAGGCTACCGTATCTGCTCAACGATGTTCGATTACGACAATGCCCCCTATTCCAACATGGTAATGGGCGAGGTATTCAATCAGCCGGGAAGATGGTCGAGCTATCCGCCGCACCATCATCCGCAGCCGGAGGTTTATTATTATCAGTTTGATCCGCCGCAGGGCTTCGGTGCATGCTTCAACGGCGACGACGTTTTTAAGAGCACCGACGGCGCATATTGCACGATAACCGACGGCAACGATCACGAGCAGGTCACGGCACCGGGCTACACAATGTATTATGTATGGATGATCCGTCATATTGACGGCGACCCGTGGTACAAGACCACCCGTCTCTACTCCAAGGAGCATGAGTGGCTCGTCAATGCGGATTGAGTGTGCTGACAATCGGCACGGATTTTGAAATTTTATTCTGAATGTATTTATTTTTTATACTCTCCGATTGTATAAAAAGAAAGGTGTTTACTATGAAAAGAATTAATGTTCTCGTGTCAATTGTAATGGTATTCGTTTTGATGCTTGCAATGGCTTCAACGGGCTTCGCTGCCGACAAGTCATTGACAACCGCACCTCTTTATTTTAATGAGGACGGCAGCTTCAGAATAATGCACGTTACAGATACACACCTCGGAAAGGATAATGTCAAGGACTCGATTTGGCTTATCGGCAATGCATGCGACCGTGAAAAGCCTGACTTGATAATGCTCACGGGCGATATCTGCAAGTGTGATACGATCGAGGAGACCAAATGGTTTATCGAGCAGATCATGAGCGTTTTTCAGTCGAGAAATATTCCTGTCGCTGTCAGCTTCGGTAATCACGATTCCGAAAACGGCGTTATTTCGAGAGAGGATCTCATGGCTCTTTACAATGAATATCCTTGCTCGATTTCAATCGATGACGGCGAAATGCTTTCAGGCTGCGGTACATACAACGTTCCGCTCTATTCGTCAATCGACGGCAAAATGAAGTTTAACCTTTGGGTGTTTGATTCCGGCGATTATGATGATGATGGTCATTATTCAAATGTACAGGCCGACCAGGTTGAATGGTACAAGCAGACCTCGGCCGAGATTGAAAAGCAGAACGGCGGCAAGATCAATTCACTTGTTTTCCAGCATATCATTGTTCCCGAGGTTTATGACGGACTTAAAAAGATGAAGCGCAAGGGCGCATATGTTTATAATAAGTTCTACACGGATGACGAGTTTTACGCTTTTGACCCCGAGGTTGAAAATCACGGTACACTCCACGAATCACCGTCCTGCGGCTATTATAACCACGGACAGTTTGACGCCTTGGTTGAGAGGGGAGACGTGCTCGCCATGTTCACCGGTCATGACCATTCCAACAGCTTCAGCGTCAAATATAAGGGTATCAATATAACCAATTCATTGAGCACACGTTATAACGGCGACGCATATTCTTCACAGTACGGCTACAGAATTATCGACCTTGATGAGAACGATACCTCAACCTATCAGACAAGAACTCAGCGTTGGTACAATGCTTTTTCGGCTTGCGATTCGACGGCTTTGAGAAAAGCAGGGGATAAGGACGGTGCAAAGCTTGTCGATAAGGTCAACTTCCTCGGCTTCATAGAGCTTGCATGCGAAACGATCGGCCATCTTTTTGTAAAAATCTTTACCGGCAGAACGGTATGCTATAAGTAAAAAAATCGGCACTGTCCGAAATCAGAAGGGTGAGGTCGTGGACACCGTTACAACCGATGCAACCGGCACAGCCGTGAGCCGTGAACTCTACCTTGGCAAATATGAGGTGCGTGAGATCACAGCACCCCACGGGATGGTGCTCAACCCGGAACCCCACTGTGTCGAGCTTGTCTACGCCGGTCAGAATGTTTCTGTTACCGAAACGGCGACCTCTTTCGAGAACGAGCGTCAGAAGGTGGAAATCAGCCTTGTAAAGTCCATCGAGCAGAATGAGCGCTTCGGCATTGGCAATAACGGTGAAATGAAGAACATTTCCTTTGGGCTGTTCGCCGCCGAGGAAATCGTATCTGCCAGCGGCACTTCCATTCCCGCAAATGGTCTTGTTGAGATCATCTCTCTGAATGAGGACGGAACGGCGAAAATCAAGACTGACCTTCCTTTTGGAAGCTACTATGTGCAGGAGCTTGCCACCGCCAGTCACTATAAACTCTCCGATACCAAGTATCCCGTAACCTTTGGGTATGCCGGTCAGGATACAGCAGTAGTAAAGATTGCCGCCAATGACGGCAAGGCAATCGAAAATGATCTGATCTACGGTTCTGTTTCCGGCAAGAAGGTCGATGAAAACGGCAACGCTCTCGGCGGTGCGCTGATTGGACTGTTCCGCACGGATGACGGCGAGTTTACAAAGGAAAACGCTCTGATGACTACCACTTCTGCTGAAGATGGTAGTTTTTCTTTTGAGAGAATCCCTTACGGCACTTGGTATGTCCGTGAGATCGAACAGCCCGCCGGCTTCGTGCTGGATGACACCATCTATCCCGTGACCATCGGCGCAGACGGGCAGGTCGTGGAGATCGAAATCGTCAACAGGTATGTCCGTGGAAACATCCATCTGACCAAGGTGGATTCCGAATATCCTGACAATAAGCTGACCGGAGCGACCTTTGAGGTCTATAAGGACAGTAACGCAAACGGCAAGCTGGACGATGGCGACGAGCTGCTCGGCACACTGACCGAAAAGGAAATCGGTGAATACGGTATGAATGACCTGTTCTATGGTCGCTACTTCGTCAAGGAAACCAAAGCCCCGGAGGGTTTTGTACTCGATACCGGCGTGTATGAGGTGATGATCGACACCAACGGCAAGACCTACGAGGTGGAGAACAAGGCAGGCGTCGGCTTCATCAATGATGCGATGCGTGGCAACCTGAAGATTGTTAAAACCTCCTCTGACGGCAAGGTCAAGGGCTTCGCTTTCCGAATTACCGGAGCAAATGGCTATGACATTATCCTTGAAACCAATGACAAGGGTGAGATCTTCATTGACGGGCTTCGCATCGGGGACTACACCATTTCTGAGATAAGCAACTCGGCTTCTTCGATGTATGTTATCCCTTCTGATAAGAAGGCAACGGTCAAACTCGGCTCCACTACCATTGTGGAGATGCACAATGTTCTGCGTGATACGCCCAAGACCGGCGACACAACCAATCTGCCGCATCAGCTCACTTCTTGT
>OQVR01000121.1_pt1 | contig 29627 bp, 30 predicted proteins | sample 1691521 | NCBI WGS metagenome assembly OQVR01 (sample SAMN03418256, study PRJEB22391) | human gut metagenome | biome: human-gut; feature: organic feature; material: feces | host: Homo sapiens | place: Tanzania | collected 2013-01
TAAAAGGCTGTTTTTTATGTTTTTGTTTCAGTCCCCCAGTATTTTTCCACTGAACCGCTTCATTCGCTTGCATAGAGTTAACCACAATACGCCGTTTCCAACGGCTCTAAAGCCCTCTTTTCGACTTTTTCGGTGTTTTCGAATTATCGCGTCCCTACCATATCTGCTATTCGAGGTGCAGGGCAGATTGGAGAACTGGCTCCATTCCGAGGCGGTAGCCGTCGGGCGTGGGGTGTACGCCGTCTTTGGTGTAGGCGGGATTGAGTTCACGTTCGGTGCCATACACCATTGATGAATAGTAGTCGATGTAGGTGATGCCTTGCTGCTGGGCGTAGGCTTTGATGCGTGCGTTGAGGCTCGCCACCTTGTCGGCGATGTTGGTCTTTTCAGGTGCCCAGTACATGCACTTCGAGGGGAGCACCGACGCCAGATACACCGTGATGCCATTTGCCTTCGCAATCTCCACCATCGACATGATGTTGCCCATGGTGTTCGCCTCGCTGTATGGGATTTTATGATTTTCGGCAATATCGTTTGTGCCGCAGTTGATTACCACTGCCTTGGGATGCAGATTCACCACATCTTCACGGAAGCGCACCAGCATCTGGTGTGAAGTTTGTCCGCTGATGCCTCTGCCCACGAGTTGAGGGTGGCGCTTGAAAAATTCAGGGCTGCGTGTTGGCCAAAAGTCGGTGATGGAGTTACCCAAGAGCACAATGCGAGCGGTGTCGGCAGGTGCTGCCATGAGTTTTTCGTTATCGGCGGCATAGCGGTCGATGCCTGTCCATTTTTCTTGTGCCGATGCCGAAACGCAACTCAGCACAGCCACAAAAATCAATAATGATTTCAAAAGTTTTTGGTTCATCGTTATAGTAATTTAGTCAATGTTCAGTCGGTTATAGAAACAGCAGCAAGATGACTTGCGCCAAAATCACGCGCATAAACATACAGAGCGGATAAACCGTGGTGTATGCCACCGACGCACGGTCGCTCTTGAGTGTGTCGCGAGCGTAGTCGAGTGCCATCGGGTTAGCCATTGCGCCGCAAAGCATACCACTAATGGTGGCAAAGTCGAGACGACAGAATTTAAGTGCCACATAGCCCACCATCAGCACAGGAATCACCGTGAGCACAAAACCAGCCACAATCCACAGCGCACCCTCTGGACGCATGACGGTGGTGAAGAAATCGGCACCCGAATGAAGTCCTAAACATGCCAGATAGAGCGACAAACCCAGTCGGCGCATCATCAGGTTGGCACTTTGGGTGGTGTAGGTGACCATGTGCAGTCGAGGCCCAAACGAACCTATCAAAATACCTGCGATGATAGGGCCGCCAGCGAGACCAAGGCGCACAGGTGTGGAAATGCCGGGAAGGGCGATTGGAATCAGACCGAGCAGCAAACCGAGCGTCAAACCAATGAAGATGGAAATCAGGTTAGGCTCGTCGAGGTCAGAAACGAGGTTGCCCATAAAATGCTCCACATTTTTGATGGCGGCTTCCTCACCCACCACAGTGATGCGGTCGCCAAGTTGAATGCGCAAATCGGGGGTGGCAAGCAGTCGCATACCGCTACGGTAGATGCGTGTCACATTCACGCCATAGTGGTTGCGGAGTCGGAGCGAACCCAGTCGCTTGCCGTTGATATCGGGCTGAGTGACCACAATGCGGCGTGATATGAGTTGGCTGTCGATAGCGTCCCAGTCCACCGTGTCTTTGTTGAAGTCGGTTTTTTCCTGTTCGCCAAATAGCAGCGTCATTGCCGCGCTGGTGGCTTCGTTGGTGATTACGAGTATGCGGTCGTTTTCGTTGAGCACCGTTTCACTCGAAGGAATAATCACTTTACCATTGTGCCACAGGCGCGAAATGATGAATTTCTCGTGGGTGATTTCAGCCAATTCGCTGATGCGCTTGCCAAACACGCCGGGATTATTCACATGGTATGCAGCCACGAAAGTGCCGTCTTCGGGGGTGTCGGGGGCGATATACATGCGGCCCTTATGACCAAGCACCTTCTGCATCACCAGCAATGCCAAAATCACACCCACCACGCCCAACGGATAAGTGACAGCAGTAGCCAAAGCGGCACCGCTGGTGGGCTGATGAAGTTGAGCAAGGGTTTGCTGAGCAGCACCGAGGGCTGGAGTGTTGGTAGTGGCACCACACATCACACCCACCGCATCGGGCAATGAGATATTGAAAATCACTGGCATGAGCACGGTGAATACCGTGCCGATGGCTACCAGCAGCAGGGCAAGCATGGTGAGGGAAATGCCTCCCTTGCGAAGCGAACTGAAGAAACCCGGACCCACCTGCACACCAAGTGCGTAAACGAACAACGCCAGACCGAAATCCTGTGCAAAGCCCAAAGCCTGCTCGTCGATGGAAAGCCCAATGTGACCCATCAAAATGCCAATGAAAAACACAAAGGTCACACCTAACGAAATGCCTCTTAACTTGACCTTTCCCAAGATTAGACCCAATGCACAAATCAAAGCCAGAAGAATCACGGCCTGCAGCGATGTGTGCTGTGAGAAGATGTTGAATATCTGTTCCAAAAGCTATTTATTATCTAAAATCACACAAAATTACAAAAAAGAAGCAAGAAAGAGAAAAAAGAAGTTAGAAATTAGATTTTTCACTGGAAGTTAAAGAGAGGTTTTGGAAGTTAAGGAGTTAAGAAGTTAAAGAAGTTAAGACGATTGCTTTTTTGCTTGTAATCAATCCACTATCCTCTAATTTCTAATCTCATTCTTCTAAAACTCCGAAATACCACAAGCCCTAATTACCTTACCGATTTGGGCTAAACTACCATTCCACTGTGACTGTCGTTTTTGATTTTTCTCAAAAAATGCGCTATATTCAGCTAAATGTGCCAAAAAATGATAGATTTAGCTGAATATAACGCATTTTCCCCTCGGAAAGAAATTTAGAATAAATTTAGGAGCACTCGGAGGCTCTTCTGCAAAAATCCAACTTCTAATTTCTAACTTCTAATTTCTAACCTCTAACTTCTATTTCGTGAGCCAGGATTGGAGTTCGGTGGCGTATTTTGAGGCGAGGGCGCGTGAGAATGATAGGAGTTCGATGCCTTGATATTTAGGGAATTGCTCGCCATGCTTGTCGGCAAACGATAGTTGGAACTCGTTGGTGGCTTTGATGCGCTCTTTGTCGCGGAACGGTGTGCCTGTACGCACCGAACGGAATGCCTCGTCGATATAGATTTCCCAACGCTTTGCGTGATAGTTGGCGATAAGTCCGCTGTAATTACGAACTGCGTAATCGTTAAGGTCGCCACCCCATGTGGTGATGAGTCGGCGTGCATTCATTTCGTAATAATCCTTCACCTCTGGCGTTTGTCCAAACTCACGGGCTTGGTCAATCCACTTATCCACGGTGCAGAATGGGTGTTGGGCATTGAGCATATCAAGGTCGGTGAGCAGCGCGCGCATGATATACGCCTTTTCGTGCATCTTTACGGTGTCGGCAGCCACATAGGCAGAGTCAAACTCCGCCTTCTCGTAGCCAAAGAGGTTGCCGAGCAGTTCACGACCTGTCCAAATCAAATCCACCTTTGCGGCATCCACAGTCACCGACTTCTGCTTGAGCAGCAGTTGCCAAGCCTCGTTGAGTGCTTTCATGTTGGAATAAGGGCGGCACTTTTTGGTTGCCTTCTTGAAGTTCGGGAAGCCGTTGGCACCAGTGCCGCGCCATGTGGTGGCGTGTGAGGTGAGCACCTTGTTATAAAGCACATCCCAAGCCTTGCGCACATTCTCATCGGGCTGGTCGGCATGGCTGTCAGCCACCAGTTTCACCACATCAGCATCGGTAGCGCCATAGTTCCACGCCTTGTCGAAGATGTATTCAAATGGGAACTGCTGCACATCGAAGCCCTCAAGCGTAGAGCCGATGCCCTTGAGGTTGGCACCGCCATCTTTCAACGCCGTTTCGAGCAGTTCGCCCGACTTCTTCACATTGCCTTGCAACACCGAGTTGCCGCCAAAGTTGCCGAGGTAGCACCAAATGTAGGGCTGACCGTAGAACTTATCGTGCATACGCCACACCTCCATACGCTCGCAGAAGTAGTCGAGCATCGTCATCTTGCCTTGTGGCAGGGCGGTGAGCATGGCTTTGGTCACATCTTTGGTCCACTTGTTGCGCTGATAGTAGAGGAACCATCCCATTTGCAACCATTCCGCTTTCTTGTCGACGGCTTTCAGCGACTCATACACATGGCGCGAGAGGCGGCTGATGTAGCCACAATCGTAACTTGGAGCCTCCATTTCGTTGAAAAGGTCGATGCCATAGATGTGGTCGGTGCCAAAGAGGCGAGTTTGCTCCTCCAGGAATTTGCGCTGGATTTCCGCATACAGTGGGTCTTCGGAGTTCAGGAAATAGGTTTGACATTCCTCCTGGAAGCCGTCCCAAGGGTCGAGACGCTTGATGTCGGCTTTAGGGAAAAGTTCGGTGAGTTGCTTGGGCACATGGCCAGCGAAAGCAGGAAGCACCGGACGCATGTTCAGCGCACGCTCGCGCGCCAAAATCTTCTGCTGGAGCACCACCTGACCATCGAGCCACTCATTGGGCAGCGGTCCGCACCACACATCAATGTTTGCCATGCGGTGCCAAGGGAGATACACAGGACCAGTGAAATAACTGCGCACCTGCTCGTCGGTCATGCCCATGCTACGCCACACATTGTACCACACGCTCTCCTGACCAGTGATGGCAAGCGGCATATTCACGCCATTGAGCGCCATCCAGTCGATCACACGCTCCCAGTCGTTCCAGTCGAAAAACGGCATAGTGTAGCCAAATGTGCAGTAATTGAGGAAGAAGCGTTCTGGCACACGGGCATCAACTGATTCGGTGGCATCGACTGCTGGAAGCACTTCGGGGAGGTCAACGGCGATGTCGGCATACCACGACACTGTGGTGTGGCAATATTTTTTCAAGTAACGGTTCAAGCCCACCGCCATAGAATTGGCATTGTTGGCGGTGATGAGCACCTTGTCGCCATTGTTTGAGAGCGTGAAATAGTCGGTGCTCTTTTTCTTGCCTTGCTTGAATTGTACTTTTTGAGCCAATCGGGGCGAGAGGCGGTTTGCCAGCGCCATGGCTTCATCTACTTGCGAGTTGGCAGCCATCAGCGTGGCGATAGCCAACATCATGCAAGAAAGGGTTGTGAATAGTTTTTTTCTCATTTGAATATGGTTTTTATCAATTTTTCGGTTGTTGATGCCACTCGTGAGAGGCATACTTCAGAGTTAAGCGCCAATGGCATATCCACAGGCAAAGGATTGATGCAAAGCACCGAGGTAAACACGCCAGGGGCTTCGCCTTCGAGAACACCACACAGTGCCACGGCTGGCACGGTGCGCTTGCGGCAAAGCCGAGCCACAGCGTAGGGAAGTTTGCCGTGGGCGGTGGAAGCGTCAATTTTTCCCTCACCCGTCATCACCAAATCGGCATCGGCTATCGCCTCGTCCACCTTCAGGAACCGAAGCACGGCATCAGCGCCAGGGTGCAAAATGGCGTTGAGAAATGCCTTCAGTCCTGCTCCCACACCGCCAGCCGCTCCTGCGCCTGGGGCTTCAGCCACGCCTTGGGGCATGAACTGGGAGAAATGGCGTGCGCCCTCGTCGAGCAGCGTCACCTGCTGAGCCGACGCGCCCTTTTGCGGAGCATAGACCGCCGCCGCACCATGCGTGCCGCAGAGCGGATTGTCCACATCGGTTATCACATCAAATCGGGTGTTGAACACCGGCTGTGGCACGGCATCGGCATCAACGCGAGCCACTTTCGCCAAATTTGCGCCACATGGAGCGAGTTCACGCCCTTGCTGGTCGAGAAATCGGAAGCCTAAAGCCGAGAGAATGCCCATGCCGCAATCGTTGGTGGCGCTTCCGCCGATGCCCAGCGTCACACGCTGTGCACCTTGCGCTATGGCATGGCGAATGAGCATACCGGTGCCACGAGTGGTGGCGTGCATCACATCACGCTGCGAATCGGCAAGCAACGCCAGTCCGCTGGCAGTCGCCATCTCTATCACAGCCGTGCCGTGCGAAATGGTGTAGGCGGCATTCACACGCATATCGGGCAATGGGCCGCACACCTCCACACTCACACGCTGCGAATGTGCTGGCGATAGCGCCTCCATCGTGCCCTCTCCCCCATCGGCACAAGGAATCTGCACCACTTGGGCATCGGGATCCACACCGAGAATGGCACCACGCGCAGCCATAGCCACCTCACGCGAAGTGGCCACGCCCTTAAACTTATCAAATGCCAATACTATTTTCACGACACGAAAAATAAAAGAGGCTTAATACGTGATTAAGCCCCTATTATTTAACCCAAATCGGTCATTAGGCCGTGTAATGATTTTTTAGATTACTTCTTGCGGTCTTTCGGCTTTTATAAGATGCCTTTTACTTGTTTTTAATTCGTAATAGCTCGCTATCACTCATTAAAAGACAAGCGAAATTCATTCTTCTAAAATTCCGAAATACCACAAGCCCTAATGACCGATTTGGGTTGAAGCCTTATGGCATATTATCCTACTTTTACTACGAGATAGTTCGACAATTCCCAGAAACGTGCAGGGTTGGTAATGCGAAGCACTTTCTGACCGCCCACTTCCTCAATCACATACGATCCGGCTGGGTGTTTCGACATCACTTGCGCCTTCTTGTTGTGGAGGTTGATTTGGGTGAGTGTACGCTTATCGGCCTTAGTGAAGTATGACTTGGTGTAGTCGCCTTCCATCACCTTGGTCTTGCGGAGGAAACCAGTTTCGATAATCTTTTGTTCCTTGAGTTCCTTCTTTGAGCCAATCACGTAGAAACATTCGTTCATGGTGTTGGTGAGGTTGGTGTTGCGTTCCTTCTCTGCTGCCACATTTTGCTTCTCAACGCTCAAGTCGTTCTTCACTTGAGTGTTTTCGGTGCGGAGAGAGTCAACGCGCACATTCAACTTGCCGATTTTCACATTTGCGGCTTGCAATTCAGCGGTGAGTTGGTTGATAATCTTCACTTGGTTGTCGATTTGCTTCTTGAGTGTAGATACTTGCTTTTTCAAGTCGTCGTTATACACGCCAGATGCTTGCAATTTCTTTTCAAGTGCTTCCAAACGCTGTTGACGGTCTTTCACCAACATTTGAATAGCCACCACTTGGTCGCGAAGCGCATTCTTTTTGTCAGCGGTTTCGGAATTCAGATTCGACACGCTCATCACATCTTGAATATCGATGATTTGGTTCATACCATCAGCGATGTCGTTCATCAGCAGGTTGAGCGAATCCTTTGCAGCGGTAACTGAGGCAAGTTCACCTTTCAATTCCACATTTTCGAGTGAATCGGTATTCACTTTCTTGTCTTCTGCACCCTTATTACATGAAACAGAGAGCGAAGAAACGGCGATAAACGCCAACGACATTAACACAATCTTTTTCATAATTCATTATTTTTTAGTTGATTAATATGCTTTTGTTTGAATTTAGCGTATTTGTCCACTTTCACTGTGGCTTCTGGAGTCTTGCCCTCCACCACCAGCACGATTTCGCCGCGTGGGGCGTTGGCTTTGAAATAGGTGGCAAGTTCGGATAATGTGCCATTGTGGGTGGTGTTGTGGAGTTTGGAGATTTCGCGGCTCACCGATGCTTCACGGTCGGCACCAAACACCTCAGCCATCTGCTCCAGCGTTTTCACCAATCGCATTGGCGATTCATAGAAAATCATGGTGCGAGGCTCGGCGGCAAGCGACTCCAATCGCGATGCCCTACCCTTTTTCTGCGGCAGGAAGCCCTCAAAGGTGAAACGCTCGCAAGGCAAACCCGAATTGACCAGCGCTGGCACGAAAGCCGTTGCGCCCGGCAGGGTCTCCACCTCAATATCGTGGCGGCGACACTCACGCACCAACAAGAATCCGGGGTCGCTGATGGCAGGAGTGCCCGCATCGGTCACCAGCGCAATGATGCTGCCACCTTGCAGCTCTTCCACCAAAGCAGGGAGCGTGTCGTGCTCATTGAATTTGTGGTGGCTACGCATAGGGGTGGTGATGCCGAAATGCTTCATCAGCACACCGCTGGTGCGGGTGTCTTCAGCCAGCACCAAATGTGCGTCGCGAAGCACCGCAATAGCGCGCGGGGTCATGTCGTCGAGATTTCCCACTGGGGTTGGAACAATATATAGTTTTCCAGCCATTATAAATTTAAATCTTCAATACTTATTATTTACAATATCCACTTAGTACTTAGAGGATTTTTTAAAGGAAATGCTTTCTCACCACTTCCATAAAGTCTTTCACGTCGTCGCTGGTTGGGTCCCAAGCGAGGTCGTCGTAGAAGTATTCTTCTGCCTCACCGAATGAGTGCATCGACTGCACCATGTCGAGAGCGTCGTTGTATTCAGCCTGGCTGCCGCCAAAGAGTTCGCGACGGAAGCGAATGCTGTCGTTGAGCGAGAATGCCGAACGCATGTTCTTGGCAATGCCTCGATGCAACTTTTCTTCAATGCTGAGGGCGTCGGGAGTGTCGTCGTAATCTTCGTCGTCGGTGATTTCTTCTTCATCTTCGGTCTCCACTTCCTCAAACTCCTCGTCATCATCTGCGTAGGCCGCTGGAGCGGTAATTTCTTCTTCTGGTTCCACGAAGGCGGCTTCGTCTTCCACTGGCACAGCCTCTTCGTCGGCATTGTTTGGCTCATCTGCGCCCAATGAACAGCCGCACTCGTTGCAGAACGTGTAACCCATAGGCAGCACCTTGCCACATTGAGGGCATTTCACATACATAGGAGGTTCCTCTTCAGCGATGGCTTCCTCTGCCTCGGCTGCCGGCTCTGCCACAGCCTCCACTTCGGCGAAACTGATTTCCTCTGGTTCATCGGCAGGTGCTTCCTCCACCACTTCATCTTGAGCCACATCGGCACGCACATCGGTGGTGTCGTCGGTCTCGTCGAGTGCGGCATCGAGCATTTCTTCCTCCGATGATTGGTCGGGGAATTGAACACATTGGGCTTCCTCAGCCACAAATGCCGCCTTCTGTTTGATAAGTTCAACCACAGAAGCGGGGGTGTCGTCGCCATGCTTTTCCAGCACAAGTAGCAGTCCCTCAAGTTCATAGACTGCGAGAAGCAGTTTACCGTAAGTAGTAGCCATAACTTTTATTTTTATGTATGCTAACGATTTTCGGTGCAAACATAATTAAATTAATTTGTAAAATACAAATTTAAAAGATTTTTTTTTGCCTCTTTCACATTTTTATTCAATTTCGGGCTGTCCGAACAGGCTGATGAGCATCTCGTCCATCTTGTTTCGCAGGTCGGCGCGGGTTCCGTTCCAGTTGTTGGCGATGAGTGCCCAAGCGTATTTTGGACGCTCAGCAGGGAAATATCCCACAAAACTCTGCACTGCGCTCATGCTGCCGCTTTTCACCACCATATTTTCGGCAAGTGGCGTTTGGGGAATGAGTTTGCCGATGCGCTTACGCACTGGTGGCATCAGTTGGTTCAAGGTCACGCCATCCACAGGGTGCTTTGCCATATAGGTGAGCATTTGCGCAAAGAAGCGGCCCGAAATCTTGTTGGCGCGCGCCAGTCCGCTACCGTCGCGTTGAAACACTGCCCGTGTGTCGATGCCCTTGCTGCGCCAGAGACTGTCCACCACCTGCACACCAACAGCCGCTGTGGCCTCGTGACCGGTGTAGTAAGCCACGGCACGGAGCACGCCTTCGGTAAACATATTGTCGCTGCGGTCGAGTAGCGAGGTGATGATGTCTGCCAACGTGGGCGACTGATGCACCACCAAACCAGTTTTCACCGCTTTTTTCATTTTCTTCAAATTCACCGGCTTGATTTTGAGTTTGAAGCCATTGGCTACCAAGGCGCGTGAAAGGCTGTCGATAAACAAAGCCGATGGCGTGGGGATTGCCACACGCATATTATAGTCGCGGTTGGCGGCGGTGCCGTAGAGCACGATGGCAGGGTCGGCCTCCTCCAAACGCAAGTCGATGTCATCTTTATTTTTTGCCGATTTCAGGCGGTTGATAATCTGTACGCCTGGCACTGCTGGCTCGAAGCGAGCGTTGAGGATTTCGCCATCTTTAGCCGTGAACTTCAAGTTGGAGCGATTGTCGAAGAAGTTGAAGCCGTGAATACCCATGCCGTAACTCCAAGCCAAATCGCCAACGTCCCACCAGCCATTAGAGGCAGGCGAAGGCATCATAGAAGAATCCACAGTGATTTCGCCCTCAATTTTCTCAATACCTTTTTCTTTGAGTTTGTTGACGATTTGCATCACAATGCTGGAACTATCGGGGAAGAACACGCTGCCGAGCGTAGGGTCGCCTGCGCCCACCACATGGATATTGCCCTTGAATTTCTTGCCCTTCTGCTCGCCATTCAGATACACGCGAGTTTTGAACGTGAAATTCGGACCGAGCAAGCACAGTGCCGACGACGAGGTGACGGTCTTCATGGTGGAAGCCGTGATGCACGACATGTCGGGATTGAAGCCTGCCACAAGCGTGTCGGCTTCAATATCATATATTGCCACAGTCACCGACCCATGCACGAGGGATGAGTCGGTGCCGAAAGCATCGACCGCTTTCTGTGCCACTTCGTGGGTCAACGCCTGACCCACCATCGCCACAAAGGCAAAAACCAACGAAATCAATATCTTTTTCATAAGCGTAATCGGTTGGGGGGTGCCTCACACAGATCCCACAGATCTCACAAAGTGCAGTTAAATATCACCCACAAAAGTATCGTCTTAACTTCTTTAACTTCTTAACTCCTTAATACAGCATTTCCTCCTGGTCGGTGCCCCACTCTATCAGGTTGGCGGCGATGCCGTCGGCGAGTTGCACCAAGCCACAAAGGGCGTGTTTGTCGCGGGCTGTGTTGATATTGTTTTTTTGTTCGGGGCTTTGGAACGCCAAATCCCAAGCCGCCATGTGCCAACGAATGGCAAGCATTTCATCGTCGTGAATGTCAAAACCGCTGCGCAGCACCACTATCACGCTCTTTTCGCCGTGGCCCATCGGGAAATTGCTGTAGTCCACATCAAATCCCTTCACGTCCACCCAGTTGCCGTATTGGTCTTTGCGCTTTTTCACCACCTTCTTATACACGTCGGCTTTGCACACATCGTGGAGCAGACAAGCCACTATCACGCTGTCTTTTGGCAATTCGCGCTCCATTTCCGGACGCATCTGAATGATTTGTTCGCGAAGCATCAAGCCAGCGCGGCATGTGTTGAGCGAGTGCTGCACATTACCGCCATCGCACGCCAAGTGAAAACGGGTGCTCGACGGAGCATCGTAAAAGCCCAAATCTTCGAGGTCTTCAATCAAATAGTCGGTGCCTTCACGACCCACACTGCGGAGTAAATCGTTAAACTCCTGTTTGTTTTTTTCAATATCTACTGTCATTATCGTTGTTTTTTCTTGTTTTTATAATAATGTAGCCACGCATAGTGACGGCGACGACGGAGATAGTCGGCATCATGCTCATGGGCGTAAGCCTCACGCTCAAACGAGATGCAGCGATAAGCATCGCCACGCATCGGCAATCGCACAAGCCACTCCACCACATAAAGCACATAAAACGGCAGCACACCCAGTTCAAGCATCTGGCGGGTGTGAATCTGCTCATGCCTGATGTCCACCTCCGTCACCCGAAAGCCACGGCGCACAAACATCACGCCCAGGAGATTCACTGCCTTAAATCCCGGAAACGGAACAAAGCGATTGCTAACAATCTTCATCACGCCACCTCCAATCTAAAAAAAGCCTACGCAACGCGCGCGCATCAAAAAAACCACGCCTCACGCATTCAACCTACAAAGTTAACAATTTCCCCCAAATTACCACCCACCCCCACCCCCAACTTAAACAAAAAAACAAGCGAAGTAGCCAAAAAAAATTTCGCAACTCCGCCGAAAAAACAATTTCACCATCGAATATCACTCTAACGATAGTGCCATAGCGTAGGAACATGGCTTTGGTATATTCCCAATGCGCTGATACATTGCCGATTGCACCGAAACATGCCAAAGGCATGTCCCTACGTTATGATGAATCGCATATTTGACGAGTCCTCGTGGGGTGTTTTTTGTTAAAAATGGGGGAAATGGTGGGGATTTTTCAAGAAAAAGATTAATTTTGCGTGTTATTTTCGTTGGCAATTTGCTTTATATAGAGGAAACTACCATTATCCGACCTTTGAAGAAAACGCTACTCTGATAGAGCACAACTGCCTTCCGACTTATCATAACACACTTATTTTGTGACATTTATTTTTTTTACGTCTATTATTCAGAAAATGAAAATTAGAAAAGAATTACCAACCGACTACCGTGAAGTGGAAAATCTCACTCGCGAAGCATTCTGGGACGTATATCGCCCTGGTTGCACTGAGCACTATGTACTCAACCAATTTCGCCATCATCCCGATTTCATTCCCGAACTTGATTTCGTGATGGAAGAAGATGGGAAAATCATCGGACATGTGATGTATAGCAAAGCCGCTATCATAGGCGACGATGGGTCAGAAATTCCCGCGTGGACTTTTGGACCTATCAGCATACACCCACAATATAAGCGCAAAGGCTATGGACTCAAACTTTTAAATTATTCGCTTCAAAAAGCGAAAGAAATGGGCATTGGCATCATTTGCATGGAGGGGAATATCGAATTCTACAAGCACGCTGGTTTCGTGGTGGCAAGCACTTTGGGCGTGCATTACCTCGGTGAGCCAAAAGATGCGGAAGTTCCCTATTTTCTTGCAAAAGAGTTGATTCCCGGATACCTCAATGGCAGAACAGGCACTTACCACACGCCTCAACCATATTTTGCGGCAGAGGAAAACCCTGAGAAATTTGTAATTTACGATGCCACATTTCCCGAAAAGGACAAACACTTGAACAGCGATCAACTTCCACAGTTTTGCCAAAGTTGCGGTATGCCACTCGCTGCCGATGACATGTGCGGCACTGATGCCGACGGCAACATCTGTTTCGACTACTGCAAATACTGCTATGGCAATGGTAAATTCACACAAGATTGCACCATGGACGAAATGATAGAGCATTGCGCACAATTCGTTGACGAATTCAATAAACAATCTGGGCAAAATGCCACGAAAGAGCAATACAAGCAGATGATGCGTGGATTTTTCCCGATGCTTAAACGCTGGAAACAATAAAATCACAATAAAAATGACACTCATATCAGATAGAATACTTTTAAGGCTTTGGACCGACAGCGATGCCGAAGCACTTTTCAAATACGCATCCGACCCCGATGTGGGACCACGAGGCGGGTGGCCTCCACACAAATCGGTGGAAGAAAGTCTCGACATCATTCGCACCGTGTTTCACAACGACACCACTTGGGCTATCGTGCTGCGTGAAACTGGCGAGGCGATTGGCGCAATGGGTTATGGCTCGTCGTGCGATTGCAATCTGCCTGCACTGCTCAACGAACCCACGGTGGGTTATTGGGTGGCTAAGCCGTTTTGGAACAAGGGATTTTGCACTGAGGCTCTACAGTTGATGCTCAACCACATACAATCCACCACCGACATCAGTTCGATGATTAGCGGACACTTTACCGACAATCCCGCTTCGGGGCGTGTGATGGAGAAATGTGGATTTGTGGCAACTGGAGAGGAGTGCTTCGACGAAAGTCTATACACTGGAGCAAACCGCCCCATTCGGGTGCTTCGCCTCAATTTTCAAAAATAATAGAAGTGGCGAATATTGACGACATACGGATGCGACTCGCGCAGCCACGCGTTGGCATCGAAATGGCTCTTGAAGCCTATGCTTGGCTGAAGCGGAGTGGCGATTTTATGGCATTTGTGGCTCTGCTGCACGATGACGATGCGCACGTGGCTCGCAATGCTGCTTGGGTGCTGACAAAAGCCACCGACCGCGAACTTAGCCAGTTGCTTCCTGCGCTCGACGAATTGATTGACATCGCACTATCCACCTCCAACGATTCGCTACGAAGGCTCACCCTCAACCTCATCGTGCGCCTGCCACTGACGAAGGAGTGTCTGCGCACCGATCTCTTGGATTTTTGCCTCAACCAAATGGTGCGCCTCAGCACACCTCCCGGCATTCAAGCGTTGTGTATGAAAATTGCCCATCGGCTCTGCTCGTTCTATCCCGAACTGTACGAAGAGTTGATGCGCACCATCGCCGCCCTCGACCTCTCATTTTACGAACCAGCCCTCAAATGCACGGCAAAAAATATCATACAAGCCCCACGCCGTGTTAAACCTCATTAATGCTCTAAATATTAGGTGCCAATAGGTTTGAAAACGGTTTAAATAGGTGCATTCTTTCCTTCCATTGCATTAAGTATTTCATTCTTTGACAATTATTAAGGTAGCACGATAGCAGATTTTTTGTAACTTTGCAGCGTTATGAACACAAATTACAGCATCGAAAAAGAGAAAAAGAAAATTAGAGAAATCAAGAAACGCAATGCGTTGAGCCTCTTGATTTTCCTGCTACTTGTGCTTGCGTGCGCCATTATCAGCCACTTCTTGCCCGAAAAGGCTGAGCATCAAGTGCCCGTTCCACAGCAAGACACAGCCATCATCGTCAAATAAAGACAACGCCAATTCAAATGAATATCAGAATACTATTCACCGCCATTCTTTTAACAATCGCAAGCGCTGCCCACGCCGACAAGTGGACAGAAATTCTCGACACCTACGCCACCGACACCACCACACATCAAATCGTGCTGGTGAAATGCACGGAGGGATGCAATGCCGAGGCTGAATTTTACATCAAAGACGCGCAGCAACAGTGGCAACTGGAGCGTGCCGACACGGCACACATCGGCAGATACGGATTGGGGAAAAAGCGTCAGGGCGACAAGAAAACACCAGAAGGCAACTTTGGAATCCGTGAGGCATTTGGCATCAAAGCGAATCCCGGCACTGCCATTCCATACGTGGACGTGACACCCGACATTTGGGCATGTGGCGACCGACGCTACTACAACACCATCATCAACGCCAAAGAAAAGCACCACCGATGCCATGGCGAACACATGATTAAATATGTGCCGAGTTACAACTACGGCGTAGCTACCACCTACAACGACAGCAACACGCCCGGACTGGGTGCCGCCATTTTCTTCCACTGCACCAGCGAAAGCCCATGGACAGCAGGGTGCGTGGCTGTGCCAGAAGACTTCATGGTGCAAATCCTCCAAGAAAGCGACACCGGCCTAAAAATCTGCATCCACCAAAAATAACCCCCACCCTATCAAAAAAACACCCTGACAGCAGGCAAGGTGTTTTTTTTGATTTTATTTTGAATTTTTCTTTCTTTGTTACTATATATGGTGATGTGATTCGTTTATTAACCATTTTAACCGCTGATAAGTATGACAAAAGAAGAAAAGTTACAGTTCAAATTTAAGTATGATAAAATGCTCGACGATGTGTTCTTCACCAAAGAGTTCAAACAATACATGATGGAGAATTGCAAGTTCTGTCCTTCTGGCCTAACGATTGACACCAACATTGATGACGATAAGCCACAATTCTGCGTGTGCACAAAAGAATATGGTTATGACTACTCAGGCGAACGTGTGCCAGGTGATTTTTACAATTTGAATTACAAAATCAATGAAAATCTCTTCGGACACATCATGCGCTACCTTCAAATGAAAAACGAAAACCTCTTCAACGAAATTCTCAAATACATCCTTTGATACACCACCAATCTTGACATAAAAACCTTCCCAAATGAAAAACCCATTGATTTCATCTCTCAGATAAATGACTTTGAAGAATGTTAAATCCGATAATTCTTGTTAAATAAATCATAGTTTCAACTCGCATTTTGATACTTTTGCGCGCAAAAATATCAAAATGATAACACTTATGAGTGAAAATACAGAAATTTCAACAAACTGCAACCATAATAAAGTAGGCTTCCTGGGATTACTCATTACTTTAGGCATCGTGTTTGGTGACATCGGCACATCACCCCTTTATGTGATGAAGGCTATCCTACATACAGGCGAAACCATCGACGAGAGTACCATTTTAGGGGCATTGTCTTGTATCATCTGGACACTCACCCTACAGACCACCATCAAATATGTATGTGTGGCTCTGCGTGCCGACAACAATGGCGAAGGAGGCATCCTCGCCCTCTACGCTCTGCTTCGTCGCCTCAAGAGTAAGTGGGTCTACATCTTGGCTATCATTGGCGCCAGCACACTGTTAGCAGATGGAATTATCACCCCTGCCATTACGGTCACTACAGCCATTGAAGGACTCGAAAGCATCAGTCCAAATCTGCCTGTCATTCCCATCACGCTTGCCATCATCTCCATCATATTCTTCGTTCAAAGGTTTGGCACAGAGTGCATAGGCAAATCGTTTGGAGTATTCATGTTGCTATGGTTCCTGCTCCTTGGCATGGTGGGAATTATCAGCATCACATATTGTCCTCTGATACTGAAGGCTTTTAATCCTTATTATGCAGTCATTCTACTGGCAAAATCCCCACAGTGGTTTTTAATTCTGGGTGCAGTATTTCTCTGTACCACTGGTGCTGAAGCTCTTTACTCTGACTTGGGCCATTGTGGAAGGAAGAACATCACCATCAGCTGGGCTTTTGTGAAAACCATGCTCATTCTCAACTATCTGGGACAAGGAGCATGGGTGCTGACCCATGCACAGACAGCCTCCTCCGTCAATCCGTTTTTTTCCATCATGCCACAGAGCATGCTGTTCTTCGCCATCATCATGGCCACGGGAGCGGCTATCGTTGCGAGTCAGGCACTTATCAGCGGTACCTTCTCCATATTAAGCGAAGCCATGAACCTGCATTTCTGGCCTCGTATGCGAATCAAACATCCCACCTATGTAAAGGGACAGATCTACATTCCTGCGATCAACCTTGCCATGTACATCGGTGTGGTTCTCATCATCCTGCTGTTTCGCGACTCCTCGCATATGGAGGCTGCCTACGGACTTGCCATCACCATCACAATGCTGATGACCACATTGCTGCTTGGCATCTACCTGCACACAAAGGGTGTATCGCGATTCATCATGATACTGTTTATTGGCGCATATTGCACCATCGAGGGAGTATTTCTTGCAGCCAATCTGTCAAAATTTCTCGCAGGAGGATGGTGTACGATGCTTATTGGCAGTATATTGTTCCTGATGATGTATGTGTGGGTTCGTGCCATAAAGATACGCCGCCATTACATCAGCGCCAAACCGCTGGACGACTATTATCAGATCATCTCCGACATCAAAGCCGATGGGAGCATCCCTAAATACGCTTCCAACCTTGTCTATATCAACCATGCCAACAAGGAAGGCGCCGTAGATGACAAGTTGCTCTATTCAATCATCAACAAGCAACCTAAACGTGCTGACCATTACTGGCTTATCAATATGGAGTTTGTCGACACACCTGACACGCTGGAGTACGACTGCGAGACGTTGATTCCCAATACCCTGTACAACGTGACTATGCACATAGGTTTCCGCATAGAACCCAGGGTAAGCCTATACCTGAGACAAGTGGTGGAGGACCTTGTGGCCAGTAAGAAGGTGGATTTGACCAGTGCCTATCCATCGCTCCGCAAAAACGGTATTCCTGGCGATTTCCGCTTCATCATCATACACCGCGTGTATTACCCGGAGAACTCCGTCAATCGCCAGCAGAACTTGTTAATGAACCTCTACTCGCTCATCAGCAAGATAGGCATTGACGATCCGAAAGCATTGGGGCTCGACACCTCTATGGTGGTGGTGGAACGTGTGCCGCTGATTATCAATCATCGCATCAACAACATCAGGCGCATAACCAAAATTGCAGAAGAACAACCCAACCGACAACTTTAGACTTGTGGTTTAAAACAAATACCGACGTTCAAGTGAGTTTGGCGGCATAAAAACAAAAAAACGGCTGCGATAGAATCACAGTCGTTTGATGCGGTGAGGACAAATGTTTACAAACCGGTCAGAATAACAATTCTTAACCAAAGTTACTGCGCTGGTTGTAATGTTACAGACAACCCCATTGCGGCCGCAATTTTGTAGAGCGTTGAAACTGTTGGTATGGTCAGCCCACGTTCAAGGCGTGATATATAACCTTTGTCTGCTCCAATTCTTGCGGCGAGTTCAGCCTGCGTTAAACCTGCATTTTTTCTCGCGTCAAGTAGAATTTGTGCATTATATTCCTCCCAGGCATGAGCGATTGCTTGTTCGCGACTTTCGCTGCCCAATTCTCCAAACTCACGAGCCAGTTCGGCACTAACATCATAAATTTGATTATCCTTTCTGTTCATAGTATTCTCCTTTCAATTTTAATGCTTTGTTTATTTCTTTCTTTGGCGTTTTCTGCGATTTCTTGCGAAAGCAGTTAAAAAGCACTACTATTTGCTCTCCGTCAAAAATGAAAAATAATCGAAATTCATTATTGCCATAGGTGACTCTAAACTCATAAAGTCCATCACGAATATATTTAATGTAATGGTGAGGCATTTTTTCCTCTGTTTCAAATAACAATAAAGCACGCATAATCTTTTTACGTTCATTGTCTGAAAGCGAAGACATAAACTCTTGATAGTAGCCTTTATATGCGATTATTTTTCTCATAGTGCAAAGATAATAAAGGTTATATAAAAATACAACTTTTTATTTATTTTTTTATACCGACGCTCAAGTGAGTTTGGGGCCGGCATAAAAACAAAAAACGGCTGCGATATGAATCACAACCGTTTGATGCGGAGAGGACAAGATTCGAACTTGCGGTAGGATTACTCCTACGGCAGTTTAGCAAACTGCTGGTTTCAGCCACTCACCCACCTCTCCAGTGCTTTGTGCTGATTTGCATTTAGCGAGTGCAAAGTTACGCTTTTTTTTCAAAGTCGCAAAACTTTTTGCAACTTTTCTTCACTTTTGTGCTTTTTTCTTGAAAAAAACGCTGTTTTGGCGACTTGTTTGCCCGATTTGGGTGTACAGGCGGGTGTTTTTACATTCGTTGACACCAGTTCTCGGAAAAAAAGTGTAAATTTGCTTTCACAAACACAATTCAAACAAAAATGGCAAAAACGACTAAATCGAGGAAAAAGAAAAAATCATCTTTTGTGGATAAGCATAAGAGGGTGCTGCTGGTTGTGGCGGTGGTGCTGGCGGCTATGGCTGCCGTTTCGCTGCCGTTCGTGCTTACGAAAGCGAGTGCCGACACCATCATCTATATTCCGAAGGGCACCACGATGGAGGCTCTTACCGACTCGCTGAAAAAGAACACCGACGATACGTTCGCCAGCCGTGTGTCCACGTTGCTCAAGGTGAGTGGCATGAAGGTGGAATACAGGCACGGTGCGTTTAAGATTGCGAAGGGCGAAACGGCATTGATGGCCGCCTACACGCTCCGCAGGGGCGAGCCGTCGGAATTGAAGTTCACCTTCAACAATGTGCGCACGCTCGATGAGTTTGCCACTCGCGCCAGCAATAAGTTCGAGCCCAGCAAGAAGGATTTCCTGAAAGCGCTTACCGACCCAGAGGTGTGCGCCAAGCTTGACCACACGCCCGACAACATCGGCTGCATTCTGCTTGCCGACAGCTATAAATTCTATTGGGACATCACGCCAGAAAAATTGCTGAAAAACATGTATAACTACTATGTGCAATTCTGGAACGATGAGCGAACTCAAAAGGCGAAGAAATTAGGCCTCACACCCGACGAGGTGGTGATTGTGGCATCAATCGCCGAGGAAGAAACCGCAAAGAGCGACGAGCGTGGCAAGGTGGGCCGCCTGTATATCAACCGCCTGCAAAAGAAAATGCGTCTGCAAGCCGACCCTACCGTGAAGTTTGCCCTTGGCGATTTCAGCATTCGCCGCATCACGCACGACATGTGCGCCTACGATTCGCCCTACAACACCTATCGTGTGGCTGGTCTGCCACCAGGTCCAATCCGCTTGCCCGAAAAGGCGACCATCGACCAAATTCTCGACAGCAAGCCTCACGACTACATTTTCATGTGCGCAAAGAGCGACTTTTCGGGGTATCACGATTTTGCCACCGACCTTGGCTCGCACAACGCCAACGCACAACGCTATCAAGCCGAACTCAACAAACGTAATATCAAATAATCATAAAACTTCACTACTATGGCTAACGAAGATGATTTGAAAGTATTGGCTCAATTCGAGAGCGAAGTTGAGGCCAGCATCGTGAAAGGTATGCTCAGTGCCAATGGCATCGAGGCTGGAGTTTTGGGCGACAACACAGCCAGCACCCTGCTCCGTGGCAGCGATAAGGGGATGTGGCGCGTGGTGGTAAAGCCCGAAGATTTCGACGACGCAGAGCAACTGCTCAACACCCCAATCGAAGAAGATGACGACGAGGAATAACCACGAGCTTCACATTCGCCGTGCCACCGAGCACGACATTCCCGTGATTTGGGAAATTCTGAAAGGGGAGATTGAGGTGATGCGGCGTGCCGGGCGCGACCAGTGGCAGTATGGCTACCCCAACCCCGACGCCGTGGCTTCCGACATCGAAATAGGGCAAGGTTGGGTGCTGCTTGATGGCACCCAAGTGGTGGGCTATTGTGCCTTTATCACCGCTGGCGACCCTTGCTACGACCATATTTGGGACGGAGAATGGCTCACCGACAGCAATTCTACCAACAGCCGCTACACGGTGGTGCACCGCCTGGGCATCGACCACGGTCGCACCGGGCAGGGACTTGCCACAGCGTTTCTGCTCATGCTCATCGACGAGAGCAAGCGCATGGGCCGCGAGAGTATGCGCATCGACACCAATTTCGACAACTTGGAAATGCTCCACATTCTGCCCAAAATCGGTTTCACTCGCTGTGGCATGATCATGGTGAAGGATGGCGAGCGAAACGCTTTCGAAAAAGTATTCTAACCACATAAAAATAATCAATAATTCTGTGAGTATGAAGAAAATCATATTAGCAACCATTGCAACGATGGCACTATCACAAACAGGCGCGGCAAAGCGCGCATTCACCATTCAAGACGTGTATCGCACCAAGAGCGTGAGCGCATTGGCTTTGAGTCCCGATGGCAAGACTTTGGCGTTCAATGTCACCGCTCAGGATTTAAAAAATCACAAGACCAACACGAGCATCAACCTGATGCGGCTCGACACCAAGGGCAAAACTCCAGAGTTTGCCCCAATGATTGACGGCAAGAGCCGCGACGCACAATGGTCGGCTGATGGCAAGTGGATTTACTACGGAGCCACTGGCACCACCATCGCCGAAGATGGCAAGGAGGTGAAATTGCCACAGGTGTTTCGCCGCAATGTAGCCACTGGCGACACGGAGCAAATCACCAACTACGAGTTGGGCGTGTCGGGCGCAGTGCTTAGCCCCGACGGCAACCTCTTGGCTTTCGCCACCGAAGTTTATCCCGACCTCGGTGCCGACGGCAAAGCCAACGCCGCTCGCTGGAAGAAGAAAACCGAGGGCTCGGTGCAAGGCCACATTGCCGACAAACTCTTTTACCGCCATTGGACCGACTATGCCGATGGCCGCTACAGCCATATCATCGTTTACAACATTGCTGAAAAGACCTATACCGATGTTACTCCTGGCGAGTTTTCGGCTCCCACTTGGGGCAATGCTCCAGGCTTCGCCTTCTCGCCCGACAGCAAGGAACTTTGCTTTATCAGCAACCACACCGACCACCCAGAGGCAAACACCAACGCCGACTTGTTCGTTGTGCCTGTGACTGGTGGTGAGGCTAAATGTATCACCGCCGACAACAAGGCTTGGGACGGCACACCAAAATACTCGCCCGACGGCCGCTACATCGCCTTCCGCTTTCAAGTGGTGTCTGGCCACGAAAGCGACCGTTTCCGCTTGGCGCTCTACGACCGCGCTACTGGCGAGAAGCGAGTGCTGACCGAGGATATTGACAACTGGGTGAACGACGATTACCTTTGGACTGCCGACAGCAAGAGCATTTATTTCGGGGTGCAGGAATTGGGCGCAGTGCCTATCTATAAGGTGGACGTGAAAAGCGGCAAGCACGCCAAGGTGTTGCCCGACCGTGCCGTTGCCACTTTCTGCCTCGGCAACGACGGCTATCTCTACTACACTTACTCCACCACAGGCAAGCCTTCGGCACTCTATCGCATGAAGAACGGCGGCAAGACCGAACAGCAACTCACCTTCCTCAACCAAGAGTTGGAAGACGAGGTGGACATTCGCCCAAGCGAGGTGATGTGGGTGGAAGGCGCAGAAGGTGCCAAGATTCAGGTGTTTGTGGTCAAACCCCACGATTTCGACCCCAACAAGAAATATCCTTTAGTAATCAATGTGCATGGTGGTCCACAGATGCAGTGGATGAACTCGTTCCGTGCCGATTGGCAGGTGTATCCAGGTGCAGGCTATGTGATTGCATACCCCAACCCTCACGGCTCTACTGGCTACGGTCAAGACTTCACCACCAGCATTTCGGGCGACTGGGGCGGCAAGCCTTACGAAGATGTGATTAAAGTGACCGAGGCCCTTGCTAAACTCCCTTATGTGGATGCCGACCGCATGGGTGCAATGGGCTGGAGCTACGGTGGCTACTTTATGAACTGGCTGCAAGGCCACGACCACCCATTCAAGTGCTTGGCTTCGATGATGGGTCTTTACGACTTGCGTTCGATGTGGGGCACTACCGAAGAACTCTGGTTCCCTAATTTCGACCTTAAAGGCCAGCCTTGGAACTCTGAACTTTACAAAAAGTGGTCGCCATCGGAATATGTGGAGAATTTCAAGACTCCAACGCTCATTCTCACTGGCGAACGCGACTACCGTGTGAGCTACACCCAAAGCATACAGTATTTTAGCGTGCTGCAAACCCTCGGTATTCCATCACGCCTGATTGTGTTCAGCAACGACGGCCACTGGCCCGACACCATGAACTCGATGCCAGTGTATTACAACGCCCACCTCGAATGGTTCCACAAATACCTCGGCGGCGACCCAGCCCCATGGGACACCCACAAGATGATGAACAACGAAGTGGAATACTAACCCACAGGAATTTTTCCGCATAAAAAAAATCACATTTAGATTTGATAGTCTAAATGTGATTTTTTATTTTGTAAAAGTAGTGTGTTGGTTAGTCGTTGAGTACGAGTTCTACAGGGCAGTGGTCACTGCCGAAAATCTCGTTGTGAATGGTGGCAGAAGCCATCTTGACGGCAAGGCGGTTGCTCACAAGGAAATAGTCGATACGCCACCCCGCATTCTTCTCGCGCGCACGGAAGCGGTAGCTCCACCACGAATAGGCATCGGTAAGGTCGGGGTAGAAGAAGCGGAAACTGTCGGTGAACCCAGCGTCCAAGAGCGTGGTCATTTTCTCACGTTCCTCATCGGTGAAACCAGCGTTTTTGCGGTTGGTCTTCGGATTTTTCAAGTCAATCTCCTTGTGCGCCACATTCAAGTCGCCACACACAATCACAGGTTTCTTGGCATCAAGCCCCTGCAAGTAGGCGCGAAAATCGTCTTCCCACGTCATGCGGTAGTCGAGGCGGCGCAGACCGTCCTGACTGTTGGGCGTGTAGCAAGTCACGAGGTAGAAATCGGGCATCTCAAGCGTAATCACACGTCCCTCGTGGTCGTGCTCGTCAATTCCCAAGCCGTAGGTCACGCTCAACGGAGTGTGCTTGGTGAAAATCGCAGTTCCGCTGTAGCCTTTCTTGTCGGCGTAGTTCCAATACGACTCATAACCATCGAAAGCCAAATCGAGTTGACCGGCTTGCATCTTCGTTTCTTGCAAACAGAAGAAATCGGCATCGAGCGAAGCAAAGATTTCGGCGAAACCCTTGCCCACCACCGCGCGAAGTCCGTTCACATTCCAAGAAATGAATTTCATATTATTTTTTTTCTTCTTTATCAATTTGTTGAAGTTTCATTTCCTTCACCACACGCTCAAATTCTTCACGAGCCAGTTTGCGAGCAGCAAACGAAAACTTAAGGGCAAGCACCAAAGCACCTACCGAAATCAGAGCGCCAAACACCAGCACCCAACCTGGCACAAGCAGACTCTGCCCTGCGTAAAGCACAGCACCAGCCACGGCTATCGCCACAAAATCAAAAATCAGCGCGCGTTTGCGCAAAGTCTTGTAATCCATAATATTAAATATTTTTTTAAATCACCAAAATTTGTTCAGTTCCTCGCTGTACTCAAATCCTGCGTCCTTCAACTTTTTTTCGAGCCAATCACGGTCCACATCAGTTGCTTTGCAAAATTCGTCGAGTGAACTATACACATCACGAAGCTGCGTATTCACATAGCTAAAGAGCATAAACGGGTCTTGGGGTAGTTTATCCATTTCTTAAAGTCATTAACCCAAATCGGGCATTAGGGTTTGTGGTATTTCGGATTTTTAGAAGAATGAATTTTGTTTGTCTTTTAATGAGTGATAGCGAGCTATTACGAATTAAAAACAAGCAAAAGGCATCTTATAAAAGCCGAAAGACCGCAAGAAGTAATCTAAAAAATCCTCATACGGCCTAATGACCGATTTGGGTTTAATTTACAAATATAGCCAATTTCCCCCACACCACCAAATCCCCACCCCAAATTCCCCCAAAAATCACCCTACCTCCAATTAAAACCAGAGGCAAAAGCACGAAAATGGAGTAAAAAAAGGGAACGGTGTTATTTGAATATTTTACTTGTTTTTGTATATGTTCGGTTTTTGTTGCTGCCATGGGCCTCCATGTAGCCAAACTCGGTGAGCTGGCGAAGATAACGCTTTGCCGTGGTGGGCGTGAACCCAAAGTGGCTTATGATAGATTCTGTCGTTATTTCGTTAATATCGGCCACAAACGCTAAAATATCGGCCAATTTCGCAGCTAATGACGGTTTTAACGACCATTTATCGACCATTTTCCTCTGTAATTCCTGTTTATCGACCATTTCCGAAACGAAACTCTCAATATATTGGTCGATATCCGATTTGAGATGCTGGATGTGCAAACGTATCATACAGTTAAGAAATATATCAATGCTCTCACACTCTCGTGTGTCGATGAGTGCCTGAATATACTCAGCTTTATCAGTCTTGAGCACCTTGGTTGGCAATACGTCGAATTCCATTTGTAGGAGGTTCATCAGCAATCGGCTGGTGCGTCCGTTGCCATCTGCCCAAGGATGAATGGTTACCAACTCATAGTGCGCCCAGAAACTAAGGTCGTAAACATCGGCTACGTCATTTTGGTCAATTGCCTGGCGTCGTCTGTTCAGTTCCTCACAGAATGCTTCAAGCTTTGTCGGCACTTTTAAGTACGACATGTATGAACGTCCACCAAATCCCGCTGTGACATTGAGTTTGCGTAATTCGCCCTTAGCAGCAGAGAAATTTCCACCAAGGGAGTGATACTCGCCACCAGTGCGAGCCATGACTTTTGACGCGAGGGATATGAGCCACTCAACAGTGATTGGCTTGTGGCTACGTATCCATTGCATACCATACTCGTAAGCCATTTTTAGGTCAAGGTTCATCATTTGCTCCGTAACGGTACGCTTGCTACTGGTGATGCCCTCGTCAAACAGCAACTGAGCCTCAACCTCTGTGACGGTGCTTCCTTCAATGGCGGTAGAGTGGGTGATAATGGAGTACAGGTAGAATTTGCCGTAATCTATCTGGTCAGAGATGCCCAACTCTTTGTGCCGCTGGAGCAACTGAAGTAATGTATCTTTATTTTCTGGTGTCATACGTTGCTTATTTTGAAGTGTCGCCTATAGTGGTGGATGTATTGCCGCTACTCTTTTTTTTAAAAATGTAAATGTTGATGAAAAAGATTATCGCTTCAATCTAACAAATTTAATAATAAAATCTGTAAGTAGTGGCGCAAAGCCTCTAAATTGTTAAAAACTTATAGTTTTTGTTGCATTTTCGCCACGGAAAAGGATGTTTTTGGTGGTGAATATGGGTAGATTATATTCTTTATTCATCTTCACGTGATTCGGGTAATTGATTTTAATTTCGTATTTTTGCAGAGTTAATGTGGCGATGTGGTGGCTCTGCTGGTGTGTCGGTGCGATTGTAAGTGAATTATCAAAAATATATATTGTGATGAAGAATGTGGTTTGGTTCAGTTTTTTGATGATGGTGGCTGCGCTTTGGTCGTGTGGCGGCAAGGTGACTGATGATGTGAGGGCCGACCGTCCGGATACGATTGTGATGAAGTTGGGTCCCGATTCCACGTTGGCGGTGATTGGCAAGGCATCGACTGCGGAGCAGCTTCAACTGGTGCTGAAATTCCAGAACGAATTTCCCGACACGGTGAACGTGGCGCTCCCCGATGCGTTGAAACCGAAAAAGGCTGCCGATGGAGAAAAAGCCGAAGGACTGCTCACCGTGGGCAAGGTGGTGATTGCTAAAATCTCGCGCGAGGAATCGGGCGAATACGTGCTTCACGGCATCACCGATGTGACCGAACCATACCTGAAGGCATGTGAACGATACATTGCCACGTGGACCACCCCCGACAGCATAGCGGGGGAACTGACCATCGCACAAGGCGGCAAAGCATCGGTTCAAAATGCAAAAAAGATGAATTATTCGGAATGGCAACCCATTGGCGCCAATTTCAACTCAATATTACTGAAAGGCACCGACGGAGTGCGCGACACAGCCACCGTGACCGACGGCAAACTCACACTCCGCACCCATCAAACAAAATCTCCCCAAACCATCATCTTCGTGAAATCCAAGAAAAAACAGAATGGTTAATTTTTTGGAGTGATGGAGGACTTGAAGTTACATAGGTTTGAGGCGGAGATTGGAGGGATTGAGGTGCCGGAGCGGCTCAACAATCCTTTCGAATATGCGCCACACCCACTTGCCATGCTTGCCGCCGAGCAAGTGAAAAGCTATGTGGCTGCACACTCGGAATGGGCTGGGGAACTGGCTCGTGGCAAGATGCTTGGCGTGCTGGTGGTGAGCGATGCGAGTGGCGAACTGGGCTTCTTGGCTGCGTATTCGGGAATTTTGGCTGGGAGCAACAACCACGATTATTTCGTGCCGCCCATCTACGATTTGCTTACGCCCAACGGCGAATTTAAGCAGGGCGAGGCACAAATCTCCGCCATCAACGCACAGATTGCACAACTCGAATCGTCGGATTCGCTACGCATGGCGAAACGCGCGCTGCAAGAGGCGGAGGAAGCAAAAACCACCGCTATCAATGCCTACAAACTGACGATGAGCGAGGCGAAGGCTAACAGGGAGGCGCGCCGCAAAGGTGGGGTGCTCTCTGCCGAGGAAGAAAAGGCACTCATCGCTGAAAGCCAATTTCAGAAAGCAGAACTAAAGCGTATTCGCCAGCGCCACGATGCCACAATTGAGGAAAAGAAAGCGGCGATTGCGCGCTTACAAAGCGAAATATCTGCGCTGAAAGCACGTCGAAAAACCATGAGCGAGGCACTTCAGGAGCGCATTTTCCGATTGTTTGTGGTGAACAGTGGCGAAGGCGAGCGACGCGACCTGATTGACGTGTTTGCCACATTCTACCAAGCCAACCCCACCCTGCAAGCCTCTGCCATTCCGCCATCGGGCTCTGGCGAGTGTTGTGCGCCCAAATTGCTGCAATACGCATTCAATCACCAGTTGAAGCCGCTTTGCATCGCCGAATTTTGGTGGGGCAATTCGCCAGCAAAGGAGATTCGCCACCACGGTCACTACTATGGGGCGTGTCTGGGCAAGTGCCGCCCTATCCTTTCGCACATGCTCCGAGGCGTGGACATCGAGCCTCAGCAGCACGAGAAGAGGGTGGCTACCACCGACGACATGATACTCTATGCCGACTCGTGGATAGTGGTGGCAAACAAGCCTGCCGGTATGCTCACCGTGCCAGGCCGCCTGCACGACAATTCACTTCAAACCATTATTTCACAAGAGATTGGTGCACCATTGAAAGCGGTGCATAGGCTCGACATGAGCACTTCGGGCATCGTGATTTTGGCGAAGAGCGATGCGGTGTATACCGCTTTGCAAGCCGATTTCGCGAGCCGCAACATTGAAAAACGCTATATCGCGCTGCTCGACGGAATGGTGATAGAAAAAGAAGGCGTGATTGATTTACCGCTACGCCCCGACATCAACGACCGTCCGCGCCAAATGGTGGACTACGATCACGGCAAACGCGCCATCACACGCTACGAGGTGCTGAGCCACACGCCCGACCACCGCACACGCATTGCGTTCTACCCCCTCACAGGCCGCACGCATCAACTGCGTGTACACGCCAGCCACAAGAGCGGACTGGGCTGCCCCATCGTGGGCGACATGCTATACGGCCACGCCAACATGCGCCTGATGCTCCACGCCGAAGCCATCACCTTCACCCACCCAGTCAGCAAAAAAAGCCTCACCTTCAAGGCTCCCTGCCCATTTTGAGGCAAAACAGCAATTTATTTGTCTTTTGATTGTTTGATGTCGTCGAGGTGTTCTTCGAGAAATTCGTCCATGTGTTCTTCAAGGTGCTGTTTCACCTTTTCCTCAATCACGGCATCCATTTTCGTCTCATCGATTTTGGATTTGCGTTTGCCTGACGGAATTTTAGGCACATGGAGGATAAACTCATTGTAGTACGAAATGAGCAGCGAAGTGAGAGGCAAAGCGATAATCAGTCCGATAAAGCCCAACACATAGCCCCAAAGCGCCAACGCCAAGAATACGATGGCTGGGCGGAGTCCGATTTGCGAACGCATAATCAGAGGAATCAGTACCAAGTCCTGAATGGCTTGGCAAATGCAGTAGGCGGCAAAAGTCCAGCCAAACAGCGGCCAGAGCGGCGCGCCAGTAGCCACAGACTGCACCACGCAAAGGAATGCCGCAAACGGAATGGAAACGAGTTGGAGGTATGGCACCATATTCATCACTCCAATTGAAAGACCAAACACTATAGCCATCGGCAGTTTGATAATCGAGAACTCTATGGCGAAAATAATGCCCACACACAGCGACACCAACGCCTGGCCACGGAAATAGCGTCGCATGGTGCCTGTCACATCGTTGAAGATGCGAAACACGGTATGGCGATATGGCTTTGGCACACTTGCCTTGAATCCACGAGCAATGATATCGTAGTCAAGCAACACGAAGAACATATACAGCAATGCCACCAGCCACGAAACCACCGCAAGCACAAAATGAATGGTAGTGCCCAACACCGAAACCGTGCCGCTCATCACGCTCTTAAAGAAGTCGAAAATCTGGTCCTTTGAGAACATCGCCTCCAGTTTATCGGCGCTCAGATACTCGTTCACGAACTGAAGCAGCCAGTCGGGCATGGTGGAAGATTTCACCTCGTGGGTGATGTATTTGCCGAGCAGTTTGCCCATATCCACAAACGATTCGATAACCGACGGAATCAAAAACCAGCAAGCCAAAAACAGTGCGCCAAAGAAAAGCGTCATAGTGAGCAGCGCAGGGAACATACGGTTTTTCAAATGAAACACTCGCATGAAGAATCGCACCACCGGCTCCAGCATATACGCCAACAGGCAACCCACCACAAAAGGCAACAAAATGCTACTCAAGTAATTAATCAAAAACACGCCCAAGCCTACACTTGCG
>OQVR01000122.1_pt1 | contig 29606 bp, 27 predicted proteins | sample 1691521 | NCBI WGS metagenome assembly OQVR01 (sample SAMN03418256, study PRJEB22391) | human gut metagenome | biome: human-gut; feature: organic feature; material: feces | host: Homo sapiens | place: Tanzania | collected 2013-01
ATGTTTATTGCAGGGGCAAAAATGAAGAATTGGTTGCTTATTGTTCCGGCAGGAGTGGTATTGGCTTTGTTCGTTGTCGGCGTTTATGTGGTGAACCCTGATATTTTGAAGCGAAGCAGCACATGGGTTAATCGTATCGAGGGCTTTGTGAATAATAATCCGGAAGAAATAACTCAGGCTAATACAGCGACCATGGCGATTTCCACAGGGGGGATAGTGGGGAAAGGTATAGGAAATACCACGCAGGGAAGATTTCTCAGCGAGTCTCACAACGATTTTATTTTTGCCATAATCTTGGAAGAGGGTGGTGTCTTGTACGGGTTCATAGTAATGATACTGTATTTCATATTGTTTTATCGTTCGGTCAAGATAGCGAAAACAGCAAGGGGGCTTTTCGGCAGTTATGCAGCCGTCGGGATAGGTTTGGTGTTTTGTTTGCAGGCTTTGGTCAATATGATGGTGGCAACCACTTTGATACCTGTCACCGGACAAACATTGCCGTTTATCAGTTACGGCGGTACATCTTTTATCATCAGTAGTGCTGCATTGGGTATAATGCTTAATATAAGTGCAGATGCAAAGAAGTATCAAATGGAACTTGAATCCGAAAAAACGAATCTTGATTCCACGGGAATGAATCTTGAAGAGAATGTAACGGATTCAAGAGATAATATTCACGAGAAAAAACAAGAAGAAAATGAGAGCGATAATTAGCGGCGGTGGTACGGGAGGACATATCTTTCCTGCAATAGCGATAGCTAATGCATTGAAAGAAAAATATTCTGACGCAGAGATATTGTTTGTGGGTGCCAAGGGAAGAATGGAGATGCAGAAAGTGCCTCAGGCAGGGTATAAAATCATAGGTCTTCCGATAGTCGGGTTTCAGCGTAAGAAGTTTTGGAAGAACATATCGTTTCCTTTCAAGTTGATATATTCGACCATAAAGGCAAAGAAAATCGTAAAGACTTTTGCTCCGGATGTAGCAATAGGCGTGGGAGGAATGCGATTGTTTGAACAAATGTCCTATTTTAGTTATAATCCTCTGAATCCCGTTATATTACATATCCTCTAATGAAAGGCACCTTACGGTTCTTTTGTACCGTCTGATCCGTTTTTCTTTCTGAATAAAGAAGCGGACCTTCTCTTCCATTGTTTCTTTATCGAATTTTTCAGGATTGCGTTTGACTTCAATGATCTCGGCGTTTTTGTCATCGGAACTGACAGCGACAATGTCAATCTCACATTGCTGATGGTTACCCTTGGAGTCGGTATATCCTTTAGGATCCCACCAACTACCGATCGCACGATAGTTCATTTCTTCCATCATCTTGGCTTTGAAATATCGTTCGAGAGTGTCTCCGGTATATGTGGTGTAGTCATCTGACATTACCTTTGCCAGCAGAGGATACTGTCCGATCTCTATCATCATCTGGTTCTTCTCAATGTAACGGAACCAGAATCTTAAAAAAACATCACTGATTTCGTAACGTACTGTCTGCGACTTGCTTCCGGCCCACATCGGGCGTTTTTTCCCTATGAGGTTATAAGTCTCCTCAAGCTTAGACAACTGTCCTCCGATACTTTTTGATCCAAGGTATGTGGCGATCTCCGCCTGGGTGTTGTAACCTTCGGAGATGGCTTCCAGAATAGAGAAATATGTCCCATACTTCCTGCCAAACTCTTGAATAAGCAGTTTGCGACCTTCCTCAATGAACGGAGAGTCCGGTTTGCAAATATACCGGATCATCCCATCTTTGGTCAACGCCTCGGCATCAACAAAGAGTTCAATGTATTTCGGCACTCCGCCCGTGTATGCGTAAAGCGCAAGAAGATCGTCATTTGTGTACCCTGGGACATATTCATTCATCACTTCCTTGAGAACAGATGGAGCGAAAGGGTACAATTTTATAGTGTGGTCGTCTCTTCCGTACAATGGCTCCTTCTTATCCTTAAAAAGTTTAGTCATAAGTGAATATATGGAGCCGCTCACGATAAGATTGACATTAGTCTTCAGACGGAATTGATCCCAATAATTCTGAATGTCAGAGAATATGGAAGGGTTGACCTCGCTGAAATTTTGAAACTCATCTATGACAAGCGTGAATTTCCTATGCTCTCCGACCTGCATCAGAATGGCGAAAATATCCTTGAATGAAGTGATCCCGTCCGGAACGAAAAGACCAAGTTTGGTGCGTATCTCGCCTGTGAACTCAGCGCAAAGCACAGCCTCGTTTTTCTTCCCGACGAAAAAATACAGGTATTCCTCACCTGACATAGATTTATCTATCAGAGTGGTCTTCCCGATTCTACGCCTTCCTGTGACAACCGTCAGCATTGAGTGGTTATCGTAAGAACGATTCTTCATTTCACGCAGTTGCGCCAATTGTTCTGTCCTGTCAAAGAATTTCATATCGCATTTTTTACAGTCGTAAATTTTACAGCCGTTGCAAAGTTATTGAATATATTGGAATTTTCAAATACTTAATAAATTAGTAGTGTGAAAGAACTTTTTCTTTCACACTACTATAGGACTATTCTGTAATATCGATCAGATGTAATAATGGTTAATCCTATCTAAACTTGACGGTTGGACAAGCTTTCTTCAGAATCCTTCCGAATTTTCTCATCTCTTCATTGTTCATTGAGCGAGCATTGAAGCTATCGCGCCAAGGAACTCCATCTTTTATCTTATAGGCTTGAACATGGACAATTCCCCTTTGAAAGACTCTTCTGTCACGTTTATTCCTATGACTATGCCCCCAATCAAAATCCAGATATGCCACCCTATCCACATATACCCGGCATTGGTCAACCTCTCCATTTTCATTTAGACGAAAATATATTTTAGAGGTATTTGAATACATTGGCAATCCCTTATTAATATCAGTTATATGCTTGATCACCTTCCCTTCCACTTCACCGTCACGAATTATGTCTCCGACTTGATGGTATAAATATTGGGAAAAGCCTCCCGATTCAACATATTGTTTTTGTGCTCCCATAGTTCAGTCATCACAATTACAATCGTAATTAATGCCGACATAATCACGTTCCCGTAGCCATTCTCCAAATGTTATATGTCTATCAAGAACGTCGTCCATTGTCATGTCGAACGTTAGTATGAACGATAGTGTCTCCGTTCCGAAAGCACGAGTCTCTCTTCCTGGTCTTCGACTGCCAACAATATAACTGTCAAAATTGTTTCTGACAATAAAGACGTAGTCATCATTGTCTTTCTCCGTAAGCAACACATCGTTTGATGTAGCCTGACTGTAAAGTTCCTTCTCCTTCATTCTCTCGAAGAAGATCCTCTCATTCTCGGACGTGTAGTTTCGTGACATTTCGTCAAAAAGACGTATATCATCCGGATCCAATTCATTTATAAACATCTTGTTCTTAGTTTTTGAATAAAACAATCATAGTAAACCACTTCCACTTCAGGATCAAAGTCCAGACGGAATCCATAGACTACAAGTTTGGTCGGACTCTTTCTTTGTACCAATTCCTTCACAGCCATCCTATAAAGAAACTTTTCTGAATATGTTCGCCCTACCGCGGAATGTCCTATCGCTATTATGCTGTTTTCCGGCAATCCGTCAAAACAATATTTGAGTGAATCCGCATTCCCCCAACTGGCAGACGGGATCACATTTACACCATTTTGCTGCCAATAGCAAGTCACCCACCTGTTTTTGTAGAGTTGGAGAATGTTAAATGACTTGGCTTGGTCAACAAACAATGTGTTGTCCGGCGCGATGACATAGCGGAATTTCCGTACTTCATTCATTGTCGCTACCGGTTTTGACCATGCAGTCTCAAACACACAGTCAGCTTCATAGAAATGCAGACCCACATTCGCCCCATAGTACTGCCTATGATGGCCATAAGCGACCAGATCATTCGGAAGCTCACCATTGTACGGAGATGCGAGAGGTAGTTCCTCGTTTCCGTCCACAGTAAATGAGTTACATAAGTGCAAGTTGCCAACTCTTAATTTTTCCGGAATAGATGCACCCACGTTTCGTTTATACAATTTACCTTCTTCCGCACCCTCATTCATTGTTGGTTTGGAGAAGAAATCAGGGAAAAGATCCCCATCTTTAGTATTCATACTCTTTTTTATTAAGAATATTGGATGATACATTCGGCTTTTTGGGGAACTTATATTTTGCAAAATGAAAATTATGTATCATTTTTGCAAAGAAACATTAAGTCCCCCTGCGGATTTAAGCGATGTCACCAACCGAATAAGCGCGACATCATTTCCAACCCTGTTACCTTGCCCGTAGCAGGGTTTAGTGTTATTTGAATATTTAAGTCATAACAAGTTATTTATTATAAATTACGTATTAATTATTGTAATTGATATAAAATCATACTAATATAAGTTATGTTTTAAATCATTGATGCAAATATAAATAATATTTTGCAATATTATCAATGTATTGCATTATTTATTATTTTTATACAAATAACATAAATAATTGAGGAAGAAGATTAAAAACAATATTGTTGCAATTTGTTGAAAACTTTTTATGGCTATGACCGATTTCCCTAAGAGTAGAGAAGCATATTTATAGGTAATTATATACGAGTTGACTACACTGCCGCATCGCGTCGGTGCACATTAGTGTCCACACTATAATCTGTAAGCCAGTAGTTATCATTCGGGTGTCAATTCAGCCGTGCGGCATTTTCCACATCTGGAGCGCCAAAACATTGTCCGCTGGTCAGATGGGTTTTCAGGTGTGATAAGTTCTGGTTTCTCCAACATTGGAACCTAATCGTATATGCCCTCCTTTCCCGTCAGTCGTGAAATCCAGCGCTTGGCGTCTCCGTCATATTGCAAGGTACGGCTGACTATTGCTGTCCCACGCCAACATTCAAATCAAGGCTGACGGGCGGCGTGGTTATCTGTCAACAACACGCGACATCCGGCGACCTTCCGAACATAGTTACCTTCTCAAAGGACGTATGCATCGCCATTTTGCAAACAGCGGCATACGATAATTCTTCTACACCATTGTGAGGCACGGTCGTATGCCACCTATGGATACAGAAACCATAGGTGGCATATCCACAGGCCTCTCGTCGTACTCAGGGCGGGTTTGCGTGCCGCCATATTCACAAAATGCGGATGACGCCAGCAACGTATGTAACGGCTTGGCGACTGCTTGCATACCACGTTAGTCAACTGCTATATAGTTACCTATTTATATATGGCTGTGAGTCACAAGGTTAATAGGACCTTTTGAAAAAGCTTATCCCCCATCATTTTATTTCTTCAATCTTGATTCTGTAAGGTTCGGCATCATATTTGTCACATTCAGTTAAGTTCTTTTGGAAATGACTGTCTATCGGCATACCTTTGCAGTCACTAAACAAAAAACGTAAAGATATGTTAAAAACTATTATACAAACAACGACTATAGCACTGATCTGCCTTGCCACAATTTCCTGCGAAAAGGAAGTTCCTATAAAAGGAGATTCGATTTCTGAACCAACTGCCGAAACAGAATCATCGTCTTTGGATGATTTCACTGTCATTCTCTCGAAGGCTGTCGCAAACGACAAGGATTTGCGTGATTTCATCAAGGTGGAGTCTCTCAAACAGTTCGACAAGGACTATGATGTTTTCTATCCTTTCGTCAAAAACGAGAGACTTTCATCAGGAATATCCTTCAGAGAGGCTTTGTTAAAATACACCACGGAGGACAAACTGGAGCAAATAGAATCAAATTGCCCGTTGCTGAATATCTTCGTGCCGGATTGGAGCTGGATAAACGGCTATTCCGCCGATTCGTGGGACACAAACGACGATTTTGTGACTGTCAGCAGGAAAGACGATGGAGACAAGCACGTCATTTATTACAATGGATCTGTCTATGATACTGTAGAGACAGATGGTTTTCCATCATATCCTGTTCTGATAGTAAAGAATAATGGACGTCTAAGGGTCTCCAATGCGAGAACCAGATCTTCCGAAGCAACCTACGAATTCACACATAAGGAATTCGATAACACCAACATCCAAACCAGAGCAAACCGTAAATGGCACTATGACCCAGTCTTGATGCCAGTAACAGGTAGTTCGGATTTCGTTCCAGAAAGCGCTATCGATCATCTTCTCATAAAAGCGTATAGTGAGTTCGAAGATAAATCTATTGACGGTGCTTGCCAGAGAGATTATGTGTATTATGGTATGAGTAAAAGTAATACGGATCACGGCGTCTATCGCGGCTATATTCGCGAACAACTATACCGTTTTAAGATATCCAAAGGTGCTTATGGTTTTATAGCAGACCAAAATGACGATCCTAAATTGCATGAAACAATAGATGTTATAGGAAGAAAAAATTCAAAGGATTCCACTGAGCTATATAATGAGATTTGGACTGAAGGAAGCTTTGCGTTCCAATTTGACATATTCATTGGAATAAAGGGTAAAGGTAACGATGGATATATCGCAAAGAAAATTCTACTTCCGGAATGTGCTCGTGATGTCTACGACTTAAGTAAAGTCAGACGAAAATATAAGCATCAGACAGGATTGGAAAGGGGACATTACATCTACTATTTTAACCCTGAGGATCTTGTTCCGAAATGGATTTATCCAGAGAATCCCGTATATCTGCCTGAATGGGACATTTCTAACGAATCCACGGATATTTATGTTCAGATCTCAGAGATTGATGATTCTGAAACAAAAACATATACTAGAACCAGAACTTACAGGTATACCTCAAATTTCAGCGTTGACGGCAATATTTCTGGAAGCGTAAAAGGAGTTAAAGGTAGTTTTGGAGTAAAATATGGGAACACTAAAGATGATACTGAAAGCGCAACATTGTCATACACAACGACCCTTGATAGTGAGGATTTAGGTATGGAGCCTTTCGAATACACCAGCAATATATTATCAAAACCAATCACCGAGAACGTTAAGGGGACTAACATGCCGGGCTATATTGTCAGCAGTACAAGTGTAGGTGCTGTCACAATAACTTTTCTTCCAACTGACATCAGATAAAGCAATGAAAGCAAGGAATATATTGATAGTAAGCATAGAATTGCTATGCTTACTATCTTGCAGTAAAGAGCCGCAAGACTCTCCTGAGCAGCATTACGCAGATACTTTTTGCGGCACATACTACCTTGAAAAAGCAGTATGGAGCACAGATAATATTGACTTGAACGGAGACGGGATAGCCAATGAGGATTTGATTTATGAATTCAAGAATCTTCAGGGTTTCCTTGAAAATAAACGTTTTGCAAAAATATATCAAAATCCGGCAGCTCAAAACGAAATAGACGTTGACTACTATATTCCGTATCATGATGTTAGAAAAATAGACAACAACTATTATGATTACGGTTGCGGATACCTTGAATCATCCTTCATTGGGAGACTAGACTCTTCCAACAACCCAAAGTTAAGTTTTCCGGCAAAAGAATATAACTATAGAGATGACTATAATGTGGCTTTGAATGGAATACATAAATCGATGATAAACAAATTCGAAAATGGGACTATGACTATTCATGTAGATGCAACTATCTATGATTGCGATTACAAACCAATAGCCGGCACTTTCTACTTATATTTCAAAAAAATATAAGGCAAGAATTAAAAATTACAAATGTTATTATTAAATATGTCTTTCGGAAAAAATCAACCTCTAAAGCGTATCTTACTAGACCAAGGGCACTGCCATATCGTATGCAGGCCGACTGAAGTCTGTTATCTGAACTCCGAGGCTGACAACACAAGGGTGTTCTTGGCTGATGGGACGTGGGGATCCATTGACGACTCTCTTATTGAGATGGAATCCGTTCTTCCAAAGGACTTGTTCTTCCGGGCCAACCGGCAGAACCTTATAAACGTTGACTATGTTCATAGTATCGCACAAGGCCCCGGAAGGGATTTCATTGTCAATTTAAAAGAGCCATATTCATCAATTGAATTTATCTTAACTCCTGAAAAGAAAAAAGAGTTGATAGAGATGCTGATGTATGGTTCATCATCGTATCAGCCAGAGTGAGAAGAAAGTGACACTCGATTTACAAAACGGTTTGGGTACTATCGTCGCTTCCACAGGCTTCACGACCAGTATTTCGGTCGTAAAACTTATGGAATCGATAATGTGGTTTATATTGAAGAAGTCATAAAATGTGACAATAGAGTTTTACATCATTTGATTTCAATAAAACCGATTGCATCACGCTCTGCCTTAGTCAAGTCATATAAATCAAATAGCATATTGTCAATAGCTATAGCTTTCTCTTTTGAATATTTAGTTTGAATTTCATTTACAAGCACCTTAAATTCATCATTGACATCATCCGATACATTCAGAACCGGAATCTTGTCAAAAAATATTTTCCTCAATTCCCGTGTTCCTCCTTGCAATTCCGGGAAATTGTCGAGGAAGCAGAATTTGAAAAGTGATGAATTCAAAAATGCTGTCAGATATGCCAAGTGATTCCCTGTTATCATAAAAGATTTGTCATTTTGATAGAACCCCTTCTCGTCATAATAAAAAGGGATAAACTTGGTCATATTTGGATACATTATTTTCGGCTGAGAAAAGTCGTCCGAATAAGCGCAGTTACGAAGGTTGTATGGGGTGTCACCTTGGTCGGCTCTGGTCTTGATTTTATCCCAAAACTGATCCAGATGGGCTTTTATGGCGGGGTAATCGTTGATGTCAATGCGTGGGATTTTGCCTTTAATGCCGTTGTGGGTGTTGATCAGCCAGAGTCCGGCCCAGTCGTAGGAGTAGCGCTTGATGTCGCGGCCTCTCAAAATTGGCCTAATGATCGCCTCCGTTCTTTGGCGTTCTTCCTCGGACTTACAGTTTGAAAGGATCTCGTCGCGCCTTTCGGTTGTGATTATAAAGGCGTCGTTGTAACCGGTCTTTATGCCGTAATTGATGCTGATATCCCAGTCCCTCAGCGGTTTCCCGATGCTTTCGATTTTTCGCTTGATGCTCTGCTCGATGGGGGTGAGGACTACCCAGGCGGCGGGGCCGGAGAATCCGCAGGTTGTGCCCTGTTGCTGAACATATACGCCCAGATTGTTGATGACATCACGTGGCTGGGAGGAGGTGACTACATATTATTCGACAATATGGCAATAATTCAGGAGAACGATTACATCAGCACTTAGAACTGCAACTTAATGATTATCGGATAAATGCAGTTCCAGGTGCGCGTAGTATTTCGCACCTGGAAGGGTGGGGCGCCAATAGGGGGCACTGTAGAGGGTTCTTTGACTTTCAGGTGTGTGATTATATTCACACCTTGAACTGTAACTTGGTCGTTATCTGGTGAATACTGTTTTAGGTGCGATAGATGAGCTGACTGCGCTATCCGGGAATATTGGTTGCATACTTGCAAGGTGACAGAAATGGTCTAAAGTGTCGCTGAAGGGTTCCGAAGTGAGGTTTCGGGCGGCAAAAAAGGGCAAAAGTGTCGCCTGAGGGTTCCGACGGGAGATGTTTGGCGGCGAAAAAGGCCAAAAGCGTTACTGAAGAGTTCCGAAGTGGGGTGCAGGGCGGCGAAAAAGGCCAACAGTGTTGCCGTGGAGGGACTGTGGATAGGCGTGGTGAGTGAATGACGAGCGAAATGTAAATATTTATGAATCATAGGGCTTGGAATTGTTGTGGACATTGGCTATCTTTGGGGCGGGCATCGGAACGGCTTCGGTTTCTTTCCGCGGGGCGTAGGATTCTGATGCGGGTGAGGCGAAAGGAAAGAGGAGGTAGAGAACTATGAATTACGGCTACATTCGGGTCAGCAGCGACAAACAGACTGTTGAGAATCAAAGGTTTGAAATCAATAACTTCTGCGAGAGGGAACATCTGTCCATCGACGGGTGGATAGAGGAGACCATCAGCGGAACCAAATCCTATAGTAAAAGGGAGTTGGGGACGCTGCTTCGGCGTGTGCGGAAGGATGATCTGATCATCTGCGCGGAACTTTCGAGGTTGGGGCGTAACCTGTTTATGATTATGGAGATACTCAACATCTGTATGACCAAGGAGTGCAAGGTGTGGACGATCAAGGACAACTATCGGCTGGGTGAGGATATTCAGAGCAAGGTGCTGGCGTTCGCTTTCGGGCTGTCGGCGGAGATCGAACGCAACCTTATCAGCCAGAGAACGAAGGAGGCGTTGGCACGGAAGAGGGCCGAGGGTGTGGTGCTTGGCAGGCCTAAAGGACGGAAGACGGCGTTGGAGAAACGTAAGCTGTACGGTAAGAGGACCTTGATCGCGGAGTTGATGGCGGTGGGAATGTCACAGCGCAAGATCGCCAAGATCTGCAAGGTGGACCGGAATACCTTGTGGCGGTTCTTGAAGTCCTGTGAAGAGGAATGACAATTTGTCAGTCTGAATCTCTTGGAACATATTTTGACTATCCTTGAACCAGCTTCATCAGAAGGTGGAGCCGACTGAATATATTCGTAAAATTTAAAAATGAAAGATATTATGGCAAACAAAGGACAGATTGGAGTGACGACCGAGAACATATTCCCGGTCATCAAGCAGTTCCTCTATTCGGATCACGAGATTTTCCTTAGGGAGCTGGTCGCGAACGCAGTGGACGCTTCGCAGAAGATGAAGGCCATCGCCTCGAACGGAGACTTCAAGGGCGAGCTTGGTGAGCTGAAGGTTAGTGTCGAGCTTGACGAGGATGCCAAGACGTTGAGGATCATCGATAACGGTATCGGTATGACCGATGAGGAGATTGACAAGTACATCAACCAGATAGCGTTCTCTTCAGCTGGAGAGTTCCTTGAGAAGTACAAGGACCAGAACATCATCGGCCACTTCGGATTGGGATTCTATTCCGCGTTTATGGTCGCGAAGAAGGTGACGATTGAGTCTCTTTCCTGGAAAGAAGGCGCTAAGGGCGTGATCTGGAGCTGCGAGGGCAACCCGGAGTTCGAGATGGGGCCTTGCGACAAGGCTGAGAGAGGCACCGTCATCACACTTTACCTTGACGACGAGGCCGCCAAGGACTACGGCACAAAAGGTAAGATCCAGCAGCTACTGGACAAGTACTGCAAGTTCATGCCGGTTCCGGTCGTTTTCGGCAAGGAACAGGAATGGAAGGACGGCAAATATGTCGACACCGACAAGGACAACGTCATCAACAAGATCGAGCCTCTGTGGACCCGCAAGCCTTCCGAACTGAAGGAAGAGGACTATATGAAGTTCTACAGGGATCTCTACCCGATGAAGGAAGACCCTCTGTTCTACATCCATCTGAACGTGGACTATCCGTTCAACCTCACCGGAATCCTCTACTTCCCGAAGATCAAGGATAGGATGGCGATCGAGAAGAACAACATCCAGCTTTACTGCAACCAGATGTTCGTCACCGACCACGTGGACAACATCGTCCCTGACTTCCTGACGCTTCTGCACGGTGTCATCGACTCTCCGGACATTCCTCTTAACGTCTCCAGAAGCTACCTGCAGGCCGACGAGAATGTCAAGAAGATCTCGACCTACATCACCAAGAAGGTGGCCGACAGACTGGAGGAGATATTCAAGAACGAGCGTGACGCTTGGGAGAAAAAGTGGGACAACCTCAAGCTGTTCATTGAATATGGCATGCTCTCCGACGAGAAGTTCTGCGAGAGGGCTCTGAAGTTCGCCCTGTTCAAGAACACGGACGGCAAGTATTTCTCTCTGGAGGACTACCGCAAGGCCATCGCCGAGAATCAGACCGACAAGGACAAGAAGGTCGTTTACCTCTATGCAACCGACACTGACGAGCAGTACGCTTTCATCGAGGCGGCGAAGAACAAAGGGTATGATGTGCTTCTGATGGACTGCGAGCTGGACGCCCACTATGTCAATCTGTTGGAGCAGAAGATCCCTGACACAAGGTTCGCCCGTGTGGATTCAGACACGATAGACAACCTCATCCCAAAGAGTGAGAAGGTCAAGCCGGAAATGGCACAGGCCGACAAGGATGACCTCAGCGCGATGTTCAAGGCCGTCCTGCCGAAGGGCAACGACTACTTCGTGGAGGCCGATAACCTTGGCGAGAACGCCGCTCCGGTGATCATCACCCGTAACGAGTTCATGAGGCGTTACCGCGAGATGAGCGCGATGGGAGGCGGAATGAACTTCTACGGGAATATGCCGGAGTCGTTCAACATCACCGTGAACCTTGAGAATCCGGTCATGGCCGGAATAGTCACCGAGGCCAAATCCAAGATCACTCCGATGCAGGAGCTTCCTGCCGAGCCTGGCAAGGACGCTTCCGACGAAGAGAAGAAGCGCGTTAACGATGAGCGCCAGTCCATCAAGGATGCGCACGAGGCCATAGTCAATGAATATGCCGCCGGCAACGACATCCTTAAGCAGGTGATCGACCTCGCCCTCCTTTCCAACGGCCTGCTCAAAGGCAAGGCACTCTCCGACTTCATCGCCCGCAGCGAGAAAGTCATCGCCGATGCCGCCCGCAAATAGCCCGGATTATTCCGTCTGAACGCGCTTTCAGAATTGAGTGTGAGAAGGCATTTCCTGTAGAGGAAGTGCCTTCTTTTCGTATATGATAATCTGCGGATCTGATTTGTTTGAATTGTTATTAAGTGTTATATTCGCAAAAACCACTTTGATTGATGAGTAACAGGACTTTGACGGCGGTTGCATGTACGTTGACCGGGACGCTGACGGTGGCCTCCTTTGTTTCCTGCGGGTCACGGAAAGAAGGCGGGAAGGGTGAGGCTAAGAGATTGAATGTCATCTACATCATGTGCGATGACCACTCGTATCAGACAATCAGTGCCTATGACAGCCGCTTCATCAGGACACCGAACATCGACCGCATCGCGGACGAGGGGGCACGTTTCACGAACAGTTTCGTGGCGAACTCGCTTAGCGGCCCGAGCCGGGCTTGTATGCTGACGGGAAAGCATAGCCACGCCAATGGCTTCACCGACAACACCACAACCTTTGACGGAGGGCAGCAGACATTCCCGAAAATCCTTCAGGCTGCCGGCTACCAGACAGCGATGATAGGGAAGTGGCATCTGGTCTCGGAGCCGACCGGGTTCGATCATTGGGATATTCTTGTAGGGCAGGGAGACTATTACAATCCTACTTTTATCCGTGGCGGCGAGAGGGTGTGCCGGGAAGGCTATGCGACGAACATCATCACCGACCTTGCGCTGGAGTGGCTTGATAATGAGCGCGACAAAGACCGTCCTTTCTGCCTTTTTGTCCACCACAAGGCTCCCCACAGGACGTGGATGCCTGATCTGTGTGATCTGGAACTGTTCAGTGACGCGGAATTCCCTCTTCCTGATAATTTCTATGATGAATATGATGGCCGCATCCCCGCCTCGCTCCAGGAAATGAGCGTCGTGAAGGACATGGATCTTGTCTATGACCTCAAACTCGCCGACAAAGAGAATGAGATCCACACCTCCACTGGCCTTGAACAGGCTGGAAGGAGTTTGTACGATCGCTTTACTCCCGCGCAGAAGAAAGTCTGGGATGCCCACTATGATCCGATCATCGAGGAGTTCAAGAGGCAGGGGGTGGACGGGGATGCCCTTGCCCGATGGAAGTTCCGTCAGTACATGCGCGACTATCTCCGCGTTATCCACTCCGTGGACAGAAACGTGGGCCGCCTGCTGGATTACCTTGAATCAAATGGCTTGATGGACAACACGATGATAGTCTACACGTCCGACCAGGGCTTCTATATGGGTGAACACGGCTGGTTCGACAAGCGTTTCATGTACGAGGAGTCTTTCAGGACACCTTTGCTTGTCCGTATCCCCGGCGGTCGCAAGGGCGACATAGAAGAGTTGGTCCAGAACATCGACTATGCTCCGACGATTCTCGAATTCGCAGGTGTGGATGTGCCGGAGGACATGCACGGTGTCTCATTCCTGCCGTTGCTCGAAGGCGGGAAGGCGGAGGACTGGCGCAATTCCATCTACTATCATTATTACGAATATCCCGCCGAGCATGCGGTAAGAAAACACTTCGGCATCCGCACGGATCGTTACAAGCTTATCCGTTTCTACGGTGACATCAACTGCTGGGAACTCTATGACCTCCTTGAGGATCCTTCTGAAATGCACAATCTCTACGGTGTCCCAGGCTCCGAATCACTGACCGACAGCCTCAGAACAGAACTGCTTCGCCTCCAGATTCTGTATGATGACCCGATTCGCGAAATCCCGTTACCCTGATTCCCGACAATAGTCCTCGGATGCGCTGCGGCCCTGCGAGCGGAAATCGCGGCGAAAGTCGCCCGTAGAGTCCCCGTTGAGACCCTGCGAGCGGAAATCGCGGCGAAACTCGCCTGCTGAGTCCCCGTTGAGGCCCTGCGAGCGGAAATCGCAGCTAAACACGCCCGTAGAGTCCCCGTTGAGACCCAGCGAGCGGAAATCGCGGCGAAACCCGCCAGTGGAGTCCCTGCTGGGACATGGGGACTATTCAGCCTCCTCTCCGGAATCGGATTGCGGCATGTCGCGGAGGTAGGTGTACTCGTAGAACACGCTGCCGGTGTCCTGGGCACCGAATGTCAGAGGTCCGGACAGAGGGGTTACCAGATACCCTAAGTTATCGGAGGTGTGTCTGAATGAGCCGGCCAGATTGATTTTCTCAGAAGTGGCCATCATGTCTTGGGAATAGTGCAGACGCTCGAAGAACACGTATGAATATTCAAAGACATGGTTGTCGTAGTCTGCTTTCAGTGGACGGATGCGGCCGCGGTACTCTTCGATCGGGTCGCCTTCGAACCAGGAGGTTGAGTAGGTGATCTTCCAGTCTTGGGTTATGACTATCTTATGCTCGGTGATCTTGCCATCGTCGTTATTCTGTAGGAAGGAGATCTCCGCGTTCAATGATGGGGTGAGCTCGATCTCCTTGGCGTCGCCGTTCTTGTTCATGGCGAATATGGTGACGTAGGCTCCGGCGAACTCTCCGTTGACAGTGTCCACCACTGTGCTGTCCTTGAACGCCTCGATGTCCTTGAAGCCGTCCAGAGGGCCGCTGCTGTCGAACCTGCCGGTCTGTGTCGCGCTGAAAAGGCTGAAGATCTCAAGTCCTCCGTTCTCCATCGCCAGACAGACGATCGGATTGATGTCCTGGCCGATGTTGCCGATGAACACACCGCGGCACTTTCCGGACAGGTCCTCGATCTCATATTCACCTTCAGGACATTCGTCGATGCCACGGGACAGTCTGACGAAAGCTTTTCCGTCCTGCACGCGGGCGGTGATCTTGTTCTTTATGGGGTAGCTTTCGGTATATTCATGGACTATGTAGTCCGCGCTGGCGGAAGGCTTTATCGGCAGGAACTTGTCCGTGATGTCCAGAACGGTCGCCGAGTTCCCGTCGTCGTCAGGGGTGACCACCGATCCGTCCTTCAGACTGATCATCGGGGAATAGTCCACCAATGGCTTGCCGTCTTTGCCCTCGATGCTGATGGCGACGTTGCAGTACAGATCCGAAACGTTGCACCTCAGCAGGAAAGGCCTCCCGTCCCTCTCGGCGAGCAGCATGCTCTTATGGAGGTTGCAGTTCTCGTCGATCTCGACCGCGTTGACCTTTACTGTCGCCTTGGAGTGGCGCGGGATGACGATGTACCACTCATCACCCTTCGTCTGTACGGTCTCCAGATTCTCCAGACCGTAGGACTTTGAGTAACGTTCTAACAGCCAGGAGTCTCTCAGGTCGGACTCTTTGGTGTACATGCCCACGCAGATGACCGCCGCGGCGTCATTGTCTCTCCAGTTGATGGACTGGAACTCATCTCCGGTGGATTTGCCGCCGGTGTTCCCGCAGGAAACAAGCGCGGCGCAGATTGCCAGAAGCGAAACGATTCTTCTCATTGTGTTCTTTGTTTTAGTGTTGCCAGTGATTCATATTCTTCATAAATCTCCCAAATGTACGAAATTTATCTGGTTTTCCATCACCTTTCGGGCGGGATTGAGAAATGGCGTGAAAAAAAGGAGATTTCCGGAAAATAGTTCTAACTTTGCGCCCGGTTTTTGGAATGACAAATAAAGATAACACTAATTATATAATGAACGAGAAGATTCAAAAGGTCGCAGGGTTGGTGGCCACCGGGAAGTTCTGGAAAGAAGTCATAATCATGACCCTCGGCATGATGGTAGCCGCCGCGGCAGTCTACTATTTCCTTGTTCCAAGCAAACTTATCATCGGCACGGTGTCCGGTCTGTCAATTGTCCTTTCGGGAATATTCGAGACCTTCTTCGGCATCCAGATCAAAGTCTCTCTCTTCGTGGTCATCATCAACGCCATACTCTTGGTTCTGGCCTGGCTGCTGATCGGTGAGGAATTCGGGGCAAAGACGGTCTACACGGCCATGATCCTCGGACCTCTGATGGATTTCTGGGCGTGGGTGATGCCTTATCAGAGCCTGATGGAACCGGGTACGACTTCCGTGATGGGCGACATCTGGTTCGACCTCTGCTGCTTTGTTCTCCTTCTTAGTCTCTCACAGGCTATCCTGTTCAACATCAACGCCTCCACCGGTGGTCTCGACATCCTGGCGAAGATTGTCAACAAGTACCTGCATTTCGACATCGGAGCTTCCGTGTCGGTGGCCGGAGCGATGATCTGCTGCACAGCCTTCGCCATCAATCCTTTCAAGATGGTGATCATCGGCCTGATCGGCACGTGGATCAACGGCCTGGTCGTGGACTACTTCACCGCCAGCCTGAACAAGCGGAAAAGAGTCTGTGTGATTTCCAATGAATATGACAGGATACGCCGTTTCATCATCGACCAGCTTGGAAGAGGATGCAGCCTCTACGAGGTAATCGGCGGCTATACCGGCGAGAAGAGCATAGAGATACAGTCGCTCCTGACGCAGGAGGAGTTCTCCAATCTGATGGAGTTCCTCAAGCGGGAAGGCATCAAGTCATTCGTGACCGCCGGCAATGTGAGCGAGGTCTACGGCCTGTGGCTGAAGCACAAGAAATTTCATTTTTAGGAGCCTGCTTTCCCTGATTTCCGCGCGGAAACGTTTTTTCTGCCCTCCCACGGCTTTCTTTGGACAATTTTTTTGTCTATCTTTGTCGTAATGTTTTAAAAAGTCGTTTGCTATGGCGGAAACCGATCAAGTTTATCCTCTCGACCCGGAGAAGGTGTATTACTCGATGGATGATTTGACCCTTGAGACAGAGGAGGGGCCAAAGACGTTGAGGGTAGGGGCGTGGCTGAACTACGATCCGGTCAGGATCCACAGGATGATCGTCAGGGAAAAGACGATGCAGGTGGACACGTTCGAGGTCTATAACCCGTTGATGAGCAAGCTGCGAAGGGCTGACCAGCAGTACTACAAGCAGTTTATGGGGCTTGGCCTGACGATCGACTTTCCGGGCTACACATCGGAGATCCTGGCGAGAATCCCGTTCGAGAACGACCCTATCGGCTTCTACAAATGGTGGCGCAAGGGAAAGCACGAGGACAAGGTCTATCTTTCCAAGGCCAACCAGTTCAAACTGTTCCAGAAAGTCGCCTTGATGGAGCCTAAGATAATGCTCAAAAAAGATCTCGAGTTCCTGAAATCTTTCTGACATAATATTTTCTGAATATGCAAGACTGGCTACAGGTTCTCAGACTTGACACGTCGGCCACCGAAAAGGACCGCGGGTGTGATGTCTGGGACAATGACAATTGTTGCAATTACTCAGCTGACGGCACAAAGCTGCTGGACGCTGAGAACTATCCGAGCGAGGTTCACGTCAAGGATGGCACGAAAGTCATCTGTGACGGAGTTTTCGCGTTTCAACCCTATATGGCCGAGGACAGGAAGATCGGCGAGGATATTCCCGAAGAGGAGAGGGCTTCGTTCCTTGACAAGATATTCCTCCCCCCGACGGTCACGCACATCGGGCGCGAGGCTTTCCGCGAATGTGGCTGGCTGAAAAGCATCCGTTTGCCCAAGGACTTGATATTCATTGGAGACGGGGCTTTTTTCGGATGCTGGGAACTTCGTTCTGTAAGTTGTCCTGCCGGATTGGTCGCCATCGGGGACGGCGCTTTCGAGGAGTGCTTCTCGCTGAACAAGGTGAAATTCAACAAGGGGTTGAAGGCGATCGGCGCCGGTGCTTTTCTGGCCTGCGAGTCATTGGAGGAAATTGTTCTTCCGGCCGGTCTTGAGTTCATCGGTGACGATGCGTTCTACGGGGCGTCGTTGAAAAAGATTTTTGTCCCGAAAAGTGCCAGAGGCCATCTGACTGAGCTTCTGCCTGAAAACCTGCACAGGAAAATCCGTGACATTCGTTGACAGTGTTTTCAAATTGAAAGTTTTTGATTACATTTGAGATTGTGATTTTTAAGAATATTGCGTAAAATGAATAAAATTTTAAACATTACCGCCGTTTTGGCCGCCGCTCTGTCGGTTTCGGCCTGCAAGACAACGGTACAGAAGCCCGTGAAAGTGGACTACCAGATGGAATATACAGTCGGGGACGTCACGTTTGATATGGTCAAGATCCCGGCCGGACACTACACGATGGGGCTTTCCGCGGACAACCGCAGGAAAATCACTAACGGGATTCCTCACGAGGTCGCCCTTGGCGGATTCGTCATCAGCTCCAAGCCGGTCTCACAGGCTCTGTGGACGGCGGTTATGGGCAGCAACCCGAGTTCAGTGCAGAACCCGGACGCTCCGGCCGATATGGTGTCCTGGAACGATGCCGTGAAGTTCCTGGGCAAGCTGAACAAAGCCACCGGCAAGATATTCATACTTCCGACCGAGGCTCAGTGGGAATATGCCCAGAGGGTTCAGAACGGTAAGGACTTCACTTCTGTCGCAGAATGGTGCCTTGACAGTTATGACGCTGTGCCTGAGGGAGCCACGAGTGATGAATATTTCAAGCCTATGGAGCTGGCCATTGATCCGGAAGGACCTGCCGGGAAGGATGGCAAGGTTGTCCGCACCGTCTTGGAAAGGATGGAGGTGGATTGTCACACCAAGAAGGCCAAGGTCGGTTTCAGGCTTGCGCAGCTGACGGAAGATGTGTTGACGGACGCCATCTTGGGACCGATTGAAGGAACGGCGATTGACCGTGAGAAAATTGACGCTTCGGACGCGAAACCGGAAGTCTTCACTGTCGGAGACGTGACTTTCAGGATGGTGAAAGTCAAAGGTGGAACATTTTCAATGGGATATAATACCTCGGATGCGCCGTACAATAATTTCTCTGTCCCGGAGAACGAGCTTCCGGCCCATCCTGTCACTCTTGACGATTTCGGGATAGGGGAGACCGAGGTGACCGTCGCCCTTTGGAACGCCGTGATGGGTTCTGTACCTTATCTTAACGACTTGGATGAACCTCAGAAGCCTGTCGGAAACGTCTCCTGGTACAACTGCCAGACCTTCATCAGCAGACTCAACACAATGACCGGCCGCAAGTTCCGTCTTCCGACCGAGGCTGAGTGGGAATATGCCGCCAGAGGTGGCCAGAAGTCCCGTCACTATGGCTTCAGCGGTTCCAACGATTATGACGCGATGTGGTTCCTTGACAATGCGAAGTCAAAACCGCAGGATGTCAAGACCCGCAAGGCCAACGAGTTGGGAATATACGACATGAGCGGAAACGTCTGGGAGTGGTGCTATGACCGCGCTGCGGAATATTCAAAAGACTCCCAGGTCAATCCTGTCGGCGCCACTGAGGGCGGGACGAGGATTCTCCGTGGCGGAAGCTGCGCCAGCCGCTGGGATGCCTGCCGCATCACCAACAGGTCGTACATGCCTGCCAAGAACATCAAAGGTACTTTCGGGCTCAGGCTCGCGCTTTAATATTTCTTGAATATTATATACTAAACACTGATAATTGATTATGGAGGAGCAACTCAAAGTTACCTGTCTTCATGACAGCCACGTGGCTCTTGGAGCCAAGATGAGTCCTTTCGCTGGATTCGATATGCCGATTCAGTACTCTTCGATCACAGAGGAGCATCTGGCGGTCCGCAACAATGTGGGTATGTTCGATGTGTCTCACATGGGTGAGATCTTCGTCAGCGGCCCGGACGCGGAAAAATTCGTCAACCACATATTCACCAATGACATCCGTCCTATGGTTCCTGGTCAGGTGCTGTACGGAATGATGCTTTACCCTGACGGTGGCACCGTGGATGATCTTCTGGTTTACAAGGAGTTCACCGCTGATCACTATCTTCTCGTGGTGAACGCCGCCAACATCGAGAAGGATTTCCTCTGGATAAAGGATCACGCCGAGGGTTACGATGTGAAATTGGTCAACGATTCCGACAACTGGGGACAGATCGCGCTCCAGGGACCTAAGGCCGAGGAGACACTCGTGAAGGTTCTCGGTTACGCCGCCGATGCCGCCAGCCTGACATTCTACACATTCAAGGATTTCGAGGATGCCGGAATGAGGGTCATCATCAGCCGTACCGGTTACACTGGCGAGGACGGATTCGAGATCTACGCGGCTCCGGGCCTCATCGTGAAGTACTGGGACGCTTTCCTGAAGGCCGGTGTGGTGCCTTGCGGACTCGGTTGCCGTGACACCCTGCGTTTCGAGGCCGGACTGCCTTTGTACGGTGACGAGCTTACCCCGGAGATCTCTCCTGTCGCCGCCGGTTTCAGCATCTTCTGCAAACTGGACAAGGACGAGTTCATCGGCAAGGAGGCCATCGCTGACCAGAAGGCCAACGGCACAAAGATGAAGCTCGTGGGCATCGAGCTTGCGGACAAGGCCATTCCTCGCGCCGGCTATCCGGTCGAGCTTGAGGACGGCACAGAGGTCGGAGTCGTGACCACTGGCTACCACAGCATCTCGCTGGGCAAGAGCATCTGCTTCGCCCTCGTGAAGAGGGAATGTGGCGCTCTTGACGCTCCGCTTTCCGTGCGCATCCGCAAGAAGGTGTTCCCGGGAAAGGTTGTGAAGAAGAGATTCTATCAGACTAATTATAAGAAGTAGAGATTCAGCAAGCGTTTTAGATAATATATTCATAAATTAATAGATTCACTATGAGCAAAGTAGTAGAAGGCCTCCGTTACAGCGAGGACCACGAGTGGGTAAAGGTTGAAGGCGGCATCGCCGTCATCGGTATTTCAGATTTCGCGCAGAAGGAGCTTGGCGACATCACTTACGCCGACCTCCCTGAGGTTGACGACGAGGTTGAGGCCGGTGAGGAATTCGGCGCTCTTGAGAGCGTGAAGGCTTCCAGCGAGCTTCTCTCTCCTGTGTCCGGAAAGGTTGTCGAGGTCAATCCAGAACTTGAGGACGCTCCAGAGAAGATCAACGAGGACGCTTACGAGGCATGGATCATCAAGGTCGAGATGAGCGATCCTTCACAGGTTGACACCCTTTTGGACGCGGCCGCTTACAAGGCAAAGATCGGCGAGTAATATGTCATCTTTCCCTTATTTTCCTCACACTGAAGATGATGTCCGCGCGATGCTCGGCCGCGTAGGGGTGAAGTCTTTGGACGACCTCTATTCCGATGTCCCGAAGGATGTCATCTTCAAGGGTGAATATGACCTGCCGGAGGCAATGTCCGAGCAGGAGGTCAGGGACTTCTTCGAGTCTCTGGACAAGAAGGACGAGAAACTGAAGGTGTTCGTCGGTCAGGGTGCCTACGACCACTACACACCGTCCGTCGTTCCTTACATCACATCCCGTTCGGAGTTCCTGACGGCGTACACTCCTTATCAGGCCGAGATTTCGCAGGGAACCCTCAGGTACATTTTCGAGTACCAGAGCATGATCTGCGCGCTGACAGGGCTTGATATCAGCAACGCTTCGATGTACGACGGCCCGACAGCAGCCGCCGAGGCCGTGAAGATGGCTCCGACCTGCACGAAGCGCAAGTCAAGGGTGCTGGTTTCATCCTCCCTGCTTCCTAACGTCATCAAGACAATCCAGACCTACGCCGGCTACCACGGCATCGAACTGGCCCTGGTTCCTTGCAAGGACGGACAGATCTGCCCGGACTGCATGAAGGCCGAGCTTGCCAAGAATGATGTCGCCGGAGTCATCGTCCCTTCGATCAACCGCTACGGAATCGTCGAGGACCTGACCGGCTTCGCTGAGGCCATCCACGAGGAAGGCGGAATATTCATTGAATATTGCGACCCTTCCGCTCTCGCGGTGCTGAAGACTCCTGCGGAGTGGGGCGCTGACATCGCTGTCGGTGACGGCCAGAGCCTCGGCGTCCCGATGAGTTTCGGCGGCCCTTACGTGGGCTTCATGGCCTGCAGGAAGGAATATGTCCGCAAGCTCCCCGGAAGGATTGTCGGTGAGACCCGTGACACTCAGGGCCGCCGCTGCTTCTGTCTGACCCTTCAGGCCCGCGAGCAGCACATCCGCCGTGAGAAAGCCACGTCCAACATCTGTTCCAACGAAAGCCTTATGGCCCTTTATGTGACTGTCTATATGTCGCTTATGGGCCCGAAGGGACTCAAGGAGGTCAACGACCGCTCCTACGCCGCGGCGCATTATCTCCACGATGAGCTTCTTAAGACCGGCAAGTTCGCCGAGGTGTTTGACAAGCCGTTCCTCAAGGAGTTCGTGCTCAAGCCGCTGATGCCTGTCGAGAGGCTTCACATCAAGCTGCACGACGGTGGATTCTTCGCCGGACTTGAGACAGAGGAAGGCTATGTAAGTTTCTGTGCTACTGAAAGAAGGACGAAAGCCGAGATTGACGCTCTCGTCGCGTTGGTGAAGGAGGCCTAAGAAGTATGAAATATTACGATAAGCTTATTTTCGAACTCTCCAAAGAGGGGAGAGTCGGCTATTCGCTCGGAAAGAACGAGTGGACTTCCTCCACGGACGAGATTCCGGCAGGACTCAGGAGAGGCGAGACCGTAGGGCTTCCTCAGGTGAGCGAGGTTGATGTCGTGCGTCACTACACTAACCTCTCCCAGATGAATTTCGGTGTGGACACCGGATTCTATCCTCTGGGGAGCTGCACGATGAAGTACAACCCGAAGATCAACGAGGAGATCGCCGGGATGAAAGGCTTCCTCGGGCTGCATCCGTTGCAGCCTGCGTCCACGGTTCAGGGCGCCCTGGAGGTTTACTATAATATGGACAAGGCTTTGGCCGCGATCACGGGAATGTCCCATTTCACGTTCAATCCTTGCGCCGGCGCCCACGGTGAGCTGACCGGTCTGATGATCATGCGTCAGTACCACATCCTTAACGGTGATCTGAAGAGAACCAAGGTGATCGTGCCGGACAGCGCTCACGGTACAAACCCTGCCAGCGCCGCTGTCTGCGGTCTGGAAGTGGTTGTCGTTAAGTCCAAGGCAGACGGTCTCGTGGACGTGAACGACCTCAAACCGCTTTTGGGCGACGACATCGCCGGCATCATGATGACGAACCCTAACACCCTCGGACTCTTCGAGAAGGACATAGAGGAGATCGCCGCCCTCATCCACGGATGCGGGGGCCTTCTATACTACGACGGAGCGAACATGAACCCGCTCATCGGCGTCGCCCGTCCTGGCGACATGGGATTTGACATTCTGCACTTGAATCTGCACAAGTCGTTCTCCACCCCTCACGGTGGCGGCGGTCCAGGCTCAGGCCCTGTCGGAGTCTGCGAGAAACTGGTCCCTTACCTTCCTGTTCCTAAGGTGGTCAAGGATGAATATGGCCAGTTCAAGGTACGTGGACGTGCCGGTGTGGGCAAGAGCGATGAGAATAAGAACGCTGACGGCTGCGAGAAGACGGCCGGTGAGGTGTCTGGATTTCTGGGCAACTTCGGCGTGATCCTCAGGGCCTATGCCTACATCCTTTCGCTTGGTCGTGAGAACGTCAAGTTGGTCGGCAAGTACGCCACCCTCGGTGCCAACTACATCAAGGAGAGCCTCAAGGAGTACTACAAGCTTCCGATCCCGACCGTCTGCAAGCACGAGTTCGTCTATGACGGCCTTGTGAACGACGGCGCAAGGAAGGCCGCGGATGGAACCGTTGAGAGAGAAGGCGCCACGACACTGGATGTCGCCAAGAGGCTTCTCGACTTCGGTTTCCACGCTCCGACGATCTACTTCCCTCTGCTCTTCCATCAGGCCATTATGATCGAGCCTACGGAGACTGAGTCGATCGAGACTTTGGACGCTTTCATCGAGGTGATGAAGAAGATCGCCATTGAGGCCGCGGAGGATCCCGCCATTCTCAAGAGCGCTCCTCACAACGCTCCGATCACCCGTCCGGACGAGACCACGGCGGCGCGTCAGCCGATCCTCAAGTTTCAGGACGAGCGATAACCGCCTTTGAATATGAACGAGGGCTGGCCGAAATCCAACGGCCAGCCCTCGTTCCGATTTTCCGGATTGCTACAGAGAGTCCGGATAATTGATCTCCATGTTGAACTTAGGCACGTCCGGATTGGCCTCCCGATGGCTTTCCTTGACCGCCTTCCACATCTCTTTCACGATCTCCGGATGCTCCGAAGCCACATCCTTTGACTCGCGCGGATCCTCCTTCAGATTGTAAAGCTCCATCTCCGTGTTGCCCTTGAGAACCTTGCGTACGATTCCTTTCCACTCGCCCATGCGCACGGCCACCCAGCCTTTCGCCCCCGGGAACTCCCAGTAGAGATATTCATGCTCCTTCTGCTCTCCGGCCTTTATGCCGCTCGCGTGGCTGTACTGTTGTCCGCCTGCGGTTTGGGAAAGGACAGTGGGTGCGAATGACACTCCGTCATTCTCAGGAGCCTCGACACCGACGATCTCGGCGAGAGTAGGCATGATGTCCGCGAAACTGGAGATGTGCTGTATCTTCTCGCACTGCTTCCCTTCGCCCCAGCGCAGTACAAACGGCATCCTGATGCCGCCTTCGTGCAGCGAGGACTTGCCCCAGCCCTTTCCGCATTTGAACGGACCACCGCTGCGGAAATATTCCATCGGCGAATTGCCGTTGCTTGCCGGGCCGTTGTCGGAAGTGACAATGAATATCGTGTTTTCCCATATTCCCAGATCCTTCAGTTTTTGCACCAGGTCTCCCACTTGCTTGTCGATGTGGGTGACCATCGCTGCGTAGGTGGCGTGCGGGTACCTGTTCGGGAGGTACATCCCGGGATCCGTGCACGGCTCCTCGTCCCCGAGTTTGTCCACGTAGTGCATCACCTCGTCCAGAGGAGCCTGCACCGCGCTGTGCGGCACGGTCGTGGTCCACATCACGAAGAATGGAGAGGACGCGTTGTCCTCCACGAACTTGACCATCTTGTCGTACATCAGGTCACAGCTGTAGTGCTCGCCTCCGTACTGGGTATAGTTGTTCACATCGTATTTGTCCAATCCCTCCGGGAACTTGCAGCCCTGGACCACAAGCTCGTTGCCCGTCTCGACCTCCACGCCGTTCTCCCACAGCTTGACAGGGTAGTAGGAGTGGGCAAGCGCCTGACAGTTGAATCCGTAGAAATAGTCGAAGCCCATCGTGTTCGGAAGTGACGCGCTCTTCGGGAATCCAAGTCCCCATTTCCCGACCATGGCTGTCTTGTAGCCTGCCGACTGCATCATCGTGGCGATGGTCTTCGTCCCTTCCTCCAGCGGGAACTGTCCCTGCTCCTCCGGGTTCAGGAACACCCCGTTCCATCCGAGGCTGTCGGTAGGTGTGAAATGCTCCTCGTTGTTGCGTATCTGGCTGTGTCCCATGTGTTTGCCAGTCAAAAGGCAGCACCTTGACGGAGACGACAGCGGAGCCGCCGTGTACATGTCCGTGAAGAGAAGCCCCTGGGACGCCAGAGCGTCTATGTTAGGGGTCTCGATCTTCTCCTGCCCGTAACATCCCAAGTCCCCATAGCCGAGGTCATCGAACAGCAGGAACACCACATTGGGTTTCTGTGCCTCATTCCTGGCGCATCCGCACACGGACATCGCGGCGGCCGCCATCGTCATCAGTTTCTTTCCGTTATCCATTTATATTCATTGATTTAATATTGCCGCTGCAAGGGATGTGACCATAATCAGAGGCGACTATCAGACAAAGTTAAGAAATCCTGCGCGGAAAAACGCGCCCGTCGCTTTGCAATTGCTATATGGAGAGCGAACCATGGATGATTGACTTGGGAAACTAATATAAAATGACCAAAAATATTCATGAATAGTGAGGAAAAATTTGCGGATTGAAAGATTTTGTCTATCTTTGCAATCCCAATGGGGTATTAGCTCAGTTGGTAGAGCGTTTGAATGGCATTCAAAAGGTCAGGAGTTCGATTCTCCTATGCTCCACTTCCCGTTGAACAAATTTATTCAAGCACTTCTTTCATTATGAAACAGAAGCGTAACGTCATATTCAAGGCTCTTGAAAGTTTCCCAAGAGTTGAGTTGGAGGACATCCGACAGTACTTTGGAGCTGATGTTCCGACGAAGGTCCGCAAGCCTGAGTTTGTGGACAGGCTTGGCGCGTACATAATCGAAAGGCCGGCTGAATGGCTGGGCAGGATGCTTGAGAGGGATCTGAGGCTTCTGAAAAGGCTGGTCGAGGCCGGTCCGGGAGTGCCGCTATACCTGGATTACCCTGATTTCCCGTCGGTTCTGGAGACGGTCAAACTCCTTGGCTCGGACACCTCGGACGAGAATTTCAGAGAGGTATGGCTTCCTAAGGACATGTACGATGTCGTCGCCCCGCATATTGATGACGTGCTGAAGGAGGGCGAGCTCAGCGGCCTGTTCGAAATGGAGCGCGCTGCCTTGGGTTACCTCTGCCTCTACGGCATCATGACAGTGGACGAGTTCTTCGACAAGATGCTGGACTACTGGGAATTCTCCGGCAGACACAGCATTGAGTATTTCACGAATATGGTCTATGAGAGCCCTGTGATGAAGCTTTGCAGGGTCGATTCTGACGGCGAGCGCTACATGTGCGCTCCGAACATATTCGATCCCGAGGAAATCCTCAAGGGCAGGAAGGAATATTCAGCGATAGAGTCGCTGCGTCCTTTCACCCCGCAGGAGGCTTTGAGGGCTGGTGCCGGTTCGCCGTATTTTGTCTATGGCCTTGACTCAGAGGAAGGCCGGAAGTTGGTGGAGATGCTTGGCAATCTTGGCTATGCCGGTGAGGACTTGATCCATGAGGAGCACGACATCTGGATGAACGCCCAGATGTTCGGCAAGAACGACACCACGGAGGCCATATTCGCAAGCGTTTCCCGCAAGCAGGAGGACATTGAGTCGTTCGAAGATTATGACGAATGTATGGAGATTGTGGCCGCCTACGCCAACACCCTTCCGAAATGGCTTCTCAAAGGTTACTCCTCAAACGAGAAGAACTGTCTGAAGGTCGTGTTGCAGACCGAAGATGACCCGATCCAGACCATGATCAAGAAGAACCCTATCCTCGGCCTGTTCGTCCCCCCGACACCGCCGGACGCCCCGTGCCCATGCGGCAGCCACCTTTCCTACCGCAACTGCCACGGGAAGAATATGAGTTAGAAGACCAAAATTCCTTATCGCCCCGACCTGAGAGCGCACGCTTTGGCGAATTGAGAGAAATATCGGTCTGATGGAGCTATAGCATTGCTGTCTTCAGAAAGGTATTCTTCGCAGAATTGGTCTCTTGCCATAAGTACTTCCCTGAGCATTGAGTCTCTGGACGATTGTGAGCCATTGTTACGTCCTACTTTGATTGTCAGGTCGAATAAGTCAAGAGCCCGGATAAACGCGTTTTTGGCGAGTGCGGTGTTTCCCTTTTGCTTCCATTTCAAGGTTCGCCCGACCTCGCTTCCAATATTCGCCATCTGCGAGATGAAATCCATCGCCGCCCATTTATCCTTATCAGGTTTTACTGGAAGTCGTGTTTCTGTCATTTGATAAGATTGTTGACTATTGAACGGATTTGACTACGTATCGCCTCATCTTCCACATTTCTGCTGAAGTTATTTCTTCGAGGGCTGATGTTGATAAGTGAGTCGAATTCAATGAAGTCATCCCCCTCAACATCAGGGTACAAGTTGATCCCCCATAGAGATTCCTGATTTGAGCCATTCTCAAGTAAGAGTTTCTCCAAATCAGAATGCAGTTCGGCATCCAGCGCCATAATCTGTCTGTCGATGTCCACAACTCCTTTGATCATTTCACCATAGAAGTTCTGTGCCAGTTCAGTTAATCTCTTTCTGCTTATGGCTTTATCAATTATTGTCATAACACTTACAATCTTTCAGAATACAAACCTACACAAAATAAATGATATTTCATTCTTGAATAAATGCCAAAATATTGCGGCAGCCACCTTTCCTACCGCAACTGCCACGGGAAGAATATGAGTTAGAATGAGTAGCCGATTCCAGATTCGAGGAATAGGCCACCACCACCGCCAAAACAAAAAATTATGTTGCCACCTATGTAGGTAGTGAAGTGTCGGGGCTTTGCCGGAAGAATGTGGCGCGGGTGGCACTCGTAGCCTTCTTGGTTGGTATGATGGCGTTGGGATATTGTTCGTATATGTTGCCTGACAGTGTGTGGCAGGAACAGACGTTGACTCCATTCGCGTATTCCACATTGTGTCTATTCAGAGAGTTGGCGAAGCTGACCGCAGGGCTTTCTATAGCTGTGCTGGCAAGAAGCAGGACCGCATATCGGCTGACAAGACCGCTGGCTGTCAAGATCGTGCTTTTTGCGTTGGCGCTTATACCCTTGCTTTACCTTTCCGAAATGAGATATACCTTGACAACATTAGTGCTTTTGACTCCATACATCATAGCACTTTTGATGCTCGCCCCGACTCTCGTCCGTTGGCTGGTGAAGGCTCTCAAGCGGTTCTGATTTTGTGACCTGGTCAGATTATTTGTCAGGACGGCCATTATCATAAGAAGAGATGTTGTATTGTAATATGTTGTAAATTAGTCTGTTATAAAATGCTGCCCTTCTGGATGTTCCGGCACTGTTTTGTAACATATTGATAGCCAACTGATGACGCTCCACTCGGCAAGAACGCTTCTGCTATGCGATAATTACATATCCTCTAATGACAGGCATCCGAAAGTTATGTTTGTGTTGCCGAATGCGCTGTGGCTTAGATCAGCCACTTTTTCACTCAGTAACTCTTTGGAATATTTGTTCTTGTTCCGTTTAACTTCGTATGCTTGAACTTTACCGTCAAGTCTTACGGTAACTATGTCGATTTCATTGTCTGGGGTGTCTGCATTACCTTTGCGGGGATGCCACCAGGCACCGATTTCCGCGTACTGTTGCGATTCCATCATCTTTTGCCGGAACCATCTTTCCAGAATACGTCCTGAATATGTCGAATACTCATTTTTGATCAGTTCCGACAATGCGGAATAGTTCTTTATCTCTATCAATGAACGATATTTATAGAAGTACCTGAACCAAAAACGAAGAAAAATGTCATTGATTTCATATCGGACGGTCTTAGAGGTATTGTTGGCTCTGATAGGTCTCTTTTTCTTGATCAGTCCTATTCTTCCTCCAGAACTTTCATTTGTCCGCCCAGACTTTTTTCTCCAAGCATTCCTTCTATCTGGGGGAGTGTGACATCTCCAGCCGCAATAAGCCCAAGAATCGAGAAATAAGTGGCATACTGTTTCCCGAACTCTTGAAATGATGAATATGGAGGAAATTTACAAGATAGAGACCATTGAGCAGTACAACAA
>OQVR01000125.1_pt1 | contig 29326 bp, 19 predicted proteins | sample 1691521 | NCBI WGS metagenome assembly OQVR01 (sample SAMN03418256, study PRJEB22391) | human gut metagenome | biome: human-gut; feature: organic feature; material: feces | host: Homo sapiens | place: Tanzania | collected 2013-01
TTTGGTGTTATTATGAAGGTTCTGAAGAGGAATTTTATAAATTAAATGTAATTGGCAGTAATAGTAAAGAGGAAAATATAGCATGGTTTTATAATGGCATTTCTTTGTATTGTAATGGAGAAAAAAGCCCATTTGAAGTTTCTTATGATAGTATGGATAAGGGATGGACGTGTTATGTTAACAGTGATCAGGAGACGGTAACGGTTCCGCACAGGTTGGGAAACATAACAATAAAAACATATTATGGATGTTCAGCTAATATAAAAAATATCGTTTTATGTGAAGGAATAGAGAATATAAGGAGAATAGGAACAATTGATGATTCTAAGGAGTCATGCATAGAAACGATTACTATTCCCAAAAGTATCAAAGAGATAAATGTTGACGAAATACTGAAAGGAAAAGTACAATTAAAAAAAGTAAATTATTGTGGAACTGTAGAAGATTTTTACAGTTTAAAAAATATTTATTACCAGTGGAGTGGGGATATCCCGGCGTTTGATGCATTAAGTTATGTTTTGTATTGTAATGGTGAAAAATGTCCATTTGAAGTTTCTTATGATAGTATAGATGAGGGATGGTCGTGTTACGTTAACAGTGATCAGGAGACGGTAACAGTTCCGCATAAGTTGGGGGATATAATGATCAAAACCTACAGAGGCAGTTATCCAAATGTAAAAAATCTTTTTTTATCTGAAGGTGTTGAAAAAATAAGAAATATAGTACCACCATACCACCCAGCTGGAAGGGAATATAAACTGAATACTATTTCTGTACCACAAAGCGTAAATACATTTGGTGAAGAAGCCTTTGAAGGCTGTCAAGAAATTAAAATGACAAACTATTTGGGCGAGGCAGGAAATTGGAGCAAAATTAGTTTTTTATGTAAAGAATCCAATCCAACATATTATTCAAAGAATTTGTGGGTTAACAACATCTTGCTGACGAAATTATTTATATCTAGAGATGTAAAAAATATCAATTCGTATGCATATATAAATTGTAAATCGCTTAAGGAAGTTTCTTTAGAGGAAGGCGTCACTTCTATTGGGGAAATGGCTTTTTATGGAAGTGGAGTAAATAAAATACTAATTCCAAGATCAGTAAACTTTATTGAAAATGAAGCTATACCTAAAGATGCGATTGTATATTGCTATTCTGACTCGACAGCGTACAGATATGCAACTGAAAATGAAATTAAATATGTTTTAATTGACACAATTGTTTCTTCAGCAAATAATAAAATGGTAATTAATAATAATGATAACTATATTTGCGGAATGCAAGGTGATGATTTCATTAAAGACGTGACTGTAAAAGAAGGCTATTTTGTAGAATACATTAATCAAAAAGATTTTTTAAGAACAGGTGCCACAGTTAAAGTTTATGATAATGAAGAATTTTTAATTAACGTATATCAAACGGTTTTGTTTGGCGATGTCAATGGCGACGGCTGGTATGATGGACAAGATGCGGTTATTGTGGATTTAATTAGAAATGGAATGCTAACTCGTGACCAGATTGGCAATGCGGCATATGCGGCTGCAGATTGCAATCATAACATGCATGTGGATTATTATGATGTTGAGTGTTTAAAAAAAGCTGGTATACTTCTTTCGAAAGTTAATCAATCTATTTCAAGGAAGGAGCTTCTTAAAACTTCTGCAGAGTATAATGAATATTTGAACTTGATTGATCAGAGCGTTGCGGTTGAGGAAAAGAAGCAGGAGACAGAAATGCCGGATAGTTCGCCTTCGAACAGTGGTTTGAATGAAAAAATTCTGATGTTCGCAGAATATTTTATCAATCTTATCCTTGAGATCTTCTCAAAAATATTTTAATCATTGTCCTCCGAGAGTAATTTCGGAGGACTTTTTGCATCACCGGTTGTCTTGAGCTAATCGGTGGGCTTACGACACAAATTATATGGTTTTGCACAGTATATTTCCGCCGTCATGCGGAGGAAATGAAAATGTATAATTGGAGAAAAAAACAAAAAATTGAACAAATATTATAAAAATTATTGACATTTAAGAAGAGTGATGTATAATAAACACATAATTATGTGAAAGAGATGATAAAATGAAAAAGCAGTTGATTCAGGTTATTTCTGTCATTCTTGTTATTCTAACGGTGCTCTCCGTGCCGACGTTTGCCGGATTTTCGGATTCCGGCATCAACGATGTGATAACAGGGATAACCGAGTTCTTGACCGGAACAACATCCGCCGACGAGGAAACAACGGGCGAAACCACAACGGAGCTCACGACGGATGAGCCGACTACGGAACCTACAACCGAACCGACTACGGAACCTACCACAGAACCGACAACCGAACCTACTACCGAGCCGGCTAAGACCTTTGACGACTACAAGGACAACGATAAGGTGGCCGTCATGTATATCTGCACTCAGCAGGTCGGACTCGGCCATGCGTGGATCTACATCGAGAACACGGCGGAATGCGATTTGAAGGTCGGATGCTATGATTTGAAGCCTGACTGCGGCGTCTCAATGGGAACGTTTTTGCTCAGCCGTTCGGACGGCGGCGGACTTTATTATAACGTCGAAGCCTATTGTGCAAATAAATGGGGACTGAAAAATCAGAGCCGGCTCAAAACCGAGCTTACAAAGAAGCAGCTTATTAAGGTAAGTAACAGAATCAAGCAGTGGAATTACTGGGATTTTTATTTTAACTGCACATTCTTCGCTGCCGAGATTTGGAACTGTGCCTCAAAGAAAAAGATTGTTCCTATCATGTTCCCGTTCTTCATCAAGTGGCAGATTTTGGCCAAGGGCGGAGACAAAAAGGTTGAGATGAAGCCCGTCGAAAAGACGGATTGCTACAAACAGCATGGCACAGGCAAGAACGCCCGTATCGTTCAGGTTAAGGACGGTTCTCTTGACTCAAAATTGTTTTAATAAAATATAAGAATCCGTCCTCGGGCGGGTTCTTTTTTACATTGAAATAAAAAACTCTTTATGCTATAATAAAAGAAAAGGGGCTGTTTTCCATGAAAGCTATGCTTTGCAAGATTTTATCCGTTATCATAACGCTGCTCTCGTTGCTTGCCGTTAAGGTCAATCAGCCGACAATTCCGAATCCGATGAAAAAGGTTGATCTGTCAAATTTCACTCTCACATTCGAGGATGAATTTGAGGGCGAGCTTGACCGAAGCGTTTGGTCGGGTCACTATACCTACGGCGATAAATCTTCCGTTCGCAAAGGCTCATATTGGAACAATTACATGGCTTATACCGAGAACGGAAGTCTCGTTATTCCGCTGAGATATCTTTCCGACGGTATGGGCGGTACGGGTGCAGGCTGGTACACGGCAGGTCTCGACACCGATGCTGACGCTCCGAACGGCTTTTCGCAGAAATTCGGCTATTTTGAGTGCCGCTGCATTCTCCCGAAGGGTGCGGATATTTGGAGCGCATTTTGGATGATGAACGATCAGGTTTTCAATGTTGACGGCTCAGGCCGTGACGGCACCGAGGTTGATATAATGGAAAGCTTCAATTACGGCAATCGTATTTCCAATGTTGTTCAGAGCGACCTCCATTGGGACGGCTACGACGAGGCTCACCGGAGCAACAGGGCAAAGAAGGCATATGTTATCGGCAGCAATCCTTATGAGGAGTTCAACACATACGGCTTGGAGTGGAATGAGGACGAGTATATTTTCTATATCAACGGTAAGGAGTATTATCGAACGAACGCAGGCGGAGTTTGCCAAAATCCGCTTTATCTCATTCTCTCGATTGAGATGTGGGGCGAGAACGGCATTGCTTCGGACAGAACCGCCGATGCCGATCCGGCCGAGTATATCGTTGACTATGTAAGAGTGTATCAGTATAACGATTTGATGAATTAAGTGTATGTTTTTCGGCGGCTTGCAGATGTAGGCCGCCGAATTTTTATGCGTTTAAAAGCAGACGTTTTCGAGCTGTTTTCATTACCGGTTTTTTAAGGCGATACAGAAAAAAGCAAAGTTATCTTCAAAAACTGAATACGGTTTTAAGACAAGTTCTGCGATTATTAGATATTTTCCGATTCGGAATACCCGGCAAAAACCTAAAGCTCGTTAAAAATATACAAAAAAAGGAAAAAAAACCGAGGTTATTGTATTAATTGGCACTTGAATTCAACATAAGAACTATGCTATAATGAACAAAAGTATGTGTATAGAATGGGGTTGAATGTTTGAAGTTTTTCAGGATTGCCGTTCTCTGTATTTTTGCGGTCGTTTTAATAGTATTCAGTGTTTTTTTCGTGAAGGACGAATTCATGACCGATAAAACATATCCGGTAATTGAATTCGGTGAAAAAGAGCTTAAGGTTCTTTCAAACGCGGGAAAAGAAGATTTTTTGAAAGACGTAACGGCTTATGATAAAAAAGACGGTGACTTAACGAACGACATAATAATCGAAAGTATTTCAAAATTCAACAGTCTTGGAATAAGCACAATCACTTATTCTGTCTGCGATAAGGATAATCATGTTTCGACCGCAGAGAGAAAAATAATATATACCGATTATAAATCTCCCGAGTTTTATATGACGAAATCTCTCTGCTTTTCAGTCTACGATAACGTAAATGTCAATGGCATTATCGGAGCAAAGGATTGTATCGACGGAGATATTTCAAATAACGTTGTTGTAACTTCCTCCGATTTTGAAAAAGGCAAGGTCGGAAAGTTCGGCATAAAGGCAACTGTAACCAACAGCAAGGGTGACAGAATCAATCTTGATTTACCTCTGTTTGTTGAAAATGCCGATGCAGGTGTTCCGAAAATCACCCTTAAAAAGTATCTCATCTATGTTTCAAAGGGAACGAAGGTCGATTATGCCCGGATGCTTAAATCGGCAACGGATTCCTCCAAAAACAATATTTCGGAATCTGTTAAAATTGAATCGGAATATAATCCGAAGGAGAGTGATGAAGGCGTTTACAGCGTTCATTATTACGCAACGGATTCGGCAGGCAGAAAGGGTCACACAGTATTAACGATAGTTGTTGGAAGTAACTGATATGGATAAATCAAACGGAAAAATAAATATTGAAATTCATAGTATTCTTCGGGATGTTGTGATGAATATTTGGACGGTTTTTCTTTCGGTTATTATCGGAGTAATGGGAATCTACATTGCCGAAAGAACTTTTTACTCGCCGGAGTATACAAGTACCGCAACGATTGCTGTTCTTGCAAAGGTGAATAACAGCACAACATATACCAACCTGCAAATATCGTCGGAGATGGCGGATATATTTGCAAAAATATTTGAACAGAACACGATGAAGGATAAAGCCTGCGAGCATATCGGTTCGGAGAAATTCGACGGTGAAATCGTTGCAACTGTTTTGCCGAATACCAATCTGCTCAACATAAGTGTTGTTTCCTCAAGCCCGATGACGGCATATAAGCTTATAAACGCAGTTATGGAGGTTTATCCGGAAATTTCGGATTCCGTGTTCAGCAATGCGGTCTTGAATGTGATGAAAGAGCCGCAGATTCCGCACAGACCGTCGAATAATATTTCGATGAAAAACAAGTGCATTGCCGTTGCCGCCTGTGCGATGATTTCACTTTGCGCGATCATCGTCTTATCAATTTTTCGTGATACTGTTAAAAACGAGGATTCGTTCAGAAATAAGATTGATTCAAAGCTTATCGGCATAGTTGTTCATGAGAAAAAGCACACCTCGTTTTCTAAGAGAAAAAAGGAGGGCTTGCTGATAGGCGAGAGCACATATCGAAGCTTCAAGTTTACCGAGTGTTATTATAAGATTGCCGCAAGATTAAAAAGCATTAATTATAAAAACGAGGACAAGGTTTTTTCTATCGTCAGCTTCGGCGAAAACGAAGGAAAAACAACGGTTGCCTCAAACATTGCGCTTGCGCTTGCCGCTTACGGACACAAGGTTTTGCTGATCACATAATATACAAGATTTTTGAGCAGAGTAAAAACAGCGAATCGGAGCTTCACTCCCTCTTTTCCGGACAGGTTTCTGCCGAAAACTTTAAATTCGGAAGATACAAAAAAACAAATCTGTACTTTGCATTAAACACATCAAGCTGTAAAGAGTATCCGGAGTACGTAGAAAACGGAACAGTTAAAGCGATGATTGAGAACTTTAAAAAGATGTTTGATTATGTGATCATTGATACTGCTCCGATGTCCGTTGATTCGACGGTAACCGATCTTGTTACAATGGTTGACAAATCAATTATGGTTGTACGCACGGATGTTGCGTATGTCTGCGATATCAACGATGCAATTTTAACGATCAATGAAGTCGGCGGCAGTGTTGTGGGATGTGTACTGAACAATGTCTATCCGGAATTCACGCTGTTTAACCAGATCGGAGCGGACGAAAGCGGATATAATTATTATAAAAAATACGGTTATTCAAAGTATAATAAAAATAAATACAACAGATATGCAATTAACCAGAGCGGCAGCATTTCCGCTACGGAAGAGGAGCAGTAAATGTATAACGACAGCCAGGATATTACATATGCAAAAATGAATAACGTTGATGACGAAAGATTATTCACCATATACATGAGCGATATTTTGAAGGGTGTATCGAAATTTTGGTGGGTTTGCGTTGCACTTTCCTTTATAATAGGCTCGGCTGTATTTGTGAAGAGTTATTTTGATTTTACTCCCGTTTATAAATCCACTGCCGTGTTTACAATCAATACTCAGGACAGCACGCTTGCTCAGGGAGGAATTTCAACATATTCGTTCTTTTATGACAGCGCAACTGCCAGTCAGCTGTCGGATATTTTTCCGTATATTCTATCCAGCAGTTATTTGAAGGACGCCATATGCGATGACATGGATGTCAAGGCTGTTCCGGCATCGCTTTCCGCTTCTTCTGTTGAAAATTCAAATATGTTTACGCTTGAATCCGTAGGTCGTGACCCGCAGCTGGTATACGATACTTTGGTTTCGGCAATGAAGAATTATCCGGATGTTGCAAGGTATGTTATCGGCAACGTTAATTTCTCGGTTATTACGGAACCCGAGGTCGCAAAAACACCGTTCAACAAAGCGGAGTATAAAAAGGAAACGCTCATCGGAGCAGCTGTCGGTTTTGCTCTGGGCTTGCTTTTCATTCTGGTTTATGCAATAGCACGAAAGACCGTAAGAACCACCGATGATATCACGCAGGAATTGAAGATATACAATCTTGGCATTTTCCCGAAGGTTGCTTTAAAAAAGCATAAAAAAGAAGTTAACGAAAGTATACTTTTGACGAATGATAAAATCGGCGACAGCTTTATAGAGGCTCTGAGAGTTACACGAAACACATTGATGAACAAGCTTGATGAAGATGAAAAGATTATCATGGTAACGAGCACAGCTCCCGAGGAAGGCAAAACAACGGTTATTTCAAATCTCGCTTTGTCAGTTTCAAGAATGAAGAAAAAGGTACTTATAGTTGATGCCGACCTCAGAAATCCGAGTATAGACGATATATTAACGATTGACAGGAGCGATGATAATATAATTGAGTCGCAGGATACCTATACAATTTATAAATATAACAACAATGTTTCTGTTCTGAATTTCAATGTGAACAATTATTTTAACGTCCTTAATATGAAGGAGCTGCGTAGCTTCTTCTCAAAGATTAAAGAGAATTATGATTATGTGTTTGTTGATACCCCGCCATGCGGATTGGTTTCCGATACGCTGATCATCGCACAGGCTGTTGATACCGTTATTTATGTAGTTATGCAGGATACGGTTCGTACCTCAAAGATACAGAGCAGCATTGACGAACTGCTTTTCTCGGATGTCAAAATAACCGGCTGTATCCTAAATGCGGCGGAGTCGGGTCTGCAGGGTTACGGAAAATATTACGGCTACGGCTCGTATTACAAATACGGACACTACGGCTATGGCAGACATCATTACGGCTATGGCAGACATCATTACGGCTACGGTCACGAAAATTAAGGAACAGAAATGAACGGATTGCAAAAGAACCTATTTGAACTGCTGGCATCGATAGTCAGAAACGATTCCGTCGGCAATGTGCGGACGGAGGATTCGGTTTCTGTCCTCAATCTCGCCTATCAATACAAAGTCATCACTGCGATTTACAATTATATCGCAGACGACAGAGCAAAGGCTTTTTTCACCCAATCTCTTATAAAATCGAATATTATCAACGCCAACCAACAGGCAGAGATGAAAAGGATATTCGATTATGCGGAAGAAAACAATATTTTTCTGCTGATGCTTAAAGGCTTTTGTATCGGAAAATATTACCCGTCGAAGGGCTTCAAAGAGATGTCCGATATTGATCTGTTCTATAAAATTCAGCAGAAGGAATCGGTTGACAAGATGATGCGTGAGCTTGGATACACCTTCAGCGAACGCAAAGAAAATCATGAGACATGGGCGATAAAGGAACGCAACGTTTTTGTTGAGCTTCACTTTTCGATTGCGGATGTCAGCGAGGATTTTCTGAGTCAGATTTTAGAAAGAAAGATAAACTTTGAGAATTGCAGCAACGTGTTCATAATGTCGAATGAGGATTTATATGTTTATTTGCTTATTCATTTCTGCCATCATCTGAGAAACGGAACATTTAGTTTTCGTCAGCTTTTTGATATATTTGTTATAAAAGAAAAGGTTCCTCTTGATTTTGAGAGAATTGACGAGATTGCCGTTCGGGAGAATATTAAATTGTTCGGCGACAATATTCTCAAGGCTTTTGACAGTATTTTTAACGGTGTTTATCATGAGGAAACCGCCGAATTCGCAGAGTATCTGTCCGGCAATATTTCCTTTGGAAACAATGCCATTGCAAAGCTTGCGTATGACAGCAACGGCAAGATAGGCTTTGCGATGAAAAGATTATTCCCGAGAAAAGAAAAAATTCTTATTGAATATCCGGATTATAATGATAAGAAGCTGCTCTTGCCCGTCGGTTATGTGAAAAGAATTGTTCACATAATGAAAGATAAAAGAGAAGAGGCCTTCTATCAATACCGGATTATGAAAAAAATCGACAGTAAAATGATAGCCGGCGGAAAAGAGCAAAAAGAATTTCTTAAAAAATACGGTATAAACAATATATAATATATTGTAGATATAAATTGTAGATATAAATTTTAATTTATATAAACTGATGCGAAAAAATCATTTAAACTGAGGTGATTCTAAATGAAGAAAACAGGAAAGAGGGCTTTCAGGAAAATCCTTGCGATTGTATTGGTCTGCATGATGCTGCTTTCATCGGGAGCAGTGACCCTTGCTGCCTATGCGGTCGAAAACGATTCGAATAATGCCGACACTCTTATCACCGAAAACATCAGCCGTTACGAAATGGATTTCAACAGTAACTGGAAATTCAACCTGGGTGATGTTCCTACGGCTCGGTATAAGGCATATTCCGATTCGGAATGGAGAACTGTTGAGCTTCCGCATGATTTCAGCATTGAGCAGGATTTCACAAATTCCGGAACAGAAACGGAAAGCGGAAATCTCCCCGGAGGAACGGGCTGGTATCGTAAGATGTTTACGCTGCCCGGGGGAATCAGAGGAAAGCGCATAATTCTCAACTTCGACGGAGCTTATTCGGATACATATGTTTATGTAAACAATAAGTACGTTGGCGAGAACCATTACGGATACAATTCGTTTTCTTTTGATATTACCGATTATATCGCATGTAACGGCTCAACCGTTAATCTTATTGCGGTTAAGGTTGTCAATGAGATACCGAACTCCCGCTGGTATTCAGGCTCGGGTATAAATCGTGATGTTACATTGACGATTACAGATCCCGTGCATGTTGCTCATTACGGCACTAAGGTTGTCACGACAGAAACGGGCTCGGGAGCTTCCGCCAAGGTTACGGGCGAAGCCAGGGCAACCGTATCTCTTCAGAATGATTCGGAAGAAGCAGCCAATGTAACCGTAGGAGCCGTTGTGCTTGATTCAAACGGCAATGAGGTAAGCTCGGAGAGCAGGACGACTGCCTCGATTCCGTCAAAAGGAACGTCTGCCGTTTCTCTTGCGGCTACGGTCAACTCGCCTAAGCTTTGGAGCGTTTCATCGCCGAATCTTTACACCATGAGGGTGAAGATTTACAATGCCTCGAACGAGGAAATTGACAGATACGATACCGATTTCGGATACAGGACAACCTATTGGGATGCGTCAACCGGCTTCTACCTCAACGGCGAATCGACAAAGCTCAAGGGTGTTTGCCTGCATTCCGATTCCGGAGCATTGGGTGTGGTTCAGAACTATGACGCAATATACAGACAGATGACCATATTGAAGGATATGGGCGTTAACGCTGTGCGCACAAGTCATAACGTAGCCTCTCAGACATTTATTGATGTCTGCAACGATATCGGAATGCTGGTTATGGAAGAATTCTTCGATGGATGGGATTCTCCGAAAAACGGCAATACAAATGATTTCAGCAGATACTTCAGTGTAAAAATAGATTCACAAAACAACCTTGTTGATAAAAAAGCCGATGAAACGTGGGCACAGTTTGTTGTTGACCAGGCCGTTAAGCGTGACAGAAATTCACCGTCGATAATTATATGGTCGGCAGGTAACGAGATAATGCTTGCAACAAGCAGTGCGAACTACGGAACCATAGCTTCAAATATCAAGACGTGGGTTTCGTCACTTGATTCAAGACCGCTGACTCAGGGTAATAACATGCGCGGCTCCACAGGAGTTTTGGCAACCGTTGACGGCTACATGGACGTTATCGGAGGAAACTATTACCCCGCCTCGTGGGTAAATGCAAGAGATAAAAACAAGCCTTTTGTTGCAACCGAGACTGCGTCCGCCGTTTCATCACGCGGATATTATGCAAACTCAAGCGGTAACTCTGCCGGAAGCGGAGTAAAGTATTCCGCTAACAAGCAGATAAATGCTTACGATGCATCGGTTGTAAGCTGGGGAAATACCGCAGCCGACGCATGGTATTATGCCGCAGTAAATGACTGGTTCTCCGGAGAATTTGTTTGGACCGGATTTGACTATATCGGTGAGCCGACTCCGTGGAACAATAACGGCGCAGGCTCCCAGACAACGCCGAATTCTTCATATTTCGGTATTACAGACACCGCAGGCTTCCCGAAGGACAGCTACTACCTTTACAGAAGCATGTGGAACACCGACACCTACACGACTCATCTTGTTCCGGCAACATGGAACAAGGCCTCTCTCGGCAATGCGTCAACCATTCCGGTGGCTGTTTACAGCAATGCCAAAAAGGTTGAGCTTTACCTCAACGATGTGCTTATCGGCTATGCCGAGTCAACGGAGCATACAACCGCAGGCGGCTATACATATAAGACATGGACAGAAACCGCAGTTACCTCGGCTTGCTCGACAACGTCGGGACTTGTAGGAACAAATGACCATGATTTATATGCCCAGTTCGGCGTAGCTTATGCCGAGGGAACACTTTCCGTAAAGGCATATGATGAGAACAACAATGAGATCACATCACAGTGTGCCGGTTCCAAATCGGTTACGAGCGGCGCACAGGTAAGCAAGATTGAATCCAAGGTTTGGAAATTATCTCCCGAGGCCGACGGAAAGAGCCTTATTTACATAGAATACACCGCAGTTGACGAAAACGGCAACTTTGTAAACGATTATAACAGCAACATTACGGTATCGCTCAACGGTACGGGAGTTGATTCGGCTGTCTTTGCCGGAGCAGATAACGGTAATGCCGCAACAACAAAGAAATTCCAGTACAATGTTTTGTCGAACAATGCAAAGACCGTTTCAATAGATATGTTTAACGGCAAGGCTTTGGTAATCGTTAAGACTCTTAACACCGACCAGAAGGGTACTGTTTCAATTTCACAGGATATCGGAACCGGCGAGCATTTCATCGAAGGAGCAGCTGTTACCTTCAATGTTGGCAAGGACGATATCAAGGACGAGTTTTCGGAGTTCTTTAAGCAGCAGAACATCGATTACGAGCCGACATTCTATGATATATACAACATGCTTGATTCCGAATTCAGCATGATTGACGGCTCACAATACGAATCAAGTATCTATTATCAGAGATACAGTGCAGCACCGGGCGCAGGAGCGGATACATTACTTGAAACAGGCTACTATGGCTTCACCGGCACAGCATCAAACGCTAAATCAACCGGCGTTTTGCTGTCCGATACTGCCGGCGAAACAGGCTTGCTCAGTTCCGGTTCCGACACCTTCACGGGCACATCAACCGCATGGTATCTTGAAAAACAGACGGACGGTACATATTATATGTCCGTTACCGAGAACGGAGAGAAAAAGTATATCAATATCGGCTCGTCCGGCAGCACGCTTACTCTTTCCGCTACTCCGCAGAAGCTCAAGGTTACATTGAATACTGCGGCGAAAACTGTCATTATAGGCAATACGGACGGAACAAACTATATAAACTATTACGGCTCTCAGACAAATGTTGTAAACGCTTATGGATCGGGAACGGCGATGAAGGTTTACACCGCGAGCGGAACAGCAGGAAATTACAGCTTCAGCGAATGGACACCAACCGGCGATCTTCCGACGGTTGAGGACGGAAACTATGTAATTTATAACGCCACAAACAGCGTAGTTGTTTCGAACAAGACCTCTTCGCCAACGGCACTCGATAAGTCCACAGGTACGGTATCCGGCGACAGAATTGTGACAGATTCAAGCAATGTATACACATTCAAAAATGTCGGCGGAAACACATATTATATAAGCGACGCAACGGGCAAGTATCTTAACATCGGCACAAGATCGTTGTCGCTGTCGGATACTCCGCAGGCTATTTCAGTCTATGCAAGAGCAGACGGAACGGTGTTCATCTATAAAGATTCTAATTTCGTAGACTGCTATAGGACCTCTAACAAAATTTTCTCAGCATGGGAATCCAATACTTCAACCACAAACGGAAACGAGATACACACCCTGTATAAGCAGTATAATGTCGGAATCAGCACATCGAGATTCACTGACTTGTACAACGCAATGGAAAAGGCAATCGACAAGAATCCCGGAATGTACGAGCAGGAAGGCTACCGTGAATTGCTTGATTCGGCAAAGAACGGATTGGCAGTGCTGAAGTCGGAATCCTCCACAGACAGCGAAATAACCGAAGCTGTTAAGACGATAGAAACCGCTTTGAAGGCGTTGAAGAGAACCATAACAAAGTTTAATTCAACCCTCTATAAATACGGCTTTGACTCAACAAAAACAGGAAATTCAAGATATGCAAGAAACGGCGGTTATGATTTCAGCGTTCAGGCCGTTGCACAGATGAAGAATGCTATCCTTGCAAACAGCGACCTTGTTGCTCAGATTGAAAAGATAATAGGCACAAGCGAACAGGAGTATATTGAAAGCGCAGCCGAGCAGTACGCAAGAATTTATACCGAATCTTTCCAGGGCCCCGGTGTAACAAACGGCATTGATATAAATGATATGGTCGGTAATGAGACGGCATGGAACTGGTGGGATAAGGAGAACAGTAATCTCAGCACCGATGTACAGAACGAGGGAGCTTCCGTAATGGGTATCTACAGCCCGTACCTTGTCAACAGTGTACCGGTAAGCCACAGCGTTTATAAGAATGAAGTGCCCTATCTCTGTCCGCCGACCGGCATAAAGTCAAATAAAACGCTTACGGTAGGCAACAATACAGTTACGCTTACTCCGCTTAAAAATATTTCAGTCTATGCTCCCGACCTTTTCTCAAGGAAGAATGTCAAGAGCGGAATAACCGGTTCACTTTCCACCGTCGAATCGGACGCAACAACGGAGTATTCAAAGTACTATTGGGACACACGTTTCCCATTCATGACGCAGACAGACGAGTACGGAATTAACACCTACACATATGATTCGAACGACACCTCTTATATATACCGTGCTTGCTTCGATGATTCGGCTCAGACCGCTTATTCAACTCTCCAGGATGTTGAAACATGGGATATCACCCGTGCGGTAAAGGGCAAAGGCGGCCGAGGCTTGTTCCCGTTTAACTATCAGATGGCAAATGCAAACGATACCGCAGAAACAATCTTCTCGGGCGAAAACGCAATTTACCACTACGGAATGACGTTTGATACAGAGTTCACATTGCCGAATACCCCCGACAGGAAGTATAACAACGGCGGTACAGGTCAGGACGTCATATTCAATTTCTCCGGTGACGACGATGTTATGGTTTATGTTGACGGCGTTATGGTTCTTGACAACGGCGGACTTCACGGTGCAAGAAGCTTCTCTATCAACTTTACAAAGCAGAGCGTAACATACCAGTATGCGTATGATATTGAATCCGGAAAGGTAGTTACGCCGAGAGAAAATACCACATACACATACGGTGATGACGCCAACAATCAGGCTAACGGAATCACAAGTGACATTCAGCTTGCACTTGATAAGCTCCATGAGATTTATGAGGCGGGCTCAGCGAAAGACCACAAGCTCAACTTCTTCTACCTTGAGCGTGGTTCAACGGATTCGAACTGTCTTATAACCTTCAACCTTCAGCCTGCGACCGGATATGTTGAGCTTAACGATGAAGAATTCGTAGCAGACTACGGTCATGACATTCAGTTCGATGCCGTTGATAACAACAATGTATATGACGAAGCTGTTAACGCAGGTGCATATTATGAATATCTCGGCATCATTAAGGGCGAAAACGAGCATAAGCTTCCCAGAATGGCATTCACCTACGATGAGTCAAACATTGACTATAAGTTTGCCGATAACAACGACAAGATTACCGTTGAGGGCAAATTCGGCACCTTTACTGCGGATTATAAGTACAATAATACGGCCGGGGGCGAGACATCGGTAATCTCCTGCGAAACAAATTACAGGCTTAGAGACATGCAGTTTACGGACGATGATGTTTTCTATCTTGTTGCAAAGATTTACAAGGATCCGATCTTCACCACCGATGTATATTATACTTATGAAAAGATAACATTTGTCCCGGCGACGACCATTTATTACGAGGATGACTACAGGCAGAACACGGCGAACGGAATAACTTATTCCGACGGAGCGGCGAATGCATGGCAGGTGGTTAATTCCGGTGATAAGGCAACGCTTCAGGATACCGATATGATCGGCGATTCCTATGCGAATGTCTACGGCTATGATTCGCATTATACCGATTTCCATATGTTTAGCAACAATTCATCTCATAAGGTTACGGTAAGCGGAAACGACAGCCAAAAGTGGCCGAACGCTCAGTTCAAATTTGCCGGAACAGGCTTTGACGTTATCTCGCTCACGAGCAACAGAACGGGCGTATTCGTCGTCAGCGTATACAATGAAGCCGGCAAGAGAGTCAAGTACAAAATCGTTGATACATACTACGGCTATTCATACGGACAGATATACTGCGATGCGGACGGAAAGCCAACGCTCGAAGAGTATGCTCTTGACGCAAACGGCAACCCGACGGACGTTAAAAATACCGTAATGTATAATACTGACAGAATGCTTGTCGGTCAGGACGAAAACGGTGAGAATAAGGTTGACGAAAACGGCAACCTCATCTATGAAACAAACGGCAAGGCAATGTCCAAATCTCCGAGATATTATGATCTCGACGGAAAAATTACAACAAAGCCGAAGTATTATTCATATGTTGACGGAGCAGACGTGTTGACGGATACGGTAATGTATATCAGCACAAATTCCGATGAAAAATATACCGAAACTCCGACATATTATGATGAGGACGGAAATCTTACAACAACGGTCACGGAAAATCCCGCATACGCATACGCTTACAAGCCTGCATATGCTTTCGGCTGGCTTAACAACCCGACTGAGACTGAGGATGCCTTGTACCAGATTCCTGTTCTTAAAATCAGCGGACTTCCTTACGGAACTTATACGGCAAAGATTGAGGCAAGATATGCCGAAATGTTCGACCATACGGCAGGCACCGGCTCTTATGACCTTTATCTTGACGCAATAAGAATTTATGACCCGGCAGGAACGGCTGACGAAACTGCGGCAAACAACAGAAATACCACGGTTTCAAATGCATATATTGCCGATAGTGAAGCATTTGCATATTACAAAGAGATCAGGGATATGATTATCGGCTCAAACACGATTGATTCCAGCGGAACAAGCGGTGTGCTCTTTATAGACGGTAAGAGTGCCGTTACTTCCGAGGACCTTGAGGATTACAGAATTGCAGGACCCAACAATGAGCTTTATCTTGACGCAGGACAGTCGGTTGCGTTTGAAATTCTTGCAACGTCTGTTCCGAAGGATGTTCAGATCAGCGCAAAGGTTGCAAAGTCGGCGACGGGTTCAAATCCTGTATTGACCTTTGCATACGGTAATCAGAGCGTACAAAAGACGCCTATCAAGACGGCAACCGATATGTACTATTCGATTGCGGAAAGCCTTAACCTTTCATGGAAACTGACAAAGGTTAACGGAAAGGTATATTATACCTCCGGAGTTATAGTTATCGGAAACGGTGCGGAAGCCAACTCGGGCAATATCCTTTCTGTTACAAATCTTAAGTGGACATTCGACAAGTACGGTGCGGAGGGATATTATCGAATTCCCGTAAGTCTGCAGGATGAGGATGTAGACATTTCGGTAAGCTCGGCAACCATGAATCAGGCTGTTTCACTTATCGATATGAGCCGTGCCGATATTTCAATCGACCGCAACAATGTCAGCCTCTCGAGCGACACTGTTCAGGCCGGCAAGTCCACCATGGTAACCATCAAAACCTCAAAGGATGTTTCCTCGCTGGTTATCAAGGATTCCGACGGAAATATCGTTAAACCGCTTTCTGTGAACTATAAGGATGTCGGTGAGACAAGAGAGTGGAGCGTTCAGCTCTATGGCAGCAAGCCCGGAACATACAGCTATACAGTTCAGGGCGTATACGAAAACGGATATACTGATTCTTCCTCCGGTGCCGAGTTCACCGTTAAGGTTGTAGAGGCAAAGAAGGGCGGCTCAGATTCCGGATTTACATTTAATATTATTGGATGGCTGATAAATCTGATACTTAAGATATTCGGTCTTTCAATCTAACGGATATCTTTTCCGAACGGCTGTTTTATGCAGCCGTTCGGAAGGCAAATAATTACGGAGGTTGATTTTATGAAAAAAGCATATATTAAACCGGACGTCTCTTTTCATAATTTAGCTATATCCACATCAGCTTCGGCAGGTTGTTCCGTTCAGGCTTCTTTCCAGATGGGAACATGTCCTATTAAGGTTGGAGCGTGGGGAGAAACGGTTTTTCTTGAGAATAATTGTGACCTTTCGAATGATGACTTTGTATGTTACGACGTTCCGCTTTCAAGCAGTAATGTTTTTGAGTCATAATTATGAAGTGTATAAAAACATATTCATTCGCGTCAACTACGGTTCGGCTTGTCAGCGATTGTCCTGTGGAGGACACAGAGTATTATTCACGATTCTTAACGGATAAGACCCCGGATGTTACAGTAAATATTTTCTGCGGAAAGCTGCCTCAAATCAATGGAGAGGTTATTGCAAAATCAGAGAAAAAGACAGTTATTAAAAATGACTCGGGCTTCTTTGTTTACACGTCGTATTATAATCAAAAAAAGCCGGGATTTGTGACTTATGCCTGCAAGGCCGAGCATGAAAACATCATTGATTTATACATTGATTTTGCCGGCGGTTTGTGGGATAAGATGATTTTCAATGCGTTGGATATTCCGCAGATTATGGTTAATTTCGGTTCACTGCTGATTCATTGTTCGGTTGTTGAATATAAAGGAAAAGGTATCATGTTTGCGGGCGACAGCGGAGCAGGCAAGTCTACTCAGGCCTCGCTTTGGAAACAGTATCGCGGTGCGGAGATAATCAACGGCGACAGAGGTGCAATTTGCGCTGATGGCGGAGGATTTAATGTTTACGGGGTTCCGTTTAACGGAACATCGGCAATTTGCCAAAACAAAAGCTGTAAAGCAGAATTATTGGTTTTGATTGGGCGAGGGGAAAAAAATGAATTTTTCAAGCTTGATGGGGCGTCTGCATTCAGGATGCTTCTGGGCAAAACGACCTATTACGAATGGGACAGACAGTCTGTAGAGAGTGTATTGGATATTTTGGATAGGTTTGTAAAAGCAGTTCCGGTTTTTTGCTTGAAGTGCTTACCGGACGAGAGCGCAGTCAGAACTTTGGAGGAAGGTTATGAACAATATCTTTCGGAAAAACTATGAGCCCGATATTATAAACTTTCTTCATGCAAAGGCATCAAGGGAAGGTGTTCCGCTGTCCGGAACATTTGAATTGACGAGAAAATGTTGCTTTAATTGTAAAATGTGCTATGTCCACGATGAAAATTGTGCGGCTGCAAATGAACTCACCTCTGAGCAGTGGCTGTCGGTTGCGAGAGCGGCACGTGAAAACGGTATGCTGTTACTCTTGCTGACAGGCGGAGAGCCATTGCTCAGAAGTGATTTTATCTGTCTTTACGAAGAATTTGCAAAAATGGGTTTTATCATTTCGATAAATACAAACGGTTATTTACTCAGCGGTAAAATTGCGGAGACTTTAAAAAAATTCCCCCCGTCAAGGCTTAATATTTCGCTGTACGGTGCTGACAGAGAGTCATATCTTGAACTGTGCGGCGGAGATTATTTTGACAGGGTCATTGAAAATATAAAGGATATGAAAAGTTCGGGGATTAACATAAAGCTGAACTGCACCGTTACGCCGCAAAACTGCAACGAGCTGAAAGAAATAAGTACGCTGGCGAATGAGCTGGAGCTTAATATAAAAACGGTAACCTATCTTTATCCTCCGGTAAGAAAAGGGGAGAGCTTTGCCGGAGAGAATGCAGGAAGACTCAACCCAAGGGATGCGGCTTATTACAGACTCTTATGGGATGAGATACATTATGACGATTTTGGCGAGAGGCTGAAATCTATAGTGAACAGTACGGAAGAAAGCAGTGATATCCGTAATAAGGAGCATTGCTCAAGATGCAGAGCCGGAAGTACATGCTTCTGGATTGATTCCGAGGGCAATATGAGCTCATGCGGAATGCTGAACGGAACAGAAAATGTTCTTAAAAAGGATTTTAGAGAGTGCTGGAACAATGTAAAAAGATTCACGCGTGAAGTCAGGCTCCCGAAGGAATGCCTCGGATGTAAATACAAAAATTTCTGCAACGTCTGCATGGCGGTCTGCTATACGGAAAGCGGAAAGACAAGCGGTTTGCCTGAATACGTGTGCCAATACAGCAAGAATTTATACGACCTTGCCTCAGAAAAAATGAAGGGTGACGCATGATGAAATTCAAAAAAGAAGTGGTTTTGCGTACAGTTGCCGACGAAACAATGCTCATTCCCGTCGGTGCGGATACAAAGGAATACAATGGAATTTTCACCTTGACCGAGTCTGCCGTTACGGCTTTCAAGGCTATTCAATCGGGAAAAGACAGAGATGAAATCGTTGACGCCATTCTGGAGGAATTTGATATCGACAAGCAGACGGCTCAAAAAGATGTCGATGATTTCCTGACGGAGCTTAAAAACTACGGAATCATATAAAGGATGATTTTTTTGAAGCTGAAATCCCATAAAATCTTTGACGATAAAGAAGAAAATACCGAGCTTATCAAATGGATGACAGGAGTAACGAAGCCGTTCTATAAGGACATCGTTGCGATTTTTCTTATAAGTCTTTTGTCTCTTTGCATTTCATATGCGAGCACGATTATAGGCAAATATGTCGTTGATGACGCTACAACAGGCATAATCAATTTGAGAAACATGACTTATATGGGAGTAGGAACTGCGATTTCTATTATCATAAGTGCTGCAAGCAGGCTGATAGGCGACTATATCAATGAGAATTTTTCATTTGGTTTGCGCTGTAAAATGTATGACAATATTCAAAGAAGTGTTTGGCTGAAGGTAAAAAGACTCCATACCGGAGATTTGCTGACAAGACTTACCGGCGATATATCGATCCTCTCGGGCGGCTTGATTTCAATGCTGCCACAGATAATTCTTGTTGCTTTTCAGTTTATTATAGCTTTTGCAATTCTGTTTCATTATGATAAGGCCATGGCGGTTATCGCCGTTATTATAGGCCCGTTGGGAACTTTTTTTTCGGTTCTTTTGAGAAAAAAATACAAGCATTATCAGCTGAAGCTTCGTGAAAGCGAATCGGATTACCGTTCGTTTGTTCAGGAGAGTCTTTATAATTTAACGCTCACCAAATCTTTTCAGCTTGAGGATAAAAACACCGAAACGCTGGAATCTTTTCGCAGGGAGCGTCTTAAGCTCGTTTTTAAGAGTACACGGCTGAGTGTTATAATGAATTCGGCGTCAAAACTCGTTTACAGCATAGGATATGTTGTTGCTTTCTGCTGGGGTGCTTACAGAATATCAAACGGGTTTATAACATATGGAACGCTGACGGTTTTTATTACGTTGGTTTCGCAGGTTCAAGGCTCAATCGGTGGCATTATCGGCATAGTTCCGCAAATATACAGTATGCTGATTTCGGGCAAACGTGTTTACGAAATTGCCGAGCTTGAAAAGGAAGAATATAACGCTCAAAAACCGATTCCGAAGAATATTGATGTTCATATAAAAGACTTGTCCTTTGCGTACGAAAGAGATACGGTGCTCAGAAACGTCACTTTCGATGTAAAAATGGGCAGTAAGGTTGGAATTATCGGACATTCCGGCTCAGGAAAAACCACCCTTAACAGACTTCTGCTCGGCTTGATCAAGCCGGATGCAGGCAGCATAGTTTATTCCTTTGAAAACGGTGAAAAGGAGCTTGCCGGTGCGGATTCAAGGCGATTTATTTCGTATGTTCCTCAGGGCAACACTCTGATTTCAGGCACTATTGCAGATAATCTCAGGCTCGGAAATGAAAATGCCGATGAGCAGATGATGACAGATGCCCTTAAAACGGTTGACGCATGGAAGTTTGTTTCTCAGCTTCCTGAGGGATTGAATACAATGCTGTTTGAAAAATCGGGAGGCTTATCCGAAGGACAGGCTCAGAGAATCGCCATAGCGAGAGCCTTAATTGCCGAAAAACCGATATTGATTCTTGACGAATCCACAAGCGCTTTGGACGAGAAAACCGAGTCCGTAGTTCTGAACAATATCACAGACAGATACAGGAGCATTACTTGCTTTATTATTACGCATCGCACATCAATGCTGAAGTATTGCGACAGAGTGATAAGAATCGAAAACGGCGGAACGATGGCAGAGTGTGCAGATGCAGCAGACTGAACCTTCAAAAAAAGAGGTTTATTTTATGAAAATCATGCTTATAGCGAATGATACAAATTTTGCATATAATCTTCGCAGAGAACTAATGATTAATTGGATAGAACAGGGCAATGAGGTGATTCTGGTCGCCCATGCGGACAACTATCTGTCTGAGCTTGAAGCATACGGAATTAAGGTTGAAAACGTCAAAATTAAACACAGAGGGAAAAATCCGGCAAGTGATATTATTCTTATGCTTAGGTATAACCGGATAATCAGAAGGATCGGACCGGATATTGTTTTTACAAATAACACCAAGCCGAATATCTGTGCCGGAATGGTCTGCCGATTAAATAAGGTTAAATATATTCCGAACATAACCGGTCTCGGAACCGCAGTGGAAAATAACGGTCTGCTTTCAAAGCTGACGGCCGGAATGTATAAATGCGGGGTTATGGGGGCAAAGACAATTCTGTTTCAGAATACATATAATTTGAAGTTTTTTTCTGACAGAAAAATGATTCCCGAAGGAGCCGAAAGCGTTTTGCTGCCGGGTTCGGGCGTTAATCTGCAAGCTCATCCGCTGCTTGAGTATCCTAATGAGGATAACGGGATCCACTTTCTTTTCATTTCCAGAATTCTTAAGGAAAAAGGAATTGACCAGTATCTTTATGTCGCAAAAAAAATCCGCAGCGAACGCAGTGATGTTTTCTTTCATATTGTCGGAGGCTGTGAAAGCCGAAGATATAAAAAAATTCTATCAAAACTGCACGACGAAGGCGTTATTATTTACCACGGATTCCGGAAGGATGTCACGCCGTTTTTTGAAAAGGCGAGCTGCTTGGTTTATCCGTCATATTATCCCGAAGGGGTGAGCAATGTCTTGCTGGAGGCTGCAGCAAGCGGAAGGCCTGTAATCACAACAGATCGGATAGGATGCCGTGAAGCTGTTGATGACGGAGTGACGGGATATATTGTCCCGATCAGGGATAAGGAAGCGACGCTTGACGCAGTCGTGAAAATCCTTGGCCTCAGCCGTGAAAAAAGGATAGAAATGGGATTGGCAGGCAGGAAAAAGATGGAAATGCAGTTTGACAGAAATATAGTTATCCGAATGGTTAATGATGCATGGTCATCAACATCAAAATCCACGCATTTTCAGGAATGAAAACAGAATGCTTTATTAACAAAATTTCATCTGAAGTTTGAATATTCTTGTGAGATTTACCGTTGATACACAATATACATTCTGTTGATTAAAACGCATATTTTTAATATAATAAAAAGAGAAAATTTATTGTATTGTCAGGAAGTAAAAAGAGGAAAATCAGGGAGTTGTTGAAGTTTGTTTAGTGAGTTGAAACCGTCGGGAAGTCTGTTCTACAGATTTGTGAAGCGTTCATTTGATATTGTTTGCTCTTTTATTCTGATGATTCCGATAGGTCTGGTCATTATGCTGTCGGCGATAGCGATTAAAGCTGAGGACGGCGGCTCGGTGTTCTATAAAGCGGATCGCATAGGACGATTCGGCAAAATATTTAAGATGTATAAGCTGCGTTCAATGAAAGAGAATTCCCCGGATATCCGCCTTGCGGACGGTTCAACCTATAACGGCGATGATGACCCGAGGGTTACAAAATTCGGACGTTTTGCACGAAAAACAAGTATTGATGAATTGCCGCAGGTCATCAATATCCTGAAGGGCGAGATGAGCTTTATCGGACCCCGACCGGATACGCCGATGTATCTTGATAAATATACCGAAGAGGAAAAAATAATTCTTACGGTTCGCCCGGGTGTAACGGGATATAATCAGGCACTCAACAGAAATGCTGTTCTGACAAAGGAAAAATTAAAAAATGATGTTTATTATGCTCAAAATCTATCCTTGTGGTTTGATTTAAGAATTATTTTTATGACCGTTGCCACTGTTTTGAAGCATGAAAATGTCAATCGAACAGATATGGATTCTTCTGATATGTATGTTTTGGAAAATCGTCAAACTAAACCCGAAGAAAAGGAATTGATGAAGTAAGCATGAAAAAGATAATGATCCTCGGAGCGAGTATTTTGCAGTTGCCGGCTATAAAGAAGGCCAAATCAATGGGCTTGCAGGTGATTGCTGTCGATATGAATCCGAAAGCAGTCGGATTCCGTGAGGACGGAATAATTAAAGAGGTAATAAGCACAATTGATACACCTGCAATCATTGAAGCTGCAAAGCGTAACAGGGTTGACGGAGTGATGACTATTGCTTCGGATATGCCAATGCGTTCAGTTGCAGCGGTTGCCGATGAGCTTGGTTTGGTCGGTATCTCGAAGGAAACGGCCATAAAGGCGACGGACAAGGGCGAGATGAGAATGGCTCTTCGCAAAAGCGGTGTACCGATTCCGGCTTTCTATCGGGTCAGATCAAAGGAAGAATACCGTTCCGCCGTCAATAAGATTAAAGAAGCGGGCTACAAATGCATTGTGAAGCCTGCCGATAATTCCGGAAGCAGAGGAATAGACCTGCTGTCCGATTTTGAACAGGAAACGATTGATAATGCGTATGAATACAGCAAGCAATCGTCAAGATCCGGCGATCTTATGGTTGAGGAATATATGGAGGGCGATGAGGTAAGCGTTGAGAGCTTGAGTATAGACGGAATCTGTCATGTGATCCAGATTACGGACAAGCTTACAACGGGTGCGCCGTATTTTGTCGAAATGGGCCATTCGCAGCCGAGCGGTCTTTCCGAAGACACAAAAGAAAAGATCAGACAGATTACAATAGCTGCCAACAAGGCGATTGGAATAGAAAACGGTCCGGCACATACGGAGATAAAAATTACCAAGGACGGGCCGAAAATAATCGAGCTTGGAGCAAGACTCGGCGGCGACAACATTACAACCCATCTGACCCCGTTGTCAACAGGCGTTGATATGGTTGAATGCTGTATCAATATTGCAATGGGTATGGCTGTCAATCTGAATACAAGGATGAACAGAGGCTCGGCAATACGGTATTTTCCTTTAGAAAAAGGAAAAATCAAGAATATTGAAGGTGTTGAACAGGCTCAGAAAATACCCGGCGTTGTTCAGGTGTCGATTGTTCACGGAGTCGGAGAAAGTGTAAACGGCATAAAGAACAGCGGCGACCGCGTCGGATTTGTAATTACAGAGGGCGATGACGCTAAGGCAGCCGTCGATGCTGCGATGCAGGGAGTAGCTGCAGTTAAGTTTGAGGTCTGTTGATAGAGGTGCAAGATGGCAGGATATGTTTTTCTTTCAAACAGTACAAAACCGACGCCAAAGGAGCAGGCGAGCAGAGATGAGGTCAAACTTACCAATGTTTCCCGTCCTTGCTTGAAGGCCGCTTTGGATATGGGATTTGATGTTTTTTTCGGAACAAACAGACAGAATCCGGAGGAGCTTCAATGCGAGCTGCCCGTGAAAATGTATGATTCACACACATATCGCAGCATAACCGCTTTTGGCGACAATAAAATCGCATACGACAATCTGAAAAGAATTGTCGAAGAAAACCCGATTGAAGTTATTCATTGCAATACTCCGGTTGGCGGAATGATAGGCAGATTCATCGGCAAAAGATATCACATTAACAAGGTGATATATACTGTTCACGGACTTCATTTTTATAAAAATGCTCCGCTGTTTAACAGAACTGTTTTGAAATGGGCCGAGATGCTTATGGCACGATGTACGGACGTAATAATAACGATAAATGAAGAGGATTTTCAGGCTGCACAGAGATTCAAATTAAAAAAAGGCGGCAAGGTCTATAAGGTTCACGGCGTAGGAATCGACACGTTGCAATATGGAATAAGCGAAAAGACCCGTTCCGAAAAGAGAGCGGAATTAAGCCTGAACGATGGAGATTTCGTTATTATTTCGGTCGGCGATCTGAACGAGAACAAGAATAACGAAGTTATTATTTCCGCAATGGAAAAGCTGCAAAAGGATAATATCCACTATATTTTGTGCGGAGTCGGAGATAAGCAGGACGAGCTTCAGCGTCAGGCAGATATTGCCGGACTGCATGATAATGTGCATTTTCTCGGCTACAGAAAAGATGTTAAGGATTTATATCAGGCTGCGGATTGCTTTGTGATGCCGTCGTTCCGTGAAGGCCTTTCAAGGTCGATTATGGAAGCTATGGCGAGCGGACTGCCATGCGTTGTCAGCAAGATACGAGGCAATGTCGATTTGGTCGATGAGGGTAAGGGAGGCTTCCTTTTGGCCCCGACTGATGCAGACGGATTTGCCTCGGCAATAGAAAAGCTTTACGGCAGTCAGGCTTTGCAAAAAGAAATGCGGGGATATAACCTTGAAAAGATCAAGGAATTTGACAGCTCCGTTGTTGAAGAGGAAATAAAAAACATTTACAGAAATACACTGCAAACGAGATGATTGTGATGAAAAAAAGAGTCGTTTTATTGAGGTCAAATCCTGTGGCTCCCGATCCGCCGGTTGAAAAGCTTGCCGATTGCTTGCTTTCTCAGGGATATGAAGTAATTATTATAGGATGGGACAGAAACAGTGATATCGCCGAGAAGGATGATGTAATTTCGTTTGAACACGGCAATGCGGATATCGTCAGATTCGGAATTCCGGCGGTTTTCAATGCCGGAATCAAAAAAAATCTTATTCCTTTGACGAAGTTTGAAACAAGGCTTTTCAAATGGCTGAAAAACCACAGAAACGATTATGATATTATTCATTCTTTTGACTTTGACACAGGATTTATCGCAGAAAAAATCGCAAAAAAATATAACAAAGTTTTAATTTATCACATTCTTGATTTTTATATTCATTCGCACAATATTCCGAGTGCGGCTTTGAAAAATAAAGTTAAAGAAGCTGAATTTTCGGTTATAAACAATGCTTATGCAACTATTCTCTGCACGGATAAACGCCGTGAACAGATTGCCGGAAGCTCCCCGAAAAGGCTGGAGATTATACATAATACTCCTAAAGCCTGCGGAGAAATAAGCGATGATTTCAAGATAAAAAGCTCAAGTGACAGATACAAAATTGTGTATGTCGGAGTCTTGGGCGGCTCAAGATTTTTGGATGAAATTATGGACTTCGTCCGCATTGACGATCGCTTTGAATTCCATATCGGCGGCTTCGGAAACATAGACTCCAAGATTGAAAATGCGGCAAAAGAATGCGACAGAATTTTTTACTACGGTAAGCTTCCTTATGAAAAAACGCTGGCATTGGAGAAGGCCTGCGACATAATGATTGCGATTTATGACCCGAGCGTGCCGAATCATAAGTATTCCGCACCGAATAAATTCTATGAAGCGTTGATGCTCGGCAAGCCGATCGTTATGGCTAAGAACACAGGATTTGATGAGATCATAACAGATAATAATATCGGCTGTCTGATTGATTACAGTCCCGAAGGCTTTGCAAAAGGCGTGAACGAGCTGATTGCTCAAAAGGATAACTGGCAAACCATGAGTGAAAAAATGAAAGAGCTTTATGACGAGCAATACAGTTGGGCAGAGATGGAGAAGCGAATCATCAAGCTCTATTCGGAAATTTGAAGGGAGAAGCCGATGAAAATTTTATATATAACAGCAGTTCCTCTTGAATACAGTTCCTCGGCAAATTTCCGAAATATCGCTTTGATTCGCGGCCTTATGAAAAACGGACACAGTGTTTCAACTCTGTCAACAAGGCCGCAGGAGAATTCCCCGTGCTATGACAAAACGATTCTTGATTTACAGTTTGAAGAACGATTTTATGTTGAACTGGGTCAGCTCCATGCAGGTATCGGTGCGGCAAAAAAAGGAACGCTGAAATCTAAAATCAAGGTCAGGCTCTACAGATTGAATATGCTGTTGAGTCTGTACGATTCACGAAAAAGTGAAGCACCGAAGGTTTCAAAAATTGATTTTTCCGGCAAAAAATATGATATAATAATTTCGTCGTCAGACCCCAAGTCGTCGCATTTGTTTGCCGAGAATTTGCTTAAAGCTCATCCCGGAATCGCAAAAAAATGGATTCAGTATTGGGGCGATCCCTTCAGCGGAGATATAAACCGCCGCTCCTATGTGCCTGAATTTGTGATATCCAAGGAAGAGAAACGCTTGCTTTCTCTTTGCGATAAGGCTGTTTACGTTTCGCCGCTGACAAGCGAGTATATCAAGAAAAAATATCCCGAATATGAGAACAAGATACAGTTTGTTCCGGTAGGTTATTCGGAGAAAAAGGTATATCCCAAGCACGAGAGCGGTAAGCTTGATCTGTGTTATTGCGGCGATTATCACGCTAAGGACAGAGATCTGATGCCGCTTATTGATGCTGCACGCCGGCTTGGTGGTACATGTACTCTCACTTTAGCGGGCGACAGTGACCTTGACGTTAAAAATAGCGAGAACATAACGGTTTATCCCCGTGTCGGGAAAAAGAAGGTTGACGAAATCGAGCAGAACAGCGACGTAATTGTCTGCGTGTGCAATAAAAACGGCACTCAGATTCCCGGCAAGATTTATCATGCTTCGGCAACGAACAGATGCGTTCTTATTTTGCTGGACGGTGAAAAAAAGCGAGAAATAAAAAAGTATTTCGAAAGCTACAACCGTTTTATTTTTGCTGAAAACAAAACCGAGGATATAACTAAAGCCTTAAAAGAGATAAGTGCAAACAGACCGGAGGCAGCTCCTTGCGAAGCATTTGAAGGCACTTATGTTGCGAAAGAAATTGTAAAATAGAGAGTGGGAAAAAATGCAGTGAAAATTTTTTGCATTATCATTTTCATAGTTATTGCCGGTGTCATGCTGCATAAAACTCGGGGAACGGGTTCTATGTACAACGGCATTCTTGTCGGCGGACTGGTTTATTACGGCGTAGTTCCGTTCTTCAATGAAATAAATAAGGACGAGATTTTCAAATCGGACAATTATTATGTAAATATGGGAACAGGAAAATATGTTGTTACATATCTTATGATTATTGTCTTTTTCTTCTTTTTCTTCCTGTCCAACAACAGTTCCTTAAAAAGAAGGAAATATATAAACGTTCCCGATGAAAAAAGATTATATAAATATTTAAAGTTTGTTGCATACTTCTGCTTTATTGTCGGAGGAGCGTCTCTGTTCATGTTTTTCGGGGCATTGGGCGGCATTTCGCAGGCTTTGGAAATTTCCGAAAAAGCAAGAAGCTTTGCTACCTCTTTGACGGATTATATGCCGTATTACGCTTCGCTGTTGATTATTCCGGCTCGATTGATTATGGTTGCACCGTATAACCAAACGCAACCCACAGTTACACGAAAAAAGTCAAAAAAGAAGCAACCAAAGGTTGCTGAGAATGTGGTTACGGTTGATACAGATAAACCTTTACGTTCAGAACCAAGCACTGTACGTAGTCGAAAATATCGCACACATCGCCCTAATAGAGCCATGTTAAAAGCTCAGTCGTGGTGGAGTCGTTATAAATGGTGGGCTACAGGTGGTGTCGTGGTTTTGGCAATGGGAGTAACGTATCCTTTTTGGGGAGAGAGATTGGGGCAATTAATGCAACCCAAGGAGGAAATGCCTGTTGTTGCTGCCGACACGATATTGCCAACAAAAGACACTACGGCTGTTGATACCTTGAATACCGTGCCTCAACTTACGCATGAAGATAGTATTCGTATACAAGACTCTGTGCGTCATGCTCGGTGGGTGTATTATCAACGTAGACGCAGACAAGAAGCAGCTAGGGCGCAGGAAGAACAAAATAATGGAGATCTCACACAGGAGCAAAATGGTACAACCGCCACAACTCCTACAACCACACATACCACACATGGTGATAGTGTACATTAAAAAAATAGACCACATTCTGAAAAGAGTGTGGTCTATTTTTTTAGGAAACTATTTTTGATTACTTAGTTTCGTTGATAGTACAGATACTTACGCGGTTCCAGTCATTTTCTGAGAACATATTGCCTACACCTTGACCTTCTGCATTGATGCGGCTTGCGGCAATCTTATACTTGTTAACGAGAATAGTCTTTACGGCATTGCCCACAATCAAGACCGAA
>OQVR01000128.1_pt1 | contig 29100 bp, 19 predicted proteins | sample 1691521 | NCBI WGS metagenome assembly OQVR01 (sample SAMN03418256, study PRJEB22391) | human gut metagenome | biome: human-gut; feature: organic feature; material: feces | host: Homo sapiens | place: Tanzania | collected 2013-01
GTAAGAACGCGTACCGCCACAGAATTTTGGTATGTAAAAGTGAAGTTAAATTCAAATATGAGTAGAGGCGCTCTAAGGACTCTGCTTACCATGTTTTCATTACTCATCATTAGTTCTACTCTTATTTATTTTGGTTCAAGAGGTGATGCCACCACTATTGCTAAAAGCATTAAGTCAGGAGTCTTAACTGCGGATACAGTGGATGTCTCTTTTGAAAATGCAGGAGGGGTGCTGTTAAAGCGTGACATTGAAGAATCTCAAATAGTTAAAAAAGGTGATGTTCTAATGGTCTTAGATGACACCGATACAGCTATCAGTATTGAAAGAACCAAAGCTACCATTGAAGCTCAAAAGGCTTTAATTCTTTCAAAAGAAAATGAAATTGAGATTAGAAAAGCTAATGTAGATTTAGAGGAGTTAACCAAATGGAAAGAGATTGAACAGTTAAAGCAATCTCTTACCGTATCAGAGTCAGCAAAACTCTTAGCACAAAAGCAATATAAACGAGCTAACTCTTTAGTTAATACCAGAAGTATCTCAAAGTCTGACTATGACAGCGCCAATTCACAGAATATCCAGGCAGGTGCAGCAAAAACTCAGGCTTTGCGTAAGTTACAGGCAGCAATTTACGGTGCCACAGACGAGCAGATAGAAAAGTTAAAGAGAACAGGTTCAGCAAAGGGTATGACCTTGTTATCAATTAAGAATGAAAGACTTGAGATTGATAACATGCAAAACGCTTTAGACAACCTTAAATCTCAATTAAAGCAGACTGAGATTCAATTAAAACAAGAAGAGGTCAACTACAGTCGTCTTACTTTAATTGCTCCATGTGATGGCAAGATCTTAAAGATCCTGTATCAGCAAGGGGAGCTGGTATCTCCTAACTCTTCAGGTCTTACACTCGAGACTGACAGAAAGTACTTTGATATCTATGTAAGTGAAGAGCAGGTTCTAAAGTATAAAAAAGGCAATAAAGTAAAAGTTCATTGTGTAGCTACAGATGAAGATCTTACAGGTACGGTAAGGTTTGCAACAGTAGCTCCTACCTTTGCAGATCTTAGAATGACCCGCGAGCGCGGTTTAGGTGATCTGACCTCATTTCAGGTAAGAATATATGTAGACTCAAAAGAGGTTCTTACCGGTATGACGATGGAGGTACGTGATGAATAAGATCATAGCCTCCATCGATGAAGAGTTTCAAGCTATGCTCTCAGGCAGGTTCATACCTTACCATATCGCAGCATTCATGATGGCGATTATGATCACCCTGATAGTATCTGTATGTGCCCGTCATGGTGAAGTGTTTGAAGGTAAGATTGCGGTTATCGATCTTGATAGCTCACAGTTATCTACAACCTTAATTGAGAAATTAAATACCTCAGTCTAAGTGGAGATCACTGAGGTTTACCATTCACCAGTATCAGTGCGTGATCTTACAGCTCATGATAAAAATATTGGTGTACTCTATTTTCCAAAAGGCTTAGAAAAAGAGCTCAAAAGACTCGACAGAACTTTTAATATAGGCTATTTTGCTGATTACTCAAATCTGGGGCAAAACGGTCAGGCTATTGCTAATTTAAGTGAGATGATAGCTACATTAGGTGCTGAAAACTCAGCCCCTGAGGTTGCAGCTTTGGCTAAATCATCAAGTGAAAAGGTACAGGCTCTGTTGCAACCTATGAATATGGTAAAAAGAGATCTCTATAATCCTACAACCTCAGCTTCCATTACCTTTTGTAGCGCCTTTATCTACTTTTTCTCATCCATTATCCTAGGTCTTACCTCAGTAATGCTAGTAGGGCGCTTTAAGATCTCAATGCGTTGGCAGGCAATTTTAGAAGATGGATTTGCCTGTCTTTTAGCAAGATTGTTGCCTTATTCTCTTATCTACACTACAGCTATCTCACTTGTTACAGCTCCACTTATCATCTTTGGACAAATGAGATTTGAAGGCAACTATTTCTTTCACTTACCTAGTATGTTGATGACAGGCTTTTCAATCAGTGTACTGGCTCTTATTGTTACATGGAAAACTACTCAACCAAGTGAAGGCGGCAGTAAGATGATCTTGATTGTGCCACCTGGCTTTATCTTAGGAGGCTCTCTTTTAGCATCTGGTTATATGCCAGCTTGGGTAAATACAGTTAAGTTTGCCTTCCCTTTAACCAGGGAATATGAATTCTGGCGTGATTTTTCAATGAGAGGTTTACCCTTAGTTGATATGGTAAAAAGTTATGGTCAATATGCTCTGTATGTAACTGTAATTACCTCAATACTAGCAATTATTTATTTCAAAACTCGCATTAATTACTTTGAAATGAAGAAACTTGAACAAAAAGATGGAGAAAAAAACTTAAATTGATGGCTAAATAAAAGCCTTAAATAAGCCATTGTTAAAAAAACATTAAATTTATTTACAAAAGCCTCTTTACAAAGAGGGGCAATTTGTTGATAATACTACGGCAATTCCACAGGGGCATAGTTCTAATGGTAGAACAGCGGTCTCCAAAACCGACGGTTGAGAGTTCGAGTCTTTCTGCCCCTGCCACTTCAAGCATTTTTTTTCACTTTTTTCAAATTTTCATAACCGAAAATTAAACCAAAAAATGCCACTTTATCTATTTGATTTATCAAATAAATGTTATTGCTTCATCGATTTTTTTATAAATAGCATATTTTAGTATTATGAACTAACTAAAAATTTAGAACACGTAAAACGTGTGAAAGAGCACGTAAAACACTTTTTGAAGAAGGTGGTTAATTATGTGTAATACTCAAACAGAAATGCACATACTAATATACTAAGTAATACTAATATATAAATACTAATTATTAGGAGCTCGAGTTTTCCACAGAACTGAAATTTTAACCTCAAAAATCCATTCCATCTCATGTATGATTTTCAATGACCTTTGACTTTAAAATCTGAGCTTACTTTAGGCTTGAGTATCATCAAAAGAAAATCAGTAGAGCAGTTACCAGTGATTGACTGTAAGTGAAGAGGTTTCTTTAAGGTGGTATCACAATTAAGAATTGTGTATCAGGAATTCGGTTTTATCTGTTCCTTAGATTAAGTGCAAATTCCACTTTAATATAAACGTAATTCCAATATAATCGATCAGCATTCCAATAAAATTCACATTAATTCCTTTAAAACGGAACGCTCTTTCGATATCTTTGCATATTTTTCCAATAATATGGTATCGGCTCTGAGTACAGGATCATTCTTGCAAGAGATGTTGATACTCATAAGGATGTTCTGCATATCAGTGTTGAAGCTGAAGGTCGCGTTGATTTTGCCGAATCTGCAAAGACACTTACAAAACTTGCAAAATCAAAGCTTGGTGTAACACCTAAGTTTGCAGTTGTTCCTATCGGAACATTATCAAGAAGCGAAAAGAAGACAAAACGAGTTGAAGATCAGCGTGATCTTTAACTGACAAAACCTTCCTCTTCTCTGTGGAAGGTTTATCTTATCTGTTTTTTAGAATATCTTTGTAATCTCCTACAGATATTCCCATATAGCCTTTAAAAACAGTACACATATGGCTTTGTGAGGCAAAACCAAGATCGTATGCTATATCAATATCTGATGACTCTTTTTCAAATTCTTTTTTAGCTTCTCTAAGCCTGCACTGAATAAGATACTGCTTTGGTGTGATGTGCATAATCCTTTTGAATATCCTTGACAGATATCCTGACGATACCTTTAATGAATCAGCAACATCCTTTACACAAATTTCATCCTTAACATGATTTTCTATAAATCTTGCAGCAAGAAAAACCAGATTGCCGTTTTGCAAAATAGTAGTGGACGATGGAGTCTTCTCACCTATTATGCCTATAACAAAATCTGTAAGTGAATCTTCATCTGTAAAAGAATCATAGATCCTGAAAAAATCAGCAATTCTGCCATCATCAATGAAAACAAAAGGCTCATTTTCAATATATTTACATAGCTTTTCACACATCTGTTCGTGCACTGACAGTGAATGATATTCATATTCTCTTTTTGCACTCATGGATATGGCATTATTTGGAGGTAGTACTATTACAGTACCTGATGATACTAGTCTCTCATTGTAGTTCAAAGAAACAAACAGACTTCCTTTTTCAATAAAAACTACAGTAAAACTCTTGTGAGTATGTGGCTTTAAATTCACAAGACCTTTTCCTGCAATATGCTCGCAGTTTTTTAGTTTTCTGATTGAAAGTCTGTTTTTGTTCATGAAAGCCTCTTTGACAGAACTGTATTAACCAAAGATCTCATCACCGCTCTTGAAATCAAAGCCAGGATGACAGTCAAATTTAACAGCTCCTACGTATGCTTTATTTTCTACGGCTTTCTTAACTTGTGCAATACCATCATTACCAAAACCTGCGCAAAGTTCAATTGCTTTTACTCCGCCTGCTACAAGCTTTTTGGCAACTTCACAGGCCTGAGCATAGGTGCTTACACCAACTACATTGAGGTTTAGAATATCTGTCTGAATAAATGCCTTATGCTTATTCATGTCTGTATTTGGTGCAATAAATAAAAAAGCAGCTTCTACTTTCATTTTGATTCTCCTAAAAAGTGAATGAACAATTGCATTGTATACAGACTGCTTTTTTGTGTATTTCAAAAAAATGACCAAAAAAATCATCCGAATAGTATGAACCCCATTATTGATCACATGATTGATAATGGGGGGTGTTATGGCATACTTTTCTACAAAATCCGAGTTCTTTTGATTTTATAATTTTTCATGTTTTTTAGATTTTATTCATTTTTTTACATTTACGTAAGTAGATCACCCAAAAGGTGATCCACTTGGTTTTTGTTAGCTAAATTTGAATCGCAAAACTTGAGATCCTAAATTGAATTTTCAAAACTAAACAAAGTAGGATTTCAAATTTAGAGGTTAAAGAGTCTTATTCATATCTTTAGCAAAGACAGTCAAAAATATGTGCTAGGTAAATTAGAGAATGATCTTGTTATTTGATGTTTACCTTACAAATCTCCCGTTGGTTCTTGTATAGTGTATTGATAGAATTAAGCAAAAGCTAACAATACAAGTAAGTTAAAACTTATATCCCAACAACAAAATCTCTTTTAATGAATGAATTACTTTCTGACTTTTGTGAAAGTAATGCTGTTTATTCTTTTTAGGTGTGACTATGCTAAAAGACGAAGAAAAATTAGAGCAAGACAAAACTGATGAAGTTAAAGCATCATCAAGCTTAGTTTCTGATACTGAAAGTGCAGATAAAGATCTTGTTGAAAAGGATATAAAAGAAGATGAGACTGTAGTAGTGTCTAAATCAGATAAGACTGATAAAAGCGAAGATATCACAGATAAAGATATTTCAGTACCAGCTGACAATCAAGGCACTCAAAGTGCTGATAGTAAAGTTGCAAAGCATCAAATAAAAGAAAAAGTTACAGAAATATCAATCAACTGTAAAGATGCAGTAAGTGATGATGCTGAAACTACAGAAGAACTTAAAGAGTTTGCCAAGAATATTAAGCAAAGTTCAGAGCTCACTACCGTTTCAAAAAAGGAATCAGATGAAGATGCAATCCTAGAATCTGAAGAAAAGACATTTGAAACAGAACTTGAAGAATACAAGCATTTAGCACCTCTCGATCCTCAACGTCTAGTCAAATATGCCGCACTAAAGCTTAATGGTCTTAATTGCAAAGTCAGTGATTTTAAATCAGACAAGTCTACTAATAATGATTATGAGTTTAAACTTATTATCAAAGCAAATTTCAGCATCAATGAAAACATCAGAGAATTGCCAGGTATCCAGCCTACAGGTGAGTATTGCCATGCCTCTGTAAAAGATTATGTTGATTTTAGAAAACGTCTAAGACGACTTATCTCATCTGATGAAAAAGCTATGGAAAGCTTTGTAGATAGGTATGCAGCTCAAGATCCTAATAGAGCAGTAGATAAAAGAGATGAAACATACCTCTACTATCCTGCTCAAGAAACAAGTTATTCACATCCTTGTGATACTTGTGGTGGTACCGGTGATGTACCTTGTGGTAATTGCTCAGGATCAGGAAAAGTTGAATGCAGACGTTGTAATGGCTCAGGCTTTTTAAATGAGGTTACTACTTACTCTGATGGCTCTAAAAAGACCAGAAAAGTAATGTGCTCTAGTTGTTGGGGAAGGGGCTACCATAAGTGTAAAGTATGTAAAGGTACAGGACTATTAACCTGCAGTAACTGTCAAGGTACTGCTATTACAACAGAAGTATCTGAGATCACGGGTATTGCTAAGTTCAAATCGTACTACAACTTAAAATTTTTAGCTGATCTTGATGGTTATCAGGAAATCAGCAATAAAACTGAAAAAGCTTTGTGCAGATATCCTCATGAATTTTTAAAGGACAATTTTGAGTTCTCTTTAGAAAGTGTCGTTAAAAATGACTTATCAGAAGATTCTCCTTTATCTGATGGTAATCCTTATATTGTCTATAAAAACACAGGCACCGGCATCATTGAAGACATTTCTGTAAGCGGTAAAACATACACAATGGTAGGTTTAGGCAATCCTACCGTACCTATCTTAAGACCTGCTATTGTCGATGATCTTTTAGCAAAAGATCTTAAGGATATTGAGGACTTCAAACAAAAGGGAGAACTCTCATACAAGACAGTTAAAAGAAAGTTCAAGCAGTATTCAAAAAACAAAGCTTTAAAACAGGTTATGGATTCTGTAGCAGATCAGAGTGCTACAGCTGAACTTTCAGGTAGCGAGTATCGCAAAAAGTTAGAATATGGTTGTTTTGGCGGATTTATCTCATACGAGCGCCTATGTGATTATGAGAATTACTTAAGATACATTGCCAAAAATTTAGGGCCTAAGCAGACAAGACTAATTTGGTATGTAGCCACAATTTTAGTTTCAATTTACAGTGCTGTGTATTTTGAGGATAAATGGGAACGCTCTTTTGCAGATCATCCATTCCTAGTTCCTTTTGAAACTGTCTTGTGGTGCATAATTGGCATATTCTTAGTTGGTTTCTGCCTCAAGGTAGCAAGTGGCATTGTTACCTGGGTAAGAAGACGTTTTATTTCAAAACTGTATCGAAAGAATTCAAAAGTAGATGAGCAAACTCCATTAGGCTTTTTTATAATCATTGTCTTCTTTGTAACTGTTTTAGGTAGTTTATACGGTTTTCTTACTAAGTATGATTTCTTACCAAAAGGTGAGGGTAAAGTCATAGCAAGCTGTAACTATGTAATCGATGAAGGTAAAAGTTACGCAAACAGCGCAGCTGTTTTTGCAACTACAAAAGTCTATGGTTGGTTAGGAAAAGAACTACCAGATTTTGCAAAGCCAAAAGTAGAAACAAAGCAAGCTTCTACTACAGCAACAAAGTCAAACAAAACAGCAAAGAAACGACCAAACAAGTCATCTAAGAACTCTAAAAATAGAGAGCAACAGAAAAAGTAAAGGGCAGCAAAACAGTCTTTTGTTTTTATTAAGTCAAACAGAAAAGCAAAAGTAAATAAAAGATTGAGTATAAGCAGGTATGAAATGAGTCTTTTAGATAGTTACTTGAATATTAAGAATAAGGTGAAGTTAAACGATGCCATTATGGATGGTGTTGCAAAAGCTATTAGCCAAAAGGCAGCATCTGATTTTCAAGAGATCATTAACTCTAGCTCTTTAAATTCAGCTTCGCCCATAGATCATGAAGAAAAAGACAACCTAGATTACATTTCTAATAGTTCAGAACCACTAAGACTAGGTACTAAAAGAGATTTTGATACCGTCATGAGTACTATCAAATCTCTTAAAAAGTTGGAGAATAATGATAGTTTTATACAGACTAAATCTCTTGTAGAATCTTTTTTTACTAAGAATTTAGAGGAAGATTCTGTTAAAGATCTGATGAATAAACTCAAAGTAACTTCTGATCTTGATGCTTTTAAATCAATTTTATTCTGGGGACTGTACTTTACTGTATACAGTGTTTTTGAAGAGTCTGCTTCAAAAGATAATGCGGTGATTTATGGCTCTGAAGCTGTGGACTTGTTAGTTAAAGTAAACTATCCATCTTTTGGCGATTGGATACAGCAGGCCAAAGCAAAGTATAGAGATTCTGATATTTTCACTAATCCATATTCAGAGAATTGGCTAAAGTTTTTCTATAACAATGTAGAATTTGATAGAGAAATTTCAGAAGAGACCATTATCTCTAACTTACTGGAATTACAACAAAGGTTAGTTAACGAATTTTCTGATAGTAATCAAAACAAACTTTCTGAAAAATGTTACAAGCATCCTAAAGCCATAGCAAAAAATGTAGCTGAGAAAAGGGAAAAAGAAAGCAGTGATGAACGTTTCAAATTGTTTCTGTGTTTTGCGGGAGTCTGTTTATTTTTACTTTTTATTTGTATTCTCGCTAATTTGCACTAATCTAGTAAGATCATATGTCTTAAGTTGATATTGTCTGAATTTGAACGACCGTCCTGTAATTTATTTCTATAAGAGTTATTTCAAGCTAAAAGTTCTATACTGTCTATTTTGTTTAAGCTTTTTGCGGGGGGATAACAATGAATAAAGTAATGTTGGGATTGTTTATTTTAGCTTTTACATTCTCTGCAGCCAATGCCACGGTGATTATAAATTCTGACGGAACCTCATCTAATATTGTAGGAAACACAATTTTAAATTCAGATGGCACTTCATCTACAATGGTAGGTAATTCAATATTAAACTCAGATGGATCCTCATCTACAATAGTAGGAAATTCAATCTTAAATTCAGATGGAGACTCATCTACAGTGGTAGGAAATTCAATCTTAAATTCAGACGGTACTTCATCTACAGTGGTAGGAAATTCAATTTTAAACTCAGATGGTACTTCATCTACAATACTGCCTTAGTTCTACAGCAAGGCATTCAGATAAAGAAAAATTTAACAAGATAGCTCTTTTAATAGAGTTATGACTTTGTTAGTGACAAAAAGAGTTGTCTTGTTTTCATTTCAAATTTCCTTACTAGTATTGTTCATTTAGCGCACGTTTATCAGTAAAATACCAATAAGCTTGCATCTGTAATTGATGCTCCTTTGCCATATTGGAATTTCATTATGATCTTTAATCCTAATCAGGTAACTTGGACACTACGTAAAGGCGTTAAATTGCCTTTTGCTCCTCAGGAGAATATTGACTCAGTTAATAACAATCCTGTAGAGAGTGTTCCTAATTCTCAATTAACTAAGACTGTAGTCAATTCTGTTGATGCTTCCTTAAATCAAGTTGCAACAAGCTCAGTTGATACCACTTTAACTCATAATGAAGAACCTTCCATTGCTAAAGTAGGTGCTCCCGTATCCATAAATGTTGGTGCTGATAATAATGCTTTATCAACTGTAGCTCCAGTTACAGAAACTGTTGCTCATATTACTGATAGTAGTGCTAATGCTTCACAAGAAGTAGCAAGCTTAGCTACAACTTCAACAGCTACAGCTCAAACTGCAACATCAGCACCAGCTACACCAACACCAGCTACATCAACACTATTACCTTCTCAAGAAGCATCAACTGTAACTGCAGCTCCATCAGCAAATGACACTGCTCCAGTAGTTGACGGCAGAGTTGTTGACAAGAGTGTTCTTGAGAATGTAAAAGAATCATTCCCTCGTTGGAAGACTTTGCCTTATAAACTAAGAGCAAAGAGAGCTGATCTTTTCATCAATTTGAATTCAGATGTACCATTCTTACAGAGCTTAGTAGATTTTCTAAAGAGTAAAGGTCTAGATATCAAGCCATATGACGATTCAGTAAACTATCTCCCAAGTGACATTCTGTTATTAGATAAAACAGATCTTGTGCGTCAGGGTACTGTCTATGTATTGCAAGCTGGTAAAAGAGCGATATGGAATGAATTGCTCATAGAATTTGGAGATATACTCAAATGACCTTGCCTCAAAGATATTCGGTTAGAGTCCTTACACGAGATGATCTGTCTTTAGTACCTCAATTAGAACAGATTGAGCTTAGAACTCAAAAAAACGCTTGGAATGCTCAGTCTTTAATTGAGTGTTTTGATGACAGTTACATCATCTTAGGCCTGTTTGATGTAGAAAAGCTCATAGGCTTTTCAGTTATCTATAACACAAAGTTTTCTACCGATCTCTTAACAATAGGTGTTGATCCTGATTATCAGGGTAAAAAGTTAGGCTCTTTACTCTTACATAGAACCTTAGAAAAAGCTCTGGATATCGAGGATATGGAATGCTTTTTGGAAGTAAGAGTAAGTAATATCGTGGCTCAAAATTTATACAAAAAGTATGGCTTTGTAGAAGTTGGATTGCGCAAGGAATACTATAATCCAATTGGTGCTGAAAAGGGCGAGGATGCTTATACCATGCATCTATCCGACATCAAAGCTCACCTTGAGAAAATCTCTTTGTAAGGAGACAAAATGCCTGCTAAGTTAGATCAAGACGCAAGACCTGATGAGAAACTTTTAAAGCTTTACTCTTTGTTACTGTTTACAGGAAAAGAATACTCTTTAACTGAGCTTAAAGACAAGCTTATGTGCTCTAAACAGACTATTGGACGCTTAGTTGATAAGTTAGAGAAGAGCTACTATGGAAGCATCGTTGTCAAAAAGAAAGGCAAAGAGAACTTCTACAGCCTAAAAAAGCCATCTACATCTAAAGATATGCACGTAAGTATCAATCCTGATGGTTTGCGCAAGATGATCTTATGCAGTGATCTGATGTGGCATTTACTCTCTTACAAAACACGAGATCAAATTGAAGCTTCAGCTCTGCAAGCTCAGGCAAACCTCCCTTCTGAAGAGCTTCCTTTCTTTAACGATGTTCACTATGGCTATAGCTTTACCAAAGGTAAGATCAATTATGATGTCTGCGACATTGAATTGAATGAACTTGAAAAATGCCTTGCTTTAAGAAAATGCTGTGAAATTCTGTATCAGCAAACGGTCAATGGAGAGCTTAAAAAATACACCATAGCTCCAATGAAACTGATTGCATACAGAGAAACTCTCTACATTGGCGCTTGGTGTGTAACTAGCATTGGTAAAGTAGAGAAAACTATCGACAATCCTATGTTCTTTTTAGTACATAGAATGCAAAAGGTAGAGATTCTAAGTAATAGAAGTTCAGAAAAGTTACCAGAGATTGAATTTAGTAATGAAACTTTTGGTTTTATAAAATCAGTTCCTGTAAAGGTAAAGATCCTCTTTAACAAAAAGGTTGCTACTTATGTTTATGACAGAAAGTGGAGCGACGATCAAAAGATTACCTTAAATGATGATGGTTCTTTATTACTTGAGTTTACCTCTGGTAATAAATATGAAGTAATTTCTTTTGTCTTAGGCTTTGGTAAGAATGCAGTTTTACTAGAGCCTGCCTCATTAAAAGAAGAGATAGCAAAAGAGATTGAGACTATGCAAAAGGCTTACGCAAAATCTTAAGTAATGGCGTAAGTTAAATTAGCTAAGAGGTTAAAACAAAAGGTGAAGTTACACAAGACACCGTCATCAATTCAGTATGGTGTCTGCAGTTTAGCTTCACCTAAGGAAAAAGCGATTTTGATGCTTATTGTGCTATCAGAATGTCAGTGCACCTAACCTAGGTCTACTACAGCGCTATCCTCGGTCTAGTGGCGCGGTTTAATTAGGTACAGGTGTTCTTTAAAATTCTTCTAGAGCCTTATTGTCAAAGACACTATCCTAAAAAGCCTATCTTTTTACCTTGATGTTCTTCAATGTTCTTAAGTTTGGCTTCATTTTCTAATTCAGACAAAAATACTGAATTACAAAGTGAGTCTTCATTTGCAAAAATGCCTGTATGCATTGCCTTTATAACATGGAAGTCGCCAGGAGTTAGGTACTTAATTTTTGACAGACGAAGCTTGTCCTCATCAGTGAATTTATCATGAGCTAAAGGTAAAAGCTCAGTTTCAAATAAAGCAAGCTTTTGCTTCTCATTAGCGTAGGTAAATTCAATCTTAGTTGAAAAGCGTCTTAGGACTGCTCTATCTAATTTGTCGATGTAGTTAGTAGTGCAGATCACAAAGCCTTTACACTCTTCTAAATGAGTCAAAAACTCATTTACCTGACTTATTTGCCATTGAGCTTTGGCATTGCTTCTGTCAAAAATAAGTCCATCAATCTCATCAATTACCAAGATTTCATTTTTGATATCAAGTTCGTAAAAGAGCTCAGCAATATTCTTTTCAGATTGACCTACGTACATATCAAGAATATCACTTGCTCTTACGACCTTAACTCTCATGTTAACTTCATGTCCAATGAATCTTGAAAGTTCAGTTTTACCAGTGCCTGCAGGACCATAAAAGAGCATAGTACCCATGCCTTTTTTAGACTTTCCTTTTTTGATAATAGAGGAAAGTTTCTTACAGCCATTCAAGAAAACATCAATATCTTGTTTAAAGCACACAGCTTCTTTGTTGAACTCTGAAAATCTCTTTATGTCAGTCTTTTTCTTTATGTCTTTATTATTCTCAGCATCTTCTCCACCAGATAGGGGACCAAATAAAAATCCGCAACCTCTATTCTGATTGTTCAAGGTAATATTGGCCTGTAACTGACATTCAAGCATGTTTTTGATTTCTTTTGGACTTTCAAATAAGGCACAAGCTGCCTTTAGTGATTGCTCTATCACAGCAGGTGAAGTTACATACTTTTTATTAAAATCAGAAATGACTCTAGAGGTTAGCTTTGCCTTAGGGTATTTTTTAGCAATGCTCTTCCAAATACAGATCCTCTTTTGAACTTCCTTAATTGAGAATTTGATGCTCAAATTGAATCTACGCTTTACGGCACTGTCAATTTCGCTTACATCATTGGTGATCCAAATTTTTGGAGCTGACTGTTTCTGCTCTAAAAAAGCATTAAGCCACGCCTTATCCTTGCTATTTCTAATCTCATAGCTAGTATTTAAAAGACGTTCAGCTTCATCAATGACAATCAGGCAGTTATCTTTATTTTCAGTGATCTTTTGGCAGGCTAAAAGCTTAGAACGTCTGTCTTGTTCGTTATCATCAACATCACTGTTTACACTGTATACGTCGAGTTTTAGTTCTTTTGCTAAAGCTCCTACGATACTTGATTTACCAGTTCCAGGATCACCGTATAAAAGGATATTAACAGGGCAGATCTCTTTAGATCCTAGTAGCTTTCTTAAAAGAGTGAGCTTGTTTTTATCTTTTTCAATTTCATCTGCTTTGAGCTCCGTATCGGAACCGTTGAACTTGAAAGCTTCATCGATTACGTTTTGACTGTCAGAATTTAAGATTTTATTTGCAAAAGAACTTAAATGGTAATCTCTGCAAGCGCATACAAGACCATAGTTCTCAAGTTTATCTAAGCTCTCTTTGATGTTGGAAATTGAAGTTTCGTAGATAGCAGCTAAAATTTCAGAATCTTTGTTTAAATCTAGTTGTTCATCAAACAGCAGTTTGCAACAACTGTAACTGTCGATAAGATATATGAGCTCAAGAATTTTAGTTTCAATCTCGTTTAAAGAAAACATGCTTTCAAGCTTGGCTATTTTCTTTTGGTAATCTCTATCGGCCTTTGACATCTTATAGTTTTTTACATAATTGTCAGCTTCTGTTTTAAATAGGCTGAACATCAGCTCATATCTTAACTTGCATTGATAGCCACGACGTCTGCTACTAAAGGTAGCGTCATCATTTTCAGGTCCAAGATCGTCATTATCTAGCAGATCTTCAAACTCGTTTGCAGAAAACATGTCTTTTTTAGCTGCAGTTACGTACTTTTTGATGAGTTTTATTTGTCCTTGAGAGAAATTTGACTTCTCTAACATGGTTGTAAGATAGTTTTGTGTGAATTTAGAGCAATAATGTTTGTCTGAATATATCCAACCTAAGACATCTAAAAATCCTTTGATGTCTGCAGAGCCAACTCTATAGTCATTACAAGTTGATATGTTGTCTAAAAAAGCTTTGATTAAAAATGCACTTCTAACTTTTAAAGGTTTATCTGAATCAAGATTTAGGATTGCTTGCTTAATATAGTATTCCATAGACATCCTCTCTTTTACATAAAAGCTCTTACATCAGTATTTTTCAAATTGTCATCTTTAATGACGTATAGCTTTTGACCGTAATGTCGTACTAAAAAATGTATCTGTTCTTTTGAATGTCTACAGAATAGAAAATCATCGTTCCATAATTTGATGACTGTTTGAAGAATTTAAATATTTTTGTGATGATCTGTTGAAAGAAACTTTGAATACTTAATTTTAAGAATGAAATGTGTGTCCGATTTTTGATACAGCCGATTTAATTAATGGATCTCATCTATTATGAACACACTATCTTATTGTTGTTAACATTGTAGGTAATTGAATATGATTAAGATGCTATACTAAAGCCTAGAATAATCATTTAGGACGATGACATGAAATTTACAAAGTTACTGCCAAATTCATGCGATTTTAGAGATCTTATCGACAATAATAGAATATATGTAGATAAGACAGCTTTAATTTGCCAAATTGCAAAAGATGAAAAAGGTCCTTATTTCATTTCACGTCCAAGACGTTTTGGTAAATCGACTCTTATCAATACCTTCCATGAGCTTTTTGCTCATGGAACAGAGAAGTTTAAAGGTTTAGCTATTGAACCTTTGTGGCATGATAAGACTTATAAAGTCCTGCATTTAGATTTCTCATCCTATAACTTTTTATCTGAGATAAATTTTTGCGATTATTTTTATGAGGATTTAAAACAAAAGTTCTTAGAATTAGGCTTTAGTGTCAATGATAGTAATTTGTCACTTAAGGCACCCGGACTGCTTGTGGACATTGCTTTTAAGAATGAGCACTCAGGTGAAGATATAGTCTTACTTGTTGATGAATATGACACTCCTCTCTCAGCTGTTTTAAATAATGAAAAAGAGTTTTTAGCTCGTAGAGATATACTCCATAGCTTTTACTCAAAAGTAAAAGAGTATCAAGGCAGATTCCGTTTCATCTTTATTACAGGCGTAACTTATTACTCTCATACTTCTATATTCTCTGCATTTAACAATCTGACAGATTTAACCTTAGACAGCGACTATGGTGCACTTTTAGGTTATACCACTGAAGAGTTAGAAGAGTACTTTAGTGAGTACATTGACAATGCGGCTATAGAATTAAATAAAGAGTATGAAACAGATTTCTATAACCATGAAACAGTGGTTGCAGCACTAAAGAGAAATTACGATGGCTATAGCTTTGATAGAAAGTGTAAAGCTCATGTATTTAACCCATGGTCAATTATTAAGTTTTTAGAAAGACCAAAAGAAGGTTTTATTCCATACTGGGTAGTATCAGGAGGTGCAACACCAACATTCTTAGTAAATTATCTAAAGCAAGGATTAAAAAAATACAATTCAAATGAATTGCAATCTCTGCTGAGTATTGACTCAACAGTCAATAAAGATACTGATTCTTTATATCCAAGCATAGAAAACATAGCTAATATTGATTTATTTGCTATCTTGTATCAGGCAGGTTATTTCTGTATTAAGACAGCTGAAGATGGATATTTTAAGGTAGGTATTCCAAATCTTGAGGTAAAGAAAGCTTATTCAAACCTTTTACTAAACCAGCTAACAAGAACTCAAGACACTAAGTTAAGATTCATTGAACCATTCAAAGAGGTTTTAGCATCAGGAAACTTAGACAGGATAAAAGAGTTATTCAATACCTTTATCAATGAGTTCTCCTATGAAACCGTAAAGAACTTTAATGAAGCATGTTTTAGAGATGTACTAAAGCTTGCAATGCTTACCTTTAATGTATCAGCCTCAACAGAGGTAATGGGCTCTTGTGGCAGAGCAGATATTACAGCCGAAGCTGGTGACTATCTGTATGTCTTTGAATTAAAGGTAACAGATAACAGTAAAGACATTGCAACAAAACTTTCCGAAGCTAAAGAGCAAATCATAAAGAACAAGTACACAAGACGTCTTACAGATAAAACAGTAGTACCAGTAGCTTTAGTTTTAGAGAATAATTCTAAGAGAAGAGAAAAGACTGATATTCCTGTTTGTGAGATTGTTGCTTTAGAAAAGGTAACAGTTGATTAACCACTAATTTGTCTTTTCTGTCAATTTTAGTTCCTTCTTTTTGAAAGTTGTTTCAGATCGAGGAGAAGCTATTCCAAGAGCTTATCTCTAAATTTTTAACAGCCTTAGAAAATCGTTATGGCTTTCTAAAATTTAAGGCAAATTTTGAAAGTCTACTTTGGTGTAAATTGTGTTCAATTTTCTAAAATTTTAACTTTTTTTAGAAAATTTAAACGGTTACATGTTTTTTATTGCACTAAATCTAAGCGATTGACTAAAATATTCAGAAAAATCATCAAATAAAATAAATCCTTATATTTCAATAAATAACCATTTTATTATCCACAAAATTCATCTTAAAAGCTCATTTTTGAACTTTAGCATATAGAAAAAAACATTAAACACCTATAATACTAGAGTAACTGAGACGAAAGTCTTGATTAACTTATACTAATTAGGTCGCGAAAGTGACTATTTTCAAACAGGGAAATGCGATGCTTATAGGTATTCCTAAAGAGAGCTTGCAAGGTGAGACTAGAGTTGCTGCAACTCCAGACACCGTAGGTAAGCTTTTAAAATTAGGCTTTGAAGTAGCTGTTCAAAGCAATGCTGGTGCTCTTGCAAGTTTTGACGACTCTGCATATGAGAAAGCTGGTGCAAAGATAGGTAACGAGAAAGATGTTTGGGCAGCCGACATTATCTTTAAGTTAAATGCTCCAACCGATGCTGAAATTGAACTGATGCATGAAGGCCAAACTCTTGTAAGTTTTATCCGTCCTGCTCAGAACAAAGATTTAGTTGATAAGCTCAATGCCAAGAAAGTAACTGTAATGGCAATGGACATGGTGCCACGTATTTCACGTGCTCAGTCTTTAGATGCTTTATCATCAACTGCAAATATTTCAGGTTATCGTGCTGTTATTGAAGCTGCTCATGCTTTTGGCAGATTCTTTACAGGTCAGGTAACCGCTGCAGGTAAAGTTCCTCCTGCAAAAGTAATGGTTATCGGTGCTGGTGTAGCAGGTCTAGCTGCCATCGGTACAGCTCACTCATTAGGTGCTATTGTTCGAGCATTTGATACTCGTCTTGAGGTAGCAGATCAGATTAGATCAATGGGTGGCGAATTCTTAAAGCTTGATTTCAAGACTGAAGATGGCGGTTCATCAGACGGTTACGCTAAGGTAATGTCAGATGAGTTCATCAAAGCTGAAATGGATTTATTTGCAAAGCAGTGTAAAGATGTAGATATCATCATTACTACCGCTGCAATTCCTGGTAAGAAAGCTCCACGTCTGATTACTAAAGAAATGGTAGCTTCAATGAAGCCTGGTTCTGTAATTGTTGACTTAGCTGCTGCAACAGGCGGTAACTGCGATGGTACAGTTGCAGGTAAGGTTATTACTACAGACAATGGCGTTAAGATGATAGGTTACACCGATCTTGCAGCTCGTCTTCCTGCTCAGTCTTCACAGCTTTACTCAACAAACTTAGTAAATCTGATGAAGCTTCTATGCAAGAACAAAGATGGCTTGATCGATGTAAACTTTGATGACGTTGTTCTACGTAACATGACAGTTACTAAAGATGGTGAAGTTACCTTCCCACCTCCAAAGATCAGCGTATCAGCAGCTCCTAAGGCTGATGTTGCAGCTCCTGCAAAGCAAGAGCCTAAGAAAGCAAGCCCTGCTTTAAAGATTGTAGCTCTAGCTGCAATCGTAGTTGCATTCATGTTAATCGGTGGCTACGCTCCAGAGAAGTTCTTACCACACTTCACCGTATTCGTATTAGCTTGCGTTGTAGGTTACTACGTAGTATGGAACGTTTCACACTCACTGCACACTCCATTGATGTCTGTAACTAATGCTATTTCAGGTATCGTGGTTGTAGGTGCAATGGTGCAGATTGGCGATTCAATTATTATCGGCATTCTTGCATTTATTGGTGTTTTACTAGTATCTATCAATATCTTTGGTGGTTTTGCTGTAACACGCCGTATGCTAGCTATGTTCAGAAAACAGCAATAGTAGGTAAGGAGATAATTTAATATGTTAGGTTTAACTCATATGGCCTACATTCTTGCAGCGCTATTATTCATTATGGCGCTAGCAGGTCTATCAAAGCAGGAAACTGCAAAAATGGGCTGTCTATCTGGTATGGTTGGTATGGCCATTGCCTTATTAGCAACCTTCGTACGTGTTGGCAACATCTTCGATAATCCATCTGTATGTATCTTCGTGATCGTTGTTGCAATGATCGGTGGTGCAGTTGTCGGTATTTACGTTGCACGTAAAGTTCAGATGACTCAGATGCCAGAGCTTATTGCTTGCTTACACAGCTTCGTAGGTTTAGCCGCTGTATTAGTAGGCTTTAACAGCTACATCCACATGCAAGAAGATCCTGCCGTATTCTTAGCAACTCCAGTTGCTGAGTTAAATACTGAGTTAGTTGAAATCTTCTTGGGTATCTTTATTGGTGCTGTAACCTTTACAGGTTCTATCGTAGCTTACGGTAAGTTAAACGGTACTTATAAGTTACGTATCTTTAAGTCAGCTCCATTGAGCTTACCATATGGCAATGCTCTAAATTTAGGTGCGTTAGTTGTTTCATTCCTGTTATTGATTTGGTTCTTAGCAGCTAATGAGGCTCCTGCATTCCCATTATTAGTAATGACAGTGATTGCTTTACTATTTGGTGTTCACTTAGTTGCTGCTATCGGTGGCGCTGATATGCCAGTAGTTATCTCAATGCTGAATTCATATTCAGGTTGGGCTGCTGCAGCATCAGGCTTCATGTTAAACAATGACCTTTTGATCGTAACTGGTGCTTTAGTAGGTTCTTCAGGTGCTATTCTGTCTTATATCATGTGTAAGGCTATGAACCGTTCATTCATCTCAGTTATTGCAGGTGGCTTTGGTAATGCACCAGCTGCTGCTAAGAAAGATGAAGAAATGGGAGAGTATCATGAGTTAAAGGCAAATGAAGTTGCTGACTTATTAAAGAACTCAAGCTCAGTTATCATCACCCCAGGCTATGGTATGGCTGTAGCTCAGGCTCAGAACGCTGTTGCAGCTTTAACTGAGAAGTTAAAAGCTCGTGGTATCGAAGTTCGCTTCGCTATTCACCCTGTAGCAGGTCGTCTACCAGGACACATGAACGTTCTGTTAGCTGAGGCAAAAGTTCCATACGATATCGTATTCGAAATGGACGAAATCAATGACGATTTCGAGAATACTGATACTGTATTGGTCATTGGTGCTAACGATACTGTTAACCCAGCTGCTGCTGAAGATCCATCAAGCCCAATCGCTGGTATGCCAGTACTTGAGGTTTGGAAGGCTCGCAATGTTGTTGTATTCAAGCGTTCTATGAACCCAGGCTATGCTGGTGTTCAGAACCCTCTGTTCTTCAAGGACAACACCTCAATGTGCTTTGGTGATGCTAAGAAGACAGTTGAGGATATCGTATCAAACTTATAATCTGACTGTTTAGTTTACCAGTCAGGTTCATAGGATAAGAGGTCTTACTTCAGATGGAGTAGGGCCTTTTTTTTTTGAGGCCAAAACAAGCAAAATTATGTACTGAACGAAAGTTAGATATGATGCAGTAAGCAAATATTCAATATTATTCTTTCGTACACTCTCGACTAATTAGGTATGTCACACACAGTTTTTGAAATGATTTGTCCTTCTTATCTCATAATTTATAAACTGCCATTGATATTTTTTTTTCTTTGTATGTATTAATAAATTAAATGAGTGAATAGATTTTTTTTACTAAGTAAATCGTCTGAAAAGAATCACAAAATGAGTATGGATAAAGAAGAGCAAGTCTACAAGGTAACCAAAAATCTTAGAAGACAACTGCCTTATGATGAAATTCGTCGAAAAGTAAGAAGAGATACTCATTTGTCTTTTTCTGATTCAGTGCAGTCAATTAACTCCCTTATATCAAAAGATCTTCTAAAACATTCCGAGAAGATTCCATTCTTTTTTGGCCCTAATCCACCGAAAGAAAAAATTAAATTTAAAGATCTTTTCCAAAGTTCAGTTCTTTCAGATGCAGAAATAAGACATCTTTTGGAGGGAGTATATGGGATTTCAAATGAAAGAACAGATGCAGATATAAGTTGGGATTCTTTTCGTCATCTTTTGAGGTATTTCATTGAAGTATTAACTGTAGAGTCTCAACAGTATTACTTTGACATAAAAAATAAGGATATAAATTTTGTCACTATAGGTAGCCTGCCAAAATTTGTTAAATCGTCGGTACGAGATATTTTCTATGAATCATTGATTCCTCTAGATATCGAAAAATGTACAGTTTTAACTGAAAAGAAAAAGCGAATCTCTATAGGGTATCCCGTTGAAAAAACAACTGATGAGAGCGGTAATGTTTTATTGTACCCGGTTTTTTTTATACCTATTGAAAGTGTTAAGGTGATAGGAAATAGGGTAAAGGTTACAACACAGTTAAAGACTCCTGATATAAATTCATCCTGGCTTAATATTGCGTTTAAAGGTAAGGATCGAGATGAAAAATATGATTTTTTGTCCTTATGTGGCAAAAAAACGTATGCTACTAACAGCGATTATTTATACGAATTTTACTTAGACAGTGAAAATGTTGAAAATTTAGGGTGGAGCGATTTACTTGATGCTCTGTCATCAAAATTTTTTTCAAAAATAAAAGAAAAACTTGATCCTAATTGGGTAAACAGTTTTACCAAATTAGAAAACGTTGAAGACGGCATATATAACACAGTTGTAATTGGTTCTTCAAATACCTCAAATTATGTAAAAAGTACCATTGAAGATCTCGAGTATATCTCAAAGTGTTCAAATGATATTTTGGAAAGAACTTCACTGAAATATTTTTTTGGAAATGGAAGCCAGGAATCAGTCGATTTAGAAAAAGACTCTCACGGAAATTTTGAATATGTCGACAGTGAGTTCGTTTTTTGTGGTAAGGATACTGTTAATCTGAACGACCTTCAGAAAAGAGCTGTAAGTTCCATTCTTTCAGAACCTGTATCGGTCATTCAGGGACCTCCTGGTACAGGAAAATCTCAGGTTATTGCTTCTGCAGTTGTAAATTTAAGACTATTTGATCAGTCTGCTCTTATAACAAGTAAAAATCATCAGGCCATTTCGTCATTACTTGAAAGATGTAATTTTCATTTAAATGAAGATAATGAGCCATTAGTCTGCCGATTTAATGGAGAGTCTTCACAGGAACTTTTCTCTCTGTTTAAGGCTGAAAAAGAGATAGAAAATAGAGAAGTTTCTGACAATTTCAAATATGATTCAGTAAGAGTAAGGTTTGACAAATCTTTTGATAATGTAAAGTCAATTTTCGGGAATATTTGTGATATTGAAGATTTACAGTTTTATAAGGACAGTATAAATGACCTTGCAAAAGAAGCATTTTTCGCAAAGATATCCTCTTTTGGAAATGTTGAAAAACTGAAAAACTATATAGAAAATGATTTCCCTTTAGTGGAGAAAAATGTTCAAAAAGCTATATCTTCATTAAAAAAAATAAAACATTCTTTTAACCTGTTAAATATTTTTTATTATTTCAAAAAAGTACGCATTAACAGAACACTCCATACGCTGGGATTTAATGACCGATTTTCTTTAAAAAATATCGATGATATAACTAAAAGATTTGATGATTGGGCTTTTGTGCATGATTATTACAAAATAGTTAAAGAGACTGATCAAAAAATAAAAGAAATTCTTGATTGTAGAACCAGTCAATATGAACTTAATCAGTTTTATGAAAATCTCAAAAAGGTATTTTTTGAAAATGCAAAACAACTGTTCGTTTCTAGTTCACAATCAACACAGAGTGTAACAAAAGGTGAAAAAGAGATTCTTTTGAAGGGATTCTCATATAAGACTGGAATTAGTGAAGAAAAGTTTTTCGATATTCTCAGAAATCCTAATAACATTGGATACTCTAATGTTTTTGAATCAATAAAAGTTATTTTATCCAAGTTCCCGGCAATTGCATGTTCTATGCTTTCTGCTAAAAGATACTTTCCTCCTATTCCTGGAATGTTTGATGTTGCGATAATTGATGAGGCCGGACAGTCCGATTTTATTAGTGCAATTCCTATCATGTTCAGATCAAAAAGGATTGCAATTGTAGGAGATCCAAAGCAATTAACTCCGATTTTTCATCTATCAGATGGTTTTGACAGATTTCTGATGACTAAAAATGAGCTTGATCCTGGAAAGTATTATAAATACGGCTATACAAATAATACTTTGTACAGTTTTTCAAAAAATTGCCCACAAGCAAATTTTATAATGTTAAAGGAATCATACAGATCTTGCAGATCAATTACCTCTTACATTTCATCTGCTTTTTATGAAGGAAATATAAAAAGCAGCTCTGGGGACAATTTCAACATTCCAAAAGGTTTTCCAAATGGAGGCATTGTTTGGAGAAGTGTATCTGGATCATTTGAAAGATCTGGAACAAGTGTGATTTGTAAGGCAGAAGCGGAAATAATAATTTCACTTCTGTATGAAATTTTCGAAAAAGACGGTTTTGAAGGAAGTGTAGGTGTAATTTCTCCTTATAAAGCTCAAGCTACTTATATACAGAAATTATGTGAGAAAAATGAAATTTTAGTAGAGGCTCTTGCAAGTGGAAGTCTGATTGTTGATACAGTTCACAGGTTTCAGGGATCTGAACGAGACTGCATGATTTTTAGTTTATGTTACGATGAAAACAGAAAAAATAATTCGTTTGTCAGCGATCCTCCTCTAATGAATGTAGCTATTTCCAGAGCAAAAGGTTTGGTAATTATTGTAGGAAACAGAGAAACTGTATCTAAATCAGATAAAAGACATTTAAATCTGTTAGCTTCACCGGAGACTATAGACAGTGAAAGTAAAACTGTTTTTGAAAAGCTAGGCTATGAATCGCCATATGAAATGGAAATAGGTGAAGCTTTAAAACAGCTTGGATACTCTCCCAAAGTTCAGTTAAGTGTTGGGAAAAGACGACTGGACCTGGCTTTGGTGGATGAAAACAGAAAACTTGATATAGAAATAGATGGTGAAACATATCATAGAGATGCAAAGCTTGGAATAAGAAAGGTTGACGATTTTATCCGAGATAAGGAAATTATGTTGCACAATTTTGCTGTAATCAGAATTTGGTGTAGCGAAATAAGACAGAATAAAGAAGCTTGTATAAATAAAATAATAAACAAGTGGAATGAGCTGGGGACAGATGAAAAAGGAAATTGCAGATGGAAGAAAAAATCAGTAAAGATCAAAATGTAGAAGAGAAAATCAACAGTGATTCCCTATTCTATTATAAATATGGTGGCTGGTTTATTTCTATAGCCTTTCTTGTCGTCTGTATAGTAATGGTATATCTGATATCAGTTATATATTCATTCAGCGAGCGTGAATCTGCTATTCAGAGAGAGAGGAAAGAGTTTGACAGTCAGAAAGCTCAATACAGTACACTGGTAAAAGAGGTTCCTGCTTTAAAAAAACAACAGGTAGAACTTTTGGATAAAATCTCACAAAGCAAAGATTCTCTCTTAGCCGTTGAGAAAAGCCTGAAAGATAAATCTCAACTTTATGAAAAGTCAGAAAAGACCCTAAAAGCCTACCATGATATAGTTTCTGATTATAACATGAAGATTGAAGCAAGAAACAATGCTCAAGTCGAATTGAGTGAAGCCAGAAATACTCTCTCAGATTTGAATTCAGAGATATCAAACTCAAAATCACAACTTGAGAGTATAAGTAAGCAACTGCAGCAAAAGTCTGATGAGTTGTCTTCAGTTACAACAGATGTTGCCAGCCTGAACGCCCAAAAGAAAGGGTTGGAAGAATCATTGAAGATAGTAAATCAGAATAAAGATTCTCTAAGTAAGGTAAATGATAGCTTATTCAAAGAAATTGACTCTTTAAAAGCTAGTTTAAATAGCCAGATTGATGAGCTGAAAAAATCAAATTCAGAGTTTTCAAATAACAATGGAACATTCAAGAACAACAATTCTTCGATGTCAGCTCTGAACACTGATTTAGCTCAATCAAAGAGTAATTTTGTTTCTCTGATAACCGACAATGATAATATCTTGAAAGGTCTTGCTTCTTTAAAAAACGATTTAAACACTCAAATCAGTGAACTAAAAAAGTCAAATTCAGAGTTTTCAAATAATAATGGAACCTTCAAGCAGAATAATACTTCAATGGCAACACTGAACACAGATTTGACGCAATCTAAGAACAGCTTTGTAGCTTTAGTAACTGATGCTGGCACAAAGATTAAACTTCTTGAAACTCCTATTGGTGGAATAAGTGAACTTGAGAAAAAACTGTCGTCTGAAATTCAGAATGTATCACAAACTTCACAGTTTCTTAAAGATGAAATAAAAGAACCTTTATCAGCAATTGATGATTCTATGACAAAGTTAAAGTTTCAGCTTGATAATATGGAAAAAGCTGTGTCTGCAATTTCGACTTCATCAGATGAGGTAAAGACAATGTCTGAAAAGCTTAAAAATAGCATTTCTGTATTCTCTTCTCAGAAAAATGATCTTGATGTTGCAATCAGTTCGACAAAGGTTACAGCAGAAAATATAAATAAACTAAAATCTGTAATGGATGACTTTTATAATCAGATTAATGAAAGTATTTCAAAACTTAATAAAGCCTTAAAACAGCTTGAAAAAGAAACAGAGAAAAAATGATATTACAAATTGCTCTTGATCTAAAGAGTGTATTTATCCTGGATATAAGTATATGAAAGAAATTTTATTTAACAGTTATTTTCCGGTATTTTCCATTGGAATTTTATTAGTTGTTCTACTTGTTATTACTTTTGCTCTGTTTAAAACATATAAGTATTTTATAGAAAGATTTCCTCGCGATGCAGAGGCCCGTGGCCGTTTTGTAGAGTTTTCCGCTAAAGCTGAAGAAGCTCAGAAAAGATATGAAGCTCTTTTATCTTCATATGATGAGATTAAAAAAGAAATACAAAAAACAATTGAAGATGCCAGGGAAAATATCATTGATCAGGCTATTTTAGATAAAACGAATAAAGAGCTTGCAATAGCAAATGACGATCTTCAAAAGGTAAAGGAAGATTTTCTGGATTGCCAAGCAAAAAGTAATGAAGAAAAACAGAAGCTTGAATCTATTAAAGAAAAGAAACTGCAGATAGAAGAAGATAAGAAAAATCTTGAATCACAATATGAGGAAATTAAAAATAAACTTGATGAACTTAAGCAACATCCTAATTTAGAAAAAATTGACGAACTAAAAAATCAACTAAATGAAATAGAAGAAAAACTTTCTTCAAAGAGAATTGATCTGGAAACAGTCACATCTCGTTATAACTCCACTAATGAGAAGTATTCAAGTTTAGACAATGAATATAAACTGAAAAAACAATCTCTTGAATCTGAATTAGCACAAAAAAAAGAATTCCTTAATAAAGAATATGGTCAGAAAAAAAACAGCCTTGAAGATTCTATCGAGCAGATTAAGAAAGAGTTAACTCCTCTCCAAAAAACTCTTGATGAAAAAAATAGAAAATCTTCTGAGTTGGATGAAAAAATCATTTCAAAAACAATAGAACTGAATTTCTTAAAAAATAAGTGCTCTGAACTAAGTGCATTTGTTTCAGAGAATGAAAATAAACAGCTAGGATATGATGAGCTGAAACAAATTCCTGATAATTTAAAATCAGTTGTTGGGAAAACAGCGTTTTCAGATGGTCTAGATGAAAATAAAATGTTAGACGAATTTGAGAAGTATTTAAAAGACCATGGTTACACCTTCTCAAGAGACGTAATCAACGCATTTCATACTTCGTTAAAAATTCAGGATATAAATCCTCTTACTGTTCTTGCCGGAATTTCTGGAACTGGAAAAACTCTTCTTCCTCGAATGTACTCTGAATTTTTTGGCTTTTATCGTTTAGTTATTCCTGTACAGCCAAGATGGGACTCTCCTCAGGATTTATTAGGATTTTATAATTACCTTGAGAAAAAATACCAGTCAACTGAACTTGCCAGAGCTCTTGTTTATTTTGATGGAACAAGGATAGCTGATAAAGAAATTGTAACAAAAGTTAAAGATCGTATGATGATGGTCCTTTTAGATGAAATGAATCTAGCAAGAACAGAATATTATTTTTCAGAATTCCTATCTAGACTTGAATTAAGAAGAAATGTTAACAATGACCATGATAAAGAAGGTAAGAAAGACTCAGAAATCCTGATAGATAATAAGTTTGGATCTGTTTATGTTCCACAGAATGTTTTGTTTGTAGGAACAATGAATGAGGATGAATCAACCCAAACCTTATCGGATAAAGTGCTGGACCGAGCAAATCTGTTGAGATTTGGAAAACCGAATAATACAGATAAAAAAGAAAAGAGTAATCCTCAACACCTTGAAAAGGTAATGTCCAAAAAATTATGGGATTCTTGGTGTAAAAAAGAAATTAAGCAAAATGAAAAAATTGAAAAAATCATTAAAGATTTGAATGCAGCGATGAATTATATTGGCAGGCCTTTTGGCTACCGTGTATCAGACGCAATAATGGCGTATGTGAACAATTACCCTAAATCTAATGAAGAAAAAAATGAAAAACAGGCTCTGTCAGATCAGATTGAACAAAAAATTTTACCAAAGCTTAGGGGGTGCGACCTTCATCAGGATAGTACCGAAAAATGTATGCAAAAAATTAAGGATATCATCAGCGATCTAGGCAATGAGCCTCTCAGTGAGGCCTTCAATAAGGCTTCAGATGGTAGTGTTCAGGATATGTTTGTTTGGCAGGGTATAAGCAGATAGATATTATGATTTCAATTAGGATCAGACAATATCCATGGCAGTGGAAAAGTGAAAATTACACAATGACTGATAAAGATCATTTGAATTTGAACTTCTGTGGATGTCCTTTGCTTGAAATTCCACATGGAGAGCCTGGTCCTAAAAATTTTGTCAAATATTTAAGCACAGATGAAAGCGATTTATACCTTTTACCTCTACCAGAAAAGAATTCTACAGCAGTTGAGTTTAAAGTAAGCAAATATTTTTCAACCAAAGAGTATAGTGTAAATTATAACAATATCAAACAATTAGACAGCGCTGAAGCAGATCAAGTCTATAGTTACATTAAGTTTTGGCTCAGTTTCTTCGATGAGGTTTTGCTGTTAGGTGAAAAATCTGATGTGAAATCTGTGGCATTTAGTAAACTAAATGAATATATAAAGGAAACTATTGGTGACGAGAACGAGAAGAACCCTTACTATGCAATTATTGTAAAAATCTGTAATGATATGAAGGTAACACTTCCTGTCATTGTCCATTGTTTGAGAAAAATATTAAAGTCACAAGGGCAACTTCTACCTGTAAACAGAATCAATGAGCTAGATTCTTATTGCTTAAGATGGATTGTAAGGCAACCTGGTAAAACAGTTTATGAAAAAGCTTCTTCTAACCGATTCAGACTTATGGGAATAGCCAGAAAAGAAAACTATGACCTTCTTGAAAACAGAGTTTTAAAAGATTTTCTCTTTAGGTGTAGAGCAGAATGTACGGAGTACATAAATAATCTTTCGATGTATCCTAATTTTAAGAACTCAGAAAGATTCAGAAATATAAGAAAGTTTGGGCTTGAATGTGAGGAATACCTGAAAACTCCTGCTTTTGAAAATGTAACAAGGCAAATAAGCCTGACTATGCCTAATTATGTTCTTCAGAACGATGTCCGATACAAAAAAATGTGGAAGTTTTACAAACTCCTAATAAAGAAAGAAAAAGAGATTGACTCTGTCTGGAAATGGCAACATGTAACTTTCTCTGATATATCTCTGATTCTGCTTCAGGCATCACTCTGCTCTTTGAGCTTAGATCAAAGTAACTTTATGACAGAATTTTTAACAGATTCATTGCTTGAACTCTCTTATGAACAAAGTCTAGGATCAAAAGTTAATTTAGATTCAATTCCAGGCCCATTTCACTCAGTTGTAGATAATATTCATTTAATCATTTCTTTCTTTGATATTACTGAAGCTTTTAAGAAAAGCTATAGTAATTATTCTTATATAAATAAAATAATTAAACTTACGAATTTGGGTACAAGAGTATTTATAAAAATAGAAGTGATTGGTTCTGAAAATTTTTGTGTTATCCCTGTATATTTTCTTCATACAGCATATTCAAAAGAAAAGATAGATTACAAAGCTCTTGCTCATGATGCAGGAAAATACTGCACACTATTTGATGTCTCCAACAACCTGTCTTTAAGACCTCTTGTGTTTTGCAGTTCTTTATCTGATGAAGAGCCTGTTCAGTCTTATTCAGAAGCGGATATTGTTTGTGTGAATGTGAAATCAAGTAATTGGCTGAAACTTATAAGTAATTTAAGAATATTAATTCAAAAACAAATCATTTCCATTGCAGGTGCTAGCAGATGTCAAGAATAATTTCTATAGAAGCATTTGGATTTAGAGATGTTGTTTGTGCAACAGACAAAAATGTTGAGCGCTCTAATGATTTTTCTCCTGCAACAGTAGTGTTTTATCCAAAAAGAAAACCTTTATATGGAGCATTTGCATCGAATTCATCAGTTGATTCTGGCGTGGGTTTTTCTAAAGATTCGCAAATTGTAAACTCTTTTATTCAAGGAAATTTAGACGAAAATGCAAAAAACTGTAGAAGAGTTCTGATTTCTCTTTTATGGAGAAAGATGATTTTGACAAAAAAATCAGAACCACTTTTTAAATCAAATTATAGTTGTGCAAGGCTGATTGCAGGATATATCAATGAGCTTGTAAATGCATTTGTCGCTCATAATGGAGCTATAGAAAATGATGATGAATTTATAAAAAAAGATACAGTTGATTCGGAAGAACAGCAAATATATTTGTATAAAGGATTAGAACAAAATAAAAAAATTGCTAAAATGGGTGGACATGCTGCTAAAGTTGCTACAGAAAATATATAAGAAACTTTATTTATA